>Ga0210398_10007072_pt1 | contig 10235 bp, 10 predicted proteins | sample IncBWC4OmetaG_FD_161047 | JGI IMG/M metagenome (GOLD analysis project Ga0210398, IMG submission 161047) | Forest soil microbial communities from Barre Woods Harvard Forest LTER site, Petersham, Massachusetts, United States - Inc-BW-C-4-O | ecosystem: Environmental > Terrestrial > Soil >...
TCCGATCTGGGCGCCGTCTGCCTGATTCTGAGCCTGTTACTGCCGCTCGCCGCGACACCTTGCCGGGCTGCCGCCGCGGTGGGCGCCGAGACGGCAAGCAAGATCAGGATCGCCTTCGCCGGCGATTCCATCGTCGACAATTACTGGTCCGGCATCGAACGCATCATTGACGGCAATCCGTGCCTGAAGAATACCGTCGAGCTCGGCCGCTTCGCCAGGAACGGCACCGGCCTGACCCGCGGCGACCGGGTGTACTGGCCGCGTGAGATCCGGCGCATCGGCGACGCCTTCAGGCCGACCTTGTCGGTGATCTCGCTCGGGCTCAACGACCGGCAATTCATCGTCGACGGCAACGGCGCCCGCACCGCCTGGGGCGCGCCGGACTGGACCGACAAATACCGCCACGAGGTCCTCGAATTCCTCAAAGCCGCCGTCGCCACCAAGGCGGTCGTGCTCATGGTCGGCATGCCGGCGATGCGCGAGGCAGCCGACAATATCGACATCGACGGCAAGAACGCCATGTTTGCCGAATCCATCGCCGCGCTCGGCGATCCCAACCTGCGCTATGTCGAGCCGTGGCGGCTGCACGCCGCGGGCCCCGAGACCTTCGCGTCCTATGGCCCGGATAAGAGCGGCCGGCTCGTTCAGATCCGCACCCCGGACGGCCAGCACTTCACCGTCGCCGGCGAGGATTTGGCCGCCGGCTATCTCTTCCCCAAGATCGTCGAGGCGCTCGACGCGGTGGGGAAAAATCTCGATCAATGCCTGACCAACCTGACCAAACAGTCGAAGGACGAGCAATAGTGGTATCATCCTGATCCACCGCGACTCACGGCGTACCGCAGAAGCAGATGCTGTTTCCCACCATCGAATTTGCGGTCTTCTTCGCCGTCGTCTTTTCGGTCACCTGGCTGCTCAACGCCCACAACACCTGGAAGAAAGTCTTCCTGGTGGCGGCGAGCTATTTTTTTTACGCGGCGTGGCGGCCGGAGTTCACGCTGCTGTTGCTGGTCAGCTCGGTATTCAATTATGGCGCGGCGCTGCTGATCGACCGTTTCAAGTACCGCGCCCAGCGCCTGACCGTGCTGTGGCTCGCGGTCGCCGCCAATCTCGGCCTGCTCGGCTATTTCAAATATTACAATTTCTTTGCTGCCTCCCTCATGAACGCCTTCGCCGCGATCGGCGTCAAGGTCGATATCGGCTTCATCGAAGTGGCGCTGCCGATCGCCATCTCCTTTCTCACCTTCCATGCGCTGTCCTATATCATCGACGTCTACCGGCGCGTCATCAAGCCGACCACGTCGCTGATCGACATTATGTTCTATATCGGCTTCTTCCCGCACCTGATCGCCGGCCCGATCGTGCGCGCCAACAAATTTTTGGCGCAAACGATTGGCCCGCGCGACCCGGCCAATATCAGGCTCGGCGAAAGCGTGTTCCTGATCCTCGGCGGGCTGTTCAAGAAGGTGATCATCGCCAATTACCTGTCGACCGGTTTTGTCGACGGCGTGTTTCGCGATCCGACGGCGAATTCGAGCCTCGATCTCATCTTCGGCATGTACGGCTATGCGCTGGTGATCTATTGCGATTTTAGCGCCTATACCGACATCGCCATCGGTGTCGCCAATCTGCTGGGTTACGAGTTTCCGCAGAATTTCAATTATCCGTACCGCGCCACCTCGGTGCAGGATTTCTGGCGGCGCTGGCACATGTCGCTGTCGAGCTGGCTGCGCGATTATCTTTATATCCCGCTCGGCGGCAGCAAGTTCGGCACGTTGGCGACCTACCGCAACATCATGATCACCATGGCGCTCGGCGGGCTTTGGCATGGCGCCAGCTGGGCGTTTTTGATCTGGGGCGGCCTGCACGGCACGGCTCTGGTGGTCGAGCGCATGCTCGGCGTCACCGGCGATCATGGCGCCAAAAAGCGCGGCACATTCGCCACCGCGCTCGGCTGGCTGGTGACGACGCAGTTCGTCTGCCTCGCCTGGGTGTTCTTCCGCGCGCCGTCGACCGATGCGTGGCTCGGCTATTTCGCCACGATGTTCAGTGGGCGGAGCTGGTCCACCAGCGTGACGCCGTTCGTCGCCGTCATCTTCGGCCTCGGCGCGCTGTCGCACATCCTGCCGCCGCGCATGTTCGTCACGCTGGAAAAACGCTACGACGCAGCGCCGCTACTGGTGAAAGTGCTGGTGCCGTTCGCGATCATTTATCTGATCTCCGTTGCGGCGCCGGCCGGCATTGCGCCGTTCATCTACTTCCAGTTCTGAGGATTTTTGCGATGAAACACGCCAGCCCAACCGAGTTCGAGCCGCCGCGTCCCGCAAGCTCGCTACGCACCGCGGCGATCGTCATCTATGCGACGCTCATGCTGCTCGCGGTCGCGGTCCCGCAGAGCGTGGTGAACTGGCTCGCCGACATGAACGCCAATCCGGCCCAGGAGACGGCGCTGCGCGGCGCTGAGGCGTTGCGGAACCTGTCGCAGCGGTCCGGCGTTGCGACCGTGTATCAACGTGCCAGGGACCTTTTCATCGCGATTTCCGGTGTGGAACCCGATTAGGCCTTATTTTGCGCCTAATCAGGGGCGGAAATTACGCAAAATGGCCGTGGTTTAATCGTTCTTTGACTATATTGATCAAGAGTTTAGCGGCGGGGTCGGAGTGGAAGCGGGACGAATGTTGCGTTTGAAATGGGTGTTGGGTGGGCTCGTTGCGCTGGCGGTGCTGCCGCCGGCGGCGACGTCGTTTGCCGGGGGCACTTATGTGCTCGGCGACAGCATCGGTGATGGCCTGGCCACCACCATGGGCTTCAACAATCTGGCCCAGATCGGCATCCACATCCGCGGCCCCAAGGCGCTGGCGCAGATCGCGCGGACGCCGCCCGGCTCGACCGCCTACATCTTCCTCGGCACCAACGACGCCGAGGGCAGCCTGAAAAATATCGACAAGAGCATCGACGATATCTTGGACGCCGCCGCGCAACGCCAGCTCACCGTGGTGTGGGTCGGTCCGCATTGCGTGCGTAAGGCTTGGGACAAACAGGCAAGCGCGCTCGACGAGATTTTGCGCAACCGTCTCGCCAAAACTTCGGTCAAATATATCGGCACGCGAGACGCCACCATCTGCTCGGGAAAATTCCTCGAGCCCGATGGCGTGCATCTGACCGGCAAAGGCTACCGTTATATGTGGGCGATGATCGACAGCGGGACCGGCACGTCGAATACGGCCGTCGCCAGCGCGCCGCCAAAGCCGAACGACGCCGCGAAACCGGCCGACGCCAATATCACGACGGCGTCGCTCGCGCCGCGGCCGGCCCCGGCGCGCGTCGACCATCGCCTCGTCATGGAAATCCATGTCCCCGGCGCGCCTTCGGAGCCGCTGGTGTGGACCCGGAGTCAGAATTAGCGTAACGGCGAGTGCCGCGCCGCCGCGTACAATTGTGATCGCGTGAGAAAACGGCCGCAGATTTAACGGCCGTAATTTTTTGGATCGGATTGATGGCTCGTACGCAACGAGACCGCTTGTCGCTCGCCGCCATGGTGGCCGGCGGCGGCTGCCTGGTTATGGTCGCCGGCGTGCTGATCGCGGTACTGCGCTCGCCGGCGGTGCCGCGGCCGCGCGGCTTGATCACGGTGGTCGAGCAGGTGGCGCCGGAAACGACCCATCCGCCGCAGGACAATCGCGACGACGCGCGCGTCCCGTCGGCGGCCGAGCCCGCGCCGCAAGCGCCGCCGGCGCGCGTTGCCAGCGCGCCGCCGCCGGCCGCCGATAGCGGCGTGGCGCCGCCCGCCGCGGCAACGCCCTCGCAGCCTGTCGTGGACGTCAGCACGCTGCCGCTGAAATCGAGCACCAGTGGCCCCGGAAATTCCGCGCCGAAAGCGCAAGGCCAACGCGGCCTCGTCATCTTACAGATCGGCGACAGCCACACGGCTGCGGATTATTTCACCGGCGAGCTGCGGCAAAAACTGCAAGCGCGCTACGGCAACGGCGGCGTCGGCTATCTCGACGCCGGCAAGCCGCATATCGGCGTGCGCTCCGGCGCCATGAAGATCACGGCATCGCCGGGCTGGACCTATCATTCGATCCAACGCTCCGACAATATCGCCGAGTTCTGGCTGTCGGGCTTCAACGCGGTGGCGACCGCGTCCGGCGAGGCGCTGACGTTTGCGTCCGATACGCCGGTGCCGTTCGACTCGATCGAGATCGAGGCGCTGCGCCAGCCCGGCGGCGGCTCGATCGACATCAGCCTCGACGGCGCGGTCAAAAGCAGCGCCGATCTCAACGGCAACGGCGTCGAACCGGTGGTGTTGCGGCTACGGCCCGACGGCGCGCCGAGCGACCGCGTCCGCCAGATCGAAATCCGCACCCGCGGCACTGGCGTCGTCAGCATCGCCAGCATCGGCGTCTATCAGAAGCAGTCGGGCGTCTCGTACAACAATATCGGCTATCCGGGCGCCACCATCGACCTCGTCAACAAGTTCGACGAGAAGCTGATGGCCGACGGCTTGCGCCGCCTCGATCCGCAGATCGTCGTGCTGGTGTTCGGCACCAACGAGGCGTCGAAGCCCAATCTCGACGCGGCGCGTTACGAGCGCAATTACGAAAAGGCGATTGCGCGGATCCGAGCCGCGCTGCCCAATGCGCAGATCGTCCTGGTCGGGCCGCCCGACGGCGCCGAGCGGCCGCCGCATTGTCTGGGCAAAGGCCCGGCCGACGCCGCCTGCCATCCGGCGCCGCCGAGCGACGGTTCGTTGTGGGCGGAGCCGGCGGATTGCGAGTGGCACACCATCGCGCATCTCGATCTGGTGCGCGACATCGAACGCAAGATCGCCGAGCGCCACGGTTTTGTCTATTGGAACTGGGCGACGATCAATCCGAACCAATGCGCCGCGCACCAACTGGTCGCGGCCTCGCCGCCGCTGATGACGCCGGATCATGTCCACTTCACGCCGGCCGGCTACGTCAAAGGCGCCGACCTGTTCCTCAACGCCCTGATCCCGGTCATCGAGAGGCTGCAAGAGCGGCCCAACATCGCCAGCAACAATTGATCTGCAACGGCACTCGAGCGCTTCACCTGCAACCTACACGACTCGCTGCCTTTGCTAAGCGCCCTTCCTCTCCGTCAGACCATGTTTCCTGAGCAATTCTGGCGTCGTAGCCCAGGCCTTGCCCGGTATCTTGGTGATGAAACCGTTGAATACCCGAGAAAACGCGCGCTTTCCGGCAGCCTCATCAAATTTGGCGCGGTCTTCAGCCGTCAGCAGCGGAAGAACGTCAGCAAGAAACCCCTGGCGCTCCAGCTTTTCAAACATCCGCTTCTCGGCCTCCCAGCGGGGAATCGGCCTTTCCTTTGTGTACGTAACAAACATATCGATGGTCTTTTGCGTGTTAAGCTTCGGAAGAATCTCAAGTGCATGCGCGAGGTCGACCACGTCGCGCCCCTTGTTGCGCTGAAGAAGTGCGCGGATCTTCGTGGCCAAGACCTCTTCCGTCGAGAATGTCGCAACATTCGCAGCGCCGGAGAACCACGGATTTTCTACTTTGTAGGGAAGCGTTTGGGGCGTGTCGAATGGCGTGAATTCGGCTTCGTTGATCTCGACCTTCAGGCGGATCGTGGACGAGCCGTCGGTGGCGGCGACGGTATACCGAAGCGCCGGCGCGACTTGACTCCGGAAATACTCTGGGTCGCCGAGCCACGGATCAAGCAGATCGTGAACGCGGTCCCAGATGGGCTTCGATGCCCCATCCTTGGTGCGCGCAAGATCGATGTCTTCGGAATAGCGCAGCGGTTTCGGGAAGTGCAGCTTGTTGAGCGCGGTGCCTCCGCGAAAGCGCAGCTCTTCACGCAAGAAGGGATCGCTGAAAAGGAGCACCATCGCGCGCGCGATGATTAGGTCCTGCTCGACCTGCTTCAGCTCTGACCAAGGCGCGACCTTGGACCAGGCGATGATATTCTGGCGCGGAATCATTCATCCACCTCCGGGTGGCGTTGAACCGAGACACGCCAACGCTCATTGCGTTCGACCGGCTTTGATTCCGACGTTTTTGCCCCGCGTTTCAGGGGCTCAAGCGCCACCCAAGCCAGCGGCTTGTTTGCCGACAAATGGCCGTGGAGGGCTTGTGCGCGCTCGGCGTGTCCAAGTCGGTCCAGTAAATAGCCGAGCCGTTGCGCGCAAGCACGATCAAAATACTTGGCCAGAGCAGAAAGTTTCTCGCCGTCAATTTTTGGGCCCAGGTCGGCCATGACGGTCGCGACCGCATCGATACTCCCGACAGCATGAACGTACTGCAGCAGGTCAAGAGCCGTCAGCTCCGGGGACGACACCTTCATCGTGCCCGTTTCGGTTTGGCGATCAATAATGCCCTCGCGAACCGAGTTCATGTCCTTGCGGAAATGGAATGTGATCCACGAGCGGCCCGCCCTGATCTTGGGCAGTTGCCGATCGGTTACGACCTGAAATTCCATCACGGCCTGGTGCGAGGCGCCGTGAAGCTCGGCGGCCTTGAGCAGGCCCACATAGTAGAGCCGGCCCTCGTGATGCATGAGGGAATCGATGTACCAATCGGGCGGGGGTGCGTTCCAGGACAGGAATTGCGGTGGCACGGCCACGTAAAAGCCCTGCCGTGGGTTCAGTAGCATGTGGCGCTTCTGCAGCCGTGCGGCAGCTTTCAGGAATGCGGCTTCCGTAATGCCGAGCGCCGCGATCGCCTCGTCGCGCGTGAACGTTATCCGTCCCTCCGATTGGAGGTTTACTAGGTGCTGGGCGAGGCTAGAGCGTGATCGGGTCATATTGAAAAATAGCCCAAATATGTCCATTTTTCAATATAAAACATTATTTCTGTGGTATCGTACTGGAAAATAACCCAAAAACGTCCACTTTCCAATATGATGCAATAAGCTCAGGACAAAGCCCAAAGAGGGCTCCGCTAATGGCCGATGAAGGTACCCCTCAAGCTTTGCCAGCGGACTTCTTCACGGAGGTCGGCAATTTCACTTTGCAGATTTGCACGCCGATCTATTGGCACGATCGCCGGCTCACATTCCCAAAGGAAATGCGAGGCGGATCATGCTTCATTTTGCGCTTCGGGAAACATCTATTCGGAGTTACTGCGGCGCACGCCCTTCAAGCCTATCGGGACGCTCGCCAGAGAAACCCCGCAACAGTGTGCCAGCTCAGACTCATGGAGTTCGCATTTCATGACGCGATAATCGACACCGACCCGACGCTTGATATTGCGACCTTCTCGGTCTCCCAGGATCAGTTGAAGGAAATAAATGGCACGCCGATTGATTGCACCGGACAATGGCCGCCGCCCGCTCCGGCTCGCATGAGGGCCTGCGGGATTTCCGGAGGTCTTACGGATCACCCGTCCGGACCGGCCCGCAGAATTTCGTGCGTATGGAGGCCTGTCGGCGATCGAGGACTTCAGCGAACGGGAAATCCTTCTTACATTCGACCCAAAACGTGAGCAGGCCCTGAGTGGATTGCCTCTACCTTCCTTGGGACTGAACATGAGCGGGTGCAGTGGAGGGCCCACACTCATGCACGGGGAGAGAAATGGTTTGCACCGCTGGTTTCCCCTTGGGATCATCATCCGTGGATCAAATCGCGACTTGGATAACGAGCGCGGCGACGCCGACGCATTCGATACGATCCGAGTCCGTAGGATTCACTTCGTGCAAGAAGACGGAACGATCAATCGCCCAACGTCTGGATTGCTACCCTAACCTGCCGCCCTTAGACCCGACTCTTGCGACTAATAATTCGGCCAAAAAACGTCCAACAACCATCCAACATTTCGACCAACACAGTCCAGTTGGCCGCTTGCAACTCATTTGATTCCCATGCGAAATTTCCACCCATGTTGGCGTGCGCCAACGCGCCTCAGGCACGCCAGAACGGCTTGCGGGCTTCGAACTCGGCATCGTATCGCGAGATGCCGATGTCGCGCAGCGACTGCTCGCTCATGGTTGCGAGCATCCGCCTGTCCTGCATCCGGCGCCACCACTCTTTAAGTAGAGCAATCCAGCCGCCATCGCTGCGCCGATGCCACTGCAAGCCATGCCAGTGCCAACCTTGCCGGTGCAAGCTTTACGCTATTTGCACGATGCTCATGGGTCTCTCCTGCTTATGAACTCTTGGTCAGCCGCACCGCGGTCAGGTCACGGTGATGTAAAGCGTGCCGATGTCGGGGATGCTCCGCGCCGCCAAGGCGATGAACACCGCATTCGCGATCACCACCGCCAGGAACAACGCGGCGGCGATCAGTAAGCCACCCGATCCCCGCGAACTGCCCCGGTGAAGCGGCAACGGCAGCCGCGCCGCATGTAATCCGTGTGTCGTCGACATGGTCGCTCTCCTTTGCTTTGCGCCCATCATCCGCCTCGCACAGATTTAATGTTTCGGGCGTTTCCGAATAATCCGCGACATGGTAATGTTATTTATCACCCGCGGTGATAGGTGCGGCGATGCAGGACCTGCGCACTCTGGCGATTTTCGTGAAGGTGGCGGAGCGCTTGAGCTTCGTGCGCGCCGCGGCCGACCTCGGCATCACCCAATCGGGCGTCAGCAACGCCATCAGCCGGCTCGAGGACCAGATCGGCACGCCGCTTTTGGCGCGCACCACGCGCAAGGTCAGCCTGACCGAGCACGGCGCTGCCTATTTCGAGCGCTGCCGCCAGGCTCTGGCGGAGCTCGAGGAGGCCGAACTGGTGCTCAAGAACGCGCAGCTCAAGCCGGCGGGGAACCTGCGCATCGACATGCCGGTCTCGTTCGGCCGCATCAAAGTGGTGCCGCTGCTCGGCGCCTTCCAGGCGCGCTATCCCGACATCAGCCTGCGCGTCACTTTCAACGATCGCTATATCGATCACATCGAGGAGAGCGTCGATGTCAGCGTAAGGTTCGGCAACCTGCAGGACTCAAGCCTGATCGCGCGGCGGCTCGGCGGCGCGCAGCTCAGCGTGGTCGGCGCGCCGCGCTACTTTGCCAAGTTCGGCCAGCCGAAGAAGCCTGAGGATCTGGCCGGGCACAATTGCCTGGCGTTCATCTTTCGCGATACGCGCCTCGCCAGGGAATGGCGCTTCGCGCAAGCCGGCGGCGAAACCGTGCTGCCGGTACAGGGCACCATGAGCTTGAGCGACGGCGCCTCGGTGTGCGACGCCGCCCGCGCCGGCTACGGCCTGGCGCAATTGCAGGATTTCTTCATCGACGCGCTGATCGCGCGCGGACAGCTGGTGGCCGTCCTGGAAAAATTCAGGCCGGCGCCCCAGCCGATCTGGCTGGTCTATCCGCAGGCCAGGCATCTGTCGCCGAAGGTGCGCGTGTTCGTCGACTTCATGGTGGAGAAATTCAAGCCGCGCTAGCGCGCCACCCCGATCAGCGCCATCGAAATTGCCGGCACGTAGGTGATCACCAGCAGCGCCAGAAAATTCACCACCACGAACGGCAGCACGCCGCGGTAGATCATGCTCATCGGCACGTTGAAGATGGCGCGGGCGGCGAACAGGTTGAGCCCGAACGGCGGCAGATAAAGCCCGATGCTGAGATTCACCGCCATGATGATGCCGAAGTGCAGCGCATTGACGCCGGCGGCTTCGACGACGGGCAGCAACAGCGGGGTGAGGATCAGGATCGCGCCTGGCGGCTCCAAAAAACTGCCGGCGACCAGCAGGCCGGCATTGACGAACAGCAGCGTCTGCCAGTGCGGCAATTGCATCGCCGTGATGCCGCCGATGAGTTTTTCCGGAATGCCACTCGTCGTCATCAGCCAAGAATAGATGCCGGCGCCGGTGACGATGATCAAAATCTGCGCGATCAGATAGATCGAGTTGACGATGACCTGCCACAGCCCGGCGAGGTCGATCTCGCGATAGATCACCATGGCGACGAATAGCGAATAGACCACGGCGACGCCGGCTGCTTCGGTCGGCGTGAACACGCCGCCATAGATGCCGCCGAAGATGACGACGATGGTGCCAATTGCCCAACTCGCATCCTTGGTCGAGGCCCAAATGTTCTTCCAGCGCGCCGGCGACGACAGCGGCACCATTTTGATGCGCGCGTAGATCAGGACGTAGATCGCGTCAACCACGCCGATCAGAACGCTCGGCAGGATGCCGGCGGTGAACAGTTTTATCGCCGAGACCTGCGCCGTCATGGCGTAGAGGATCATCGAGATCGACGGCGGGATGATCACCGCGACCGCGCCCGACGAGGTGATCAGCGCCACGGCGAA
>Ga0210398_10007074_pt1 | contig 10232 bp, 7 predicted proteins | sample IncBWC4OmetaG_FD_161047 | JGI IMG/M metagenome (GOLD analysis project Ga0210398, IMG submission 161047) | Forest soil microbial communities from Barre Woods Harvard Forest LTER site, Petersham, Massachusetts, United States - Inc-BW-C-4-O | ecosystem: Environmental > Terrestrial > Soil >...
CGCAACCTGTGAAAGATGTGCCCTGATACAAAATACAATCGTGAGACGGCTCCGGTCTCACCTGGCTCCCTTAATAATCATAGGAAGCCTCTTCATGACGAAAGGTCAGTCGAGCTATGAATTTAGATGCTTTGATAGACGTTATTCCCGCTTACGCAAAGGACTTGAAACTTAATTTCTCGAGCGTGGTTCGCCAGCAGACAGAATTGAACGAACAGCAAGCGTGGGGAACCGTGGTCGCTTCGGCCATTGCTTCGCGCGATCAGGGTCTCATCCTCGCTGCTCTGGAAGAAGGGGCAACCCATTTGAGTCCCGAGGCGCTAGAGGCCAGCAAAGCCGCTGCCGCCATTATGAGCATGAACAACATTTTCTACCGCTTTCTGCACCTGACCTCGAATGAGAAATACGGCACCATGCGGGCTGGACTGCGGATGAACGTAATGCGGACCCATGGCGTCGATCCGCTCGACTTCGAGTTGTGGTCGACGGCGGTGTCGGCGATCAACGGCTGCGGAGCTTGTGTGGATTCGCACGAAAAGATCATGCGCGAAAAGGGAGTCAGCGAAGAGAAGATTTTGGCGGCGGTGCGCATCGCGTCAGTAATTCACGCAATTGCAGTCGTGCTGGATGCCGAGCAGGTGAGCGCGCCGCTGCCGGTGGCAGCTACCACTTAGTGCACTCACCGCCGACCAGAGGCGCTGGGCCAGGACCTGCTTACTTCACCTCTTCCAAGCTTAGGTTCACAAAGGCTAAACCCAATTTGCGCGGGTCCGCTCCCTTGCCCATCTCAGAAGGCGATCTCAGCGGGCCGGCGATATGAAATCGGATCTGCACTGGATTGGCGCGAATAAGCGTGGCTTTGGAAATCTGCAATGTCCTCGCCGTGATGGTGTCTGGTGAATACTGGAACGACCAGCTTCCTACCGGAACATTATTCACCGATACCTGGACCGCAAGGCCGGGGAACTTGGGCGACAGGTTGGGAGCGACGGTCGCTCGCAGCAAAACCATCCCCAGCAAATCCTTCTGCGAAAGGGGCAAGTCAAGCCCAAAGTCGGGCCCGTCACTCCAAGTGGCCCAGTCTTCGGTGTTCGCCCAATCACCACGCATGAAGGAGCCGGCATTACCCCCTAGAGTAAACGTCAAAAGCTCGCCGAGACTGTATTGCCAATCACGCTTTAGCGCCTCACGATAGAGATCGTATTGCACTCTATATCGCGATAAATCCGGCAGAGTCGCGGGATTAAATGGATCGAAAGGAAAGTAGCCGCCAGGTTCCGGCATTATGATCGAGCGCACCTGCCCGCGCCCGGACTCGTACAAACTCAGCGGAAGCAGAGGCCAATGGGCGTGAAGCTCGCGAAGGCGCAAGGGCCCTAGTTGCGCGCGCGACATGATCGAGTCGTCAAACGGGACAGGACCTTCGTGCAGTAATAGGTCGTAGCGAAGCGTAGCAACCATACCTTGCCAGCGGGCAATCGCTCCGAAGTTCCAGAAAGCCTGACCAAAGCCCAGCGCACCCAGAAGAATTGCAATCAGTCCGATGGTATCGAAGTTTGGCTTAGACCAGCCGGCGAGAACCGTCATTAACAGAAAAGACGCGGCGAGCGGCAGTAATACATTCAGTACCCGGGCCGGGACTTCGACTTCCAGACTGGAAGGAGTGCGTCCCACGAAAACTTCGAAGCACAAATACAGCACCCCCACTAGTCCGACGGCGGTAATGAGCTTCTGAATCCCGATTAGGCGGGAAGGCACGGCGAACAATAGCGTGCAGCAGAGCAAAACCAGAAGCGAAACTTTCGCGGCGACGTGGCTCGAATGGAGCACGGCAGATAATCCGTGTATAAATCCGCTCTTATTCGTTGGATCAAACGGCCATATCACAGCCGCCACCGCCAACCCCGCGCCAAGTAAGTACCAACCTACCAGTCCGACGAGAAGAGCTTTCTGCCGGGAGAATTTGCGCCATCGCCAGAGACAAACTCCAGCCAGGATAACCCCGAAAAACATCATCGACTCGTAACTCAATACCATGGGAACGGAGAGTCCGAGCAAGAGCAGTAAAGTCCAGCCGGTAAGCCTTTCGCGAAAGAGCAGGATAAAGAGCACCGGCCAGTAGAGCGAGACTATAAAGTGACTGTCGGTTGAAAGATAAGCCTCCACATTCATGGTGCCGGCGAAAAAACTGAGAAGGGGAAATATCATGTACCAACGCTGGCTTGCGTAGCGATAGCACAGATAAAGGCTAATCAGAGCGTGTGAGTAAAATGTAATCCCGACGATCAGCGAGAGAGCATGCAGGGAATGTATGTTGAGATGGGTAGCCAACACTAGCGGCGTCTGCTCTGCTAAAAGAGTGAAGATGCGTGCCCGAAAGAACTCCTTTCTTAGATCGGCGACCCAAAAATAGTAGCGACGCGTGGAGGCAATTCTGACCAGGAACCACGCTCCATCCGCCCAAAGCTGAAGATCGCAGGCGACCGCGGTCATACGCTCCAGCACGACAGCAACCAGCGCCCCATAGATCACGGCGGCGCCGACCTCAAAGGGGGTGCGGTGCCTGAAGGTGTTTTCCTGCCGAGCTGCGACCGTCAGGTGCTCAGCTAGCATAAGGTTGGTGGCGTTTCCATGCCTTCGTGAGCGGGCGGAAGCGTATCCCATCCTAAGCAGCAGCCGCTCCAATGCGCTAGTTTATCTCATTATCCTGTGGCGGTTTAGAGGTTGCGGTCCTGGCCGCTTCAATTCCTCCGAATCCATAAATCACAATCGCTTGTGACGTGTGCACTTGTTGCATGTGCGGTCGGAATGTTCCGCTGGGGTGTATCTGGAGCAGAGTCTGGAATGTCGCCAGTGGCCTTTATAGCGAGTGAATCAGAGTTTTGCGGCTTACGTCGCGAGAATTTGGGGATCACGCCGGCAAGTGACCGTCGGCACTCGACAAGGTGCGCAGGCCGGAAATAGTTGCGACATCGACGTTCTTGGCTCCTCGAAGCGGTCGCATCCGCTCCGGCCGTAAATCACGGAGATACGACGGGAAGTAAGGGGGTCGTCTTGTTGACACCATACGGTTTGGACATCATAGAAAGCTGCCTGGCATGCAAAATGCGCGCCGAACATATTTTTTGCGATCTTCCACCGGCAGCGTTGCAATCCTTCGAAAACATCAAATACGCAACTGCCTATCCTAAGGGCGCCGTGCTTTTCGTGGAAGGACAGGCGCCGCGGGGAATATTTGTATTATGTAAAGGCCGCGTAAAGCTCTCCATCTGCTCGACCGATGGAAAGACACTGATCTTGAAGATAGCCGAGCCCGGAGAAGTCCTGGGTCTGAGCGCCACCGTGAGCGGTAAGCCTTACGAGTTGACGGCAGAGACGGTCGATCCGTGCCAGGTAAACTTCGTGAAGCGGGAAGAATTCCTGCGCTTCCTCAAGGAGCACAGCGAAGCCTGCCTGCGGGTTGCCGAGCAACTGAGCGACAAGTACAACTCCGCCTGCCGCGAAATCCGCTCGCTGGGATTGTCGCACTCCGCCGGCGAGAAACTGGCGAAGCTGCTGCTGGAGTGGAGCGCCAAGAACGGCGAGGGCGCCAAGATTGAGCCACGCCTGAAGCTGGCGTTGACTCATGAAGAGATCGCACAAATGATCGGTACCTCGCGGGAGACGGTGACCCGCCTGTTCGCGGATTTGAAGAAACGGCAAATTGTGCAAGCCAAAGGCTCCACGTTGCTAATCCGCAACAAGGCTGCACTAAAGGCAATGGCGATCACGCAATAGCGTACCCGATTGGCAGCGACGGTTCCACTTAGCCTAGAAGCTCGCCTCCTCTTGAGCTCGGACGCCCCCAGTTTAGCGCCTGCCCAATCGAGCCATTTCGGTCCCTCCTGTGAATAAGGTCACGAAAACCGGTGACTGCAGTCACTGCGTTAAACCAGTCGAAGCGGTATTCCTGCAGTATGGAAAGCACGATTCAGTCGAGTTGCTTGACCTGCGATTTCCGTCCCGATCGCCTATTTTGCGACATGCCCGCGGAGTCGTTGAAGGCCTTCGACGAGATCAAATCGCTCGGTTCCTACCCTAGAAGCACGATCCTGTTCGCCGAGGGGCGGGCGGTTCGCGGCATCTATATCCTCTGTGATGGACGAGCCAAGCTTTCCATCTGTTCCGACACTGGAAAGCGGCTGACCCTGCGAGTGGCCGGCCCAGGAGAGGTGTTGGGACTGGGCGCGACGCTGTCCAACACGCCTTACGAGATCACGGCTGAGTTGCTGGACAACTCACAGGTGGTCTTCGTTCGCCGTAAAGACCTGTTGAAGTTTCTGCGGGAGAAACCCGAACTGTGCATGCAGGTGGTGCGCATGCTAAGCCAGGACTTACACGGCGCCTACGAGCGGGTTCGCAGCATCGGCATGATTCGCACGCGCCACCAACGCATAATCTTTCATCCCCGCGCCATGGTCGTGTGAGCTGCCGGGCAGCAGTTGCGGCTGATTCCGGCAACGGTTTCTTTCTTTTGCCCAGTTTGAACGTCCCTTCGCCTGCTAGTGGCCTTGCCTGCGGCGACCCTCAAAGCCGGTCTTCGCGCACAGCCTCAACCGTCTGTATGTGACCCACGTCACAGACTTGTAACTACCCGCATCACAGCCCCTCGGGACATTAACCCCCTATCGTGGACATTACTGATTGTAAGTTCATAAGCGACCGCGCAACTGGCTCGGTCCTGGGGGAAACAAGACGTGAAAACAACTGAATATTCTGCTTCGCCGGCCGCCACGATTCATAACGATTCATCGGCAGCCTGTGAGGCTTCGCCTGAAGACGAGCTAGGCGCTGGAGGTAGGATGTCGAGAGAAAAAGTGACCCTCGATGGCAACGAAGCGGTCGCGTACGTGGCTTACCACGTTAGCGAAGTCGCTGCCATCTATCCCATCACCCCTTCATCGCCGATGGGGGAGTCGTCCGATGCCTGGTCGTCGCTAGGGCAGAAGAACATCTGGGGCACCGTTCCCAACGTCATCGAGATGCAAAGCGAAGCGGGTGCGGCTGGCGCGCTGCATGGAGCACTGCAAGCCGGAGCGCTGGGCACTACGTTCACATCATCGCAGGGCCTGCTGCTGATGATCCCGAACATGTACAAGATCGCGGGCGAGTTGACGCCGGCTGTCATTCACGTCGCAGCACGCGCGATCGCAGCCCAGGCACTGTCCATCTTCGGCGACCATCAGGACGCCATGGCGGTCCGCGCTACTGGCTTCGCACTGCTGTCGTCGAACTCCGTGCAAGAGGCGATGGATCTTGCATTGATCGCGCATGCAGCCACGCTGGAGTCGCGCATTCCCTTCCTGCACTTCTTCGATGGCTTCCGTACTTCGCACGAAGTTTCTAAGATCGAGCAGCTCAGCCTGGACGACCTACGAGCCATGATCGACGACGATCTGGTGCGTGCACATCGTGAACGGGCGCTCTCGCCCGACCATCCAGTGCTGCGTGGCTCTGCTCAAAATCCGGACGTTTACTTCCAAGGCCGCGAATCAGTAAATCCGTACTATCTGGCGTGTCCCACAATTGTGCAGAACGCCATGGACAAGTTCGCAAAGATCGTGGGACGCCAATATCGCCTGTTCCAATATGAAGGCGCTGGGGACGCTGAAGCAGTCATCATCGTGATGGGATCGGGCGCCGAAGCGGTTCACGAAACCGTGGATTACCTCACCGCGCAAGGCAAGAAAGTCGGCATGCTGAAGGTCCGGCTCATGCGTCCTTTCTCGGTGGAAGATTTCCTGCAAGCACTGCCTGCCACGGTCAAGAGCATTGCCGTTCTCGACCGCACGAAAGAGCCTGGGGCGATCGGCGAACCGCTCTATCAAGATGTCATTACGGCGCTGACCGAGGGTTTCACTGCTGGCAAAGTTCCCATGGCCACATTCCCGAAAGTCATTGGCGGACGCTACGGTCTCTCGTCCAAGGAATTCACGCCGGCGATGGTCAACCGCATTTATGAAGAGCTGACCAAGACGACTCCGCACAACCACTTCACGATCGGCATCAACGACGATATCACTCATACCAGCCTGCCCTACGATCCGGCTTTCTCGACCGAGGCGCCGGAGACAGTTCGCGCCATGTTCTACGGCCTGGGTGCCGACGGCACAGTGGGCGCAAATAAGAACACCATCAAGATCATCGGCGAAGAAACTGACCTGAATGTGCAAGGCTATTTCGTCTATGACTCGAAGAAGTCGGGAGCGGTGACCACGTCGCATTTGCGTTTCAGCAAAAAGCCGATTCGTTCCACTTATCTTATTTCTCGCGCCAACTTTGTGGCCTGTCACCAGTTCGGCTTCATGGAGCGGCTTGACGTTCTGAAGCCTGCCGACGACGGCGCGGTGTTCCTGCTCAACAGTCCTTTCGGACCGGACGAAGTGTGGGACAATCTGCCGCGTTCAGCGCAGGAAACTATCATCAAGAAGAAGCTGCGCTTCTACGTGATTGATGGAGTGAATGTGGCCCGGGCAGCGGGAATGGGCGGCCGCATCAACACCGTGATGCAGACTTGCTTCTTCGCCATCAGCGGCGTACTGCCGCGCGCGGACGCCATCGCCGCCATTAAACACTCCATCGAAAAAACGTATGGGAAGCGCGGCGAATCCGTGGTCCGTAAGAACTTCGCCGCAGTCGATTCGGCGCTGGAGAACCTGCACGAAGTCAAGGTTCCGCAGAGCATCACCTCGAAGTTTGAGGTTCGTCCCGCGGTACCCGCCAACGCTCCTGAATTCGTACGCGACGTTGAAGCGCTCATGATCACGGGAGACGGCGATCAAATTCCGGTGAGTGCGATGCCGATCGATGGCACTTTCCCCACCGGTACCACAAAGTGGGAGAAACGCAATATCGCTCTGGAAATTCCTGTCTGGGACGAAGAGCTTTGCATCCAGTGCGGCAAGTGCGTGATGGTTTGCCCGCACGCGGTCATCCGGGCCAAGGTTTACGATCCGAAGGCGATTAACCACACCCCTGAAGGCTTCCAGACTGCGGTTCCCAAGTGGCGCGAATTTTCGGACCTGAAGTTCACGCTGCAGGTCGCTCCCGAAGATTGCACGGGTTGTGGCCTCTGTGTTGCCATCTGCCCTGCCAAGAGCAAGAGCGAAGTCAAGCATCGTGCCATCAACATGCAACCCCAGCCTGCGCTGCGCGAGAAGTACAACGAATACTGGAACTACTTCCTTTCGATCCCCGAGCTGTCGCGCGACAGGGTCTCGCACGGGCAGGTAAAAGACGTTCAGCTGCTGGAGCCGCTTTTCGAGTTCTCCGGCGCCTGCTCGGGCTGCGGCGAAACTCCTTACATCTCCACCATGACCCGCTTGTTCGGCGATCGGGCGCTGATCGCGAACGCTACCGGCTGCTCCTCGATTTATGGCGGCAATCTGCCTACGACGCCGTATACGACGAACTCCGAAGGCCGCGGACCAGCCTGGTCGAACTCCCTGTTCGAAGACAATGCCGAGTTCGGCATGGGCATGCGACTCGCTGTCGACAAGCAGAACCAATACGCGAAGGAGTTGGTCGAACGGTTGGCATCGACCATCGGTGACGAACTCGCCGTTGCCCTGTTGAGCGCCGACCAGTCGACCGAGGATGGTATCTTCGCCCAGCGTGAGCGGGTGAAGGCGCTGAAAGAAAAGCTGAGCGGGAACAAGTCATCGGCATCGCGCGATTTACTTGCGATTGCCGACGAGCTGGTGAAGAAGAGTGTGTGGATCATAGGCGGCGACGGATGGGGCTACGACATCGGCTATGGCGGGCTCGATCACGTGCTGGCCTCCACGGCCAACGTCAACATCCTGCTGCTGGATACCGAAGTGTATTCCAACACCGGCGGTCAGATGTCGAAGTCGACGCCGTTGGGCGCGGTGGCCAAATTCGCGGCTGGAGGCAAACGCACTCCGAAGAAGGACATCGCGATGATGGCTATCAATTACGGCCGTGCCTATGTCGCTCACATCGCCATGGGCGGCAGCGACACGCAGACCATGAAGGCCTTCCTGGAAGCCGAAGCCTATGACGGACCTTCGCTGATCATTGCCTACAGCCACTGCATCGCGCATGGCTATGACATGGTCTACGGCCTCGACCAGCAGAAGGCCGCGGTTAACTCCGGCCACTGGCCGTTATTCCGTTATAACCCGACGCTCGCCAAGGAAGGCAAGAATCCGTTCCTGCTCGATTCGCGCGCGCCCAGCATCCCGTTGGAGAAGTACATTTACAACGAGACGCGCTACACCATGCTGGTCAACAGCAATCCTGAAGAGGCCAAGAAGCTGTTGCAGGAAGCACAGGAAAACGTCAACGAGCGCTGGAAGCTATATCAGCACATGGCGTCGATGAATTTTGACAAAGTAGAGAAGGCATAACCGCGAGGAGAAATCATGATCGACCTGTCTACTAACTATCTCGGATTGAAACTGAGGAACCCGGTCGTGGTATCGGCCTCCCCGCTAACGGAGAAGCTGGAGAACTTCCCCCGGCTGGAAGATGCCGGCGCCTCGGCTATCGTGATGTACTCACTCATGGAAGAGCAGATCGAGGCGGAGAGCGAGAACATCGACAATGCGCTGGAGCAGGGGATCAACAGCTACGCCGAGTCCACCTCTTACCTGCCCGACATGCAAAAGTATCACGTCGGCCCCGATCGTTATCTGGAGTTGCTGCGCAAAGGAAAGGCCTCGGTGACCATTCCGGTCATCGGCAGCCTGAACGGCCGCTCGCCCGGAGGCTGGGTGCGCTATTCGGAATACATGGAGCAGGCTGGCGCGGACGCGCTTGAGTTGAACATTTTTGACATTCCTACCGATCCGTCATTGACGGTGGCTGATCTGGAGACGCGTTACTGCGATCTGGTGCGCGCCATTCGCAGGAGCGTGCACATTCCCATCGCCGTCAAGCTAGGACCGTACTTCACTTCGTGCTCCAATTTCGTCAAACGACTGTCGGAAGCCGGGGCTGACGGAGTAGTCATCTTTAACCGCTTTTATCAACCCGACTTCGATCTGGAAGAACTGGAAGTGGTATCGAACCTGGTTCTGAGTAGCCCACATGAATTGCGACTCCGGCTGCACTGGGCAGCGATTCTCTATCACCAGGTTGAAACCTACATTGCCATTACCGGCGGGGTTCACGATTCTTCCGATGTCCTAAAGTGCATGATGGCGGGGGCGCATGTCGCCATGATGACCTCGGCGCTGCTGAAGTATGGCATCGAGCACATTGGCGTGGTACTGGCAGGAATGGAAAGCTGGATGGAAGAGCACGAGTATGTTTCGGTGCGGCAAATGCGCGGCAGCATGAGCATGGTGAACGTGGAAAATCCAGCAGCGTTCCTGCGCGGAAATTACCTCAAGATGCTGGGTTCGTATACCTGGCGAGAGCCGGGCACAGCATTAACGACGTTCTAGGAATAGGTTTTCTCCCCAGCGACAACAGGGCCGGCCTTCTAGCGGAGTCGGCCCTGGTTGTTCTTCCTCGCAATTCGTCGTGAGCTGCCCGCGATTTCGAGCGATACAGTCGATCACGGCCCCTTCATCTTGTCTTTTACGCTCTTGGCCAGCTTTTCGATCTGGTCAGCTTCCTTAATGACGTCCAGCGACAAAGTATTCTCGTTGCTCTTGTCGACGGATTGTTTCAGTGCTGTCGCCAATTCCAGGATCTTCTCCGCGTCCTTTTTGATTTCCTGCTGACGCTGGAGATTGAACTTTTTGAGAGCGGCTTTGCGCTGCTGAATCTCCCAGGAGTCTTCGGTGGGATTGGGCGGCGGGGGTGCGCCGGGAACCGGTACCGGCTGGCTGGCTTGCGCGGCGCAATGCAATCCGAGCCAACAAAAAAGTGCTGCCATCAGCAACAGTTTGCTGCATCGACGCGTGTAATGAATGTTGGTTGTCATAAGACCAACGTGATTATATTCCGCGGACCGCGAGGGACAGCTGCGCGCAATTTCCTGGCCGGCGCACATGTCTGAGTCGACCGGCCCTGGTCCCGTGGGTTCTTTTTGCCCCACGAACGGATGGCAGTGGGTAGCATCTCCTGCGTTTCCTGGCCGCATCTCATGGTGCAGATGCTGGAGAATTTCATTGTCGGCTCGGCTTTAGGAGCACTGCTGGCTGCCGGATGGTATCTGTGGTTTCGACAGCTGAATCGCCGCCGCTCCAAGCATATTCTGGGCTGGATTCAGCGAGCCT
>Ga0210398_10007077_pt1 | contig 10229 bp, 8 predicted proteins | sample IncBWC4OmetaG_FD_161047 | JGI IMG/M metagenome (GOLD analysis project Ga0210398, IMG submission 161047) | Forest soil microbial communities from Barre Woods Harvard Forest LTER site, Petersham, Massachusetts, United States - Inc-BW-C-4-O | ecosystem: Environmental > Terrestrial > Soil >...
CTTTGCCGTCGCCGATGGCCCAGCCTACTTCGGGGGAATACGCTTCGGCCCACCAACCGTCCAGCTCAGAGAGATTCAGGCCTCCATTGACCAGAACTTTCATGCCGCTCGTTCCGCAGGCTTCCCACGGCCGCCGCGGTGTGTTGATCCACACGTCGACACCGTGAACCAGTTCCTGGGTCAGCAGCATGTCGTAATCGCTGAGAAAGACGACTCGGCCGCGGACTTCCGGCCGACGGATGAATTCGTTCCACGCTGGATCAGCGCCTGGCCGGGTAAGTCCTGAGGGTGAGCCTTTCCAGCGAGAACCAGCTGCACCGGCCGCTGCGGATTGGAAAGCAGGCGAATCAGCCGCTCAGGATCGTGAAGGGGGAGATTCGGACGCTTATAGGTGGCAAAGCGGCGCGCAAATCCCAGTGTCAGTGTCTTCTCGTCGAATGCAGCGTCGGCTTCCGACGGTTGGCGGCCTTCCGATGCGAGCTGATGCGCGTACCGCATGCGAATCCGATCCACAAATGTCTTTCGTCCTGCGGAACGCATTTCCCATAGCTGCTCGTCCGATAATCGGCGGATGTCATCCTCGACGGCACGGTCCCCGCGCCATCGTTTCTTGCCGCAAGCTGAGGTCCAGAGTGCATCCGCGGCTGCCGAGTCCCAGGTGGGAACATGAATGCCATTGGTGACAGAGGCGATCGGAACGTCCGCCTCCGGCCACCGCGGAAAAAGTGCCTGAAAGATATGCCGGCTCACCTGCCCGTGGAGCTTGCTCACGCCGTTAATGCGGCAACTGCTTCGCACTGCCGGCCAGGCCATGTTGAAGGCTTTCGAATCATCGTCGCGGTTTTGCCTCCCCATTGCGAGCAAATCCTTCATCGGAATCGCGAGTTCGTCCTGCGCATAATGGCTGAGATATTTACGGATGAGTTCTGGATTGAAGCGGTCAAATCCGGCGGCAACGGCCGTGTGCGTAGTGAAGATATTTCCAGCCCGCGTCACATTCATGGCAAGATCAAAAGGCTTCTGATGATCCTCCATGTAGAATCGTGCCCTCTCCAGGGTGGCAAAGGCTGCATGTCCTTCGTTGAGATGGCAGACTTCAGGCTGTAGACCGAGCGCCCGCAACAGGCGCCAACCGCCTATACCGAGCACGATCTCCTGCTTTAGTCGCATCTCCGGGTCGCCGCCATAAAGCTCGCTGGTAATTCCCCGATGCGCTGCGCTATTGGCGAAATCGTTGCTGTCCAGCAAATAGAGCTTCGTGCGGCCAGCCGACACTTCCCAGCCGCGTATCCAGATCTTCGATTCTGGCAATTGGATCTGTAGCCGCAACCACTCGCCATTCGGTCGCCGCAACGGGCGGATTGGTAACTGGCCGGGATCGTTGACCGGATACAGCGCCCTCTGCCGCCCTTCCGAATCGAAATCCTGGCGGAAGTATCCCTGGCCGTAGAGTAGTCCCACTCCCACCACCGGAACCCCGAGGTCGCTCGCCGTCTTCATCTGATCGCCGGCTACATTGCCCAGGCCGCCTGAGTAGATAGGCAGTGCTTCGCTCAGCATGAACTCCATGCTGAAGTAGGCCGCCAGCGTTAGAGCGCTATCAGGGTGTTTCGTTCGAAACCATGCGTCTGCCCGATACGACTGCCGATTCTGTTGCAGCAATTCGTCGAGACGCTGACGAAATCCTGTCTCCGCCAACGCGGCCTTGACCGTGTCTCGGGACACGGTCTGCAGGATAACCCATGGATTCTGTGTGGCCTCCCAAAGATCGGTGTCTAAACGCTTCCACAACTCGTCCGCTGCATGATTCCAGGACCAGTGCAGGTTGAGCGCAAGCTCCGTCAGCGCGTCCATGCCTTCGACTTCTGGCTTTAGCGTCAATTGGGAACGATCCTCTCTTCTTGCTGTTGCCCTTGCGGACGGCGCCAGCTCCGAGCCCTTACGCTGACAGATGCTTCCGGATGGACTGCAATTCGGCGCGCCGCTTCGGAGTGGTTTTGGGCCAGGCCATTTTCAGCGCTTCGAGCGCATCAAGCACAATGCGGGAGACGATCAGCCTGGCGTTGTCTTTGTCATCGGCGGGAACGATGTACCAGGGAGTGTGGTGCGTGCTGGTCGCGTGCAGGCATTCCTCATAGGCCTTCACGTAATCCTTCCAGTATTTCCGCTCGTGAATGTCAGCGAGGCTGAATTTCCAGTTCTTGTCTGGCTCATTGATGCGCGCCAAAAAGCGCTTTCGCTGTTCTTCCTGCGAAAGGTGAAGAAATATCTTGACGATCCGGGTACCGTTGCGGTGCAGGTGTTTCTCCATATCCACGATGGAGCGATACCGGCCGTCCCAGACGGTCTTCCCGTCGCATAACTCTGGCGGAAGTCCCTGGCTGCGCAGAAGTTCGGGATGCACCCGAACCACCAGGACATCCTCGTAATAGGAACGATTGAAGATGCCGATGCGGCCGCGTTCGGGAAGACGGCACATCGTGCGCCACAGAAAATCATGGTCCAGCTCTTCGGCGCTGGGCTGCTTGAAGCTGAAAACCTCGCACCCTTCCGGATTGACGCCGGACATAACGTGCCGGATCGCGCCGTCCTTGCCGGCGCCGTCCATACCCTGAAATACCAGGAGCAAAGCATAGCGATGCGAGGCGTAATGCAGCTGCTGCAGGGAACTGAGCTGCGCAACATGCTTTTCCAGAAGGTCCCGATAGTCATCCTTCGATGTACAAACGGGCTTCACCATCGTCGGCCACTTGCTGAGGACTACTTTCTTTCCGGGCCGAACGCGAAAATCCTTCGCATTAATTTTCATCGTCTTCTTTCTGTACGACACAACCGTCTACGCAACCTTCGGACTTGCTGGCTGATTGCTCCGGATCTCTCGTTCTGCCTCTGCCCAGTCCTGATCCTGCTGACTTTCACCATGCACTCGCTCCTGGTAGAGTTCATAGGCTCGTGCAGCGATCTGCGGGGTACGATCGACCGGCGGCTCCTTCTCGAGCAAGGAGGTTTTGGAAGGATCGAAGATCCGGTACGCGAGCAGCTTCACCCGATCATTGATGAGGAACCAAGCTAACGCGTAGGCCCAAACGAATCCCGCCCACTTCCATCCAAGGGGCGCCATGAACAAACCATAGACCGCGATCAAAGTCGCGATAGTTTGCGTGCCCAGGACCGCGATCCACAGGATCCGCGCGGGGCGTATAGACCAGAACGGACCACGGGTGCGTGTGAGGAAAATGGTGAGATGGCCGGCCACCGAGAGCTTCAGGTACATGAGAGTTTGAATGTGCAGCCGGTCGAGGTGAAAGACGCGCTCGCCGAGATAGAACAGACCGAACGCAGCGGCAACTCCGATAACTCCCAGCACAGTGGGGATTCCCAACACGAGCCGCATGTTCCAGCTTTCGGGCTTGTCCTTGTACTGGACGTTGTCATAGGCGATCGAGAGGATAGCCCCGTCGTTCAGCAACGCGATCATCACGATCATGACGGCGGTTAACGGATAGAAATTGAAGACCAGGATCGCCAGGGTCATGAAGAACAGGACGCGCAGCGTCTCCGCGATGCGGTAGATGGCGTAGCTGTTCATCCGCTGAAAGATGCGGCGACTTTCTTTGATGGCGTCGACGATCACCGATAGCCCTGACGCCAGAAGCACGATAGAGGCCGCGGCGCGGGCTGCATCTGTGGCGCCGGAAACGGCGATTCCACAGTCCGCCTTCTTCAGCGCTGGGGCGTCGTTGACCCCATCGCCGGTCATGCCGACGATGTGGCCTCGTTGCTGCAGAACGTCGACGATGTGGAATTTGTGCTCGGGGAAAACCTGCGCGAAGCCGTCAGCTTTTTCGATGGTCTCGGCCATTTGCGCGCTCTCGTGGTGCTTTGTGTCGCCGAGCGCGCTGGCATCCAGAATATTCGTGCCCAACCCCAGTTGCTTCGAGGTTTCGCGCGCAATAGCAATCTGGTCGCCGGTGACCATCTTGACCTCTACACCCATGTGCCGGGCGCTGGCGATGGTGGCTTTGGCTTGCTCGCGCGGCGGATCGAATAACGGCAGCACTCCGGCAAAATGCCACTTGCCTTCCTCATCCGCGTGGGCCACGCCCAGGGAGCGGAAGCCGCGGCCGGCAAATTCGTTCACAGCTTTTTCGACGGCAGGCTTGACTGCGTCTGCATTCATCGACATTTTCAGAATGACCTGTGGTGCTCCCTTGGCCACGAAAAACTGCTGTCCGCCCGGGTCCCTGACTGTGGCTTCGGTACGCTTATGCACGGGGTCGAACGGCTGGAAGTGTAATACCTGATAACTCTTCAGAGCTTTTTCGTCCTTCACTCCGCCGATCACCGCCAGGTCGATCGTGTCCTTGTCCTCTGCGCGCGAAGCGAGTGCGGCCCAGAGAATCATCTCATCGCCAGGGATACTGTTGACGCTGAACGGATCGCCCAGCGTCAGTTTGTTCTGGGTCAGGGTCCCGGTTTTGTCTGAACACAGCACGTCGACGCCGGCCAACTCTTCGATGGCCGGCAACCGCGTCACAATCGCTTCTTTTTTCGCGAGCAGTCGCGCGCCCACAGCCATCGTCACGGACAGCACTGTGGGCATGGCCACCGGAATCGCAGCTACCAGGAGCACCAGGCAGAATTCCAAAGTGGTAAGCACGGCATCGCCGCGGAAGAGCGCGACCGCCAGAATCAACACCACCAGAGCCACCGCGAGCACGATCAGGTAGTCGCCGATCTTCAATACGGCGCGCTGGAAATGGCTGACGGTTTGAGCCTCCTGCACTAACTGCGCGGTCTTGCCGAAATAGGTGTTCGTCCCGGTGGCATACACCATGGCGTCGATCTCGCCCTGACGGAGAATCGAGCCTGAAAAGACTGCGCCGCCCGGCTTGGCCGTAACCGGCAGGGATTCTCCGGTCAAAGCGGACTGATCCACTTCGACTGGATCGCCCGCCAGCAGACGCGCGTCCGCGGGAATGATGTCGCCAAGGCGCAGGCGGATAACGTCGCCAGGAACCAGTTCCGCTGCCTTCGGAGTCGTCCACTTTCCGTCACGCTTGGCGCGTGCATTCGTGGCCAGCCTGGCCTTGAGCGCCTCAATGGCGTTGCCCGCCTGATGCTCTTCCCAGAACCCCACGACGGCATTCGAGAGCAGGAGGAAAAAGATGATGCCAAAATCCATCCAGTGCCGCACAACTCCAGACAAGATGACTGCTACTTCGATCATCCACGGAATAGGACCCCAGAAATAGGAGAGGAACTTCAGAAATGCGTTGGTCTTCTTTTCCGTAATTGCATTCGGGCCATACTGGGTCAGCCGCTTCTGAGCCTCCGCCTGGCTAAGGCCGTCGGGAGATGACCCCAGCTTTTTCTGGAGATCCGCCATCGGAATGGACTTCAGATCGTCCCCGGACTTGGGCTTTGCGTCAGGCTTCAGGTCTTCTTTGGTCTGAGCTTGTGAATTAGGCTTCATCCCGTTCTTGTCCGAAGCTTTCGATGGAGCCTGTGTCTGAGGCTGGGAATCCTGCTTTGACTCAGGCGTGGATTCGGTGGTCGTGGGAGATGGGGACACGATGGGTTTCTCCAGTCTGCGAGCGGATCGCGACGACGGAGGTCATTTGCGCGCGTCGTATCAAGTATCTCCTCGCGAGCATGACGGCGCTGTGCAGTATTGCTCTCCGATAAAGAGTCGCCCATTCGTCTGCGACGCTGCGACGGCCGCGGATAGCGACGCACCTCAACCAAATGCGCAACTTTATCCACAACACCATCGAGGTTGCCTGTTCACCTGATTTTCAAACACTACGAGGACTAGAACCGGATCGGTCAAACATGGTCAAAAGGGAACAGCTTATCGGCGGCGTGGATGCGACGCTGTTGTTGGGCACGAATGTGCGCGCCTCCGGACGATTCAGCCCCCCATTCACAAGCAGGTTCGTTGTCGCTGTTGCCCGATTCAACAGCACCTTTTCGCCCCTGCGGAAATAAAGGGAGTATCAAACCATGCCGACCGACATGCTCACCACCGAGGAATTGCTCCACGAGACGCCCGAAGCGTTAGGTAGAGAAGAGTCCATCAGGAACGCTCAGGCGCTCACTCCAGAGCTGCTGCGCAAAATGGACGCTTACTGGCGCGCGGCCAACTATGTGTCGGTGGGCCAGATCTACCTTTATGACAATCCGCTGCTGAAGGAGCCGCTGAAGCTGGAGCACGTGAAGCCGCTGGTGGTCTCCCATTGGGGCACTACGCCAGGCCAGAACTTTATCTACGTCCATCTGAACCGGGTGATCAATAAGTACGACCTGAATATGTTTTACATCGCCGGTCCTGGCCACGGCGGCCCCGCGATTGTGGGCAACGTCTACCTCGAAGGCACCTGGAGCGAGGTTTATCCGAACGTCACCCAGGACGAGGCTGGGCTGAAAGATCTGTTCAAGCAGTTCTCCTTTCCTGGAGGGATCTCTAGCCATGTTGCGCCAACGACGCCCGGATCGATTCACGAAGGCGGCGAGCTGGGTTACTCGATGAGCCATGCTTTTGGTGCCGCATTCGACAATCCCGATCTGATCGTCGCGTGCGTCATCGGCGACGGCGAGGCGGAAACGGCGTCATTGGCGACCTCGTGGCATTCCAATAAATTTCTCGATCCAAAGACGGATGGGGCGGTGCTGCCAATTCTGCACCTCAACGGTTACAAAATCAGCAATCCAACCGTACTCGCCAGGATTGAGCACGAGGAGCTGGATCAGTTTCTGAGAGGCTGCGGCTGGACGCCGTACTTTGTCGAAGGAGATCAGCCGGAGAAGATGCACCAACTCATGGCCGCCACTCTCGACACAGCGATCGAGGACATCCATCGGATTCGGGCGAATGCGCGCAAGAACAACGACACGACTCGGCCGCGCTGGCCAATGATCGTCCTCAAGTCGCCCAAGGGCTGGACAGGGCCGAAGGTCGTCGACGGCCTGCAAATCGAGGGGACATTCAGAGCCCACCAGGTGCCGCTGCTCGTCGATCCCCAGCATCCCGATCACGTCAAGCTGCTCGAGAACTGGATGAAGAGCTACAAGCCCGAGGAATTATTCGACGAAAATGGGAGACTCGTCCAGGAACTGGCCGATTTGGCCCCGCGGGGAACCCGGCGTATGGGCGCCAATCCGCATGCAAACGGCGGCATCCTTCTTCACGCTCTGCGCATGCCGGATTTCCATGACCACGCGGTCAAGGTGACCGCTCCGGGCGCGGTGCAGATCGAAGACACGCTCGTGCTGGGCTCGTTTCTCCGCGACGTTGCCAAACTGAATCAGGAGCAGCATAACTTTCGCGTCTTCGGTCCGGATGAAACCGTCTCGAATCTTCTGCAGGCGGTCTTCGAGGCCACCAGTCGCCAATGGGACGCGCGTGCATTCAGCAACGACGAATTTCTCGCTCCGAATGGCCGCGTTCTGGACTCCATGCTGAGTGAAAACCAGTGCGAGGGGTGGCTGGAAGGGTATCTCCTGACCGGAAGACACGGCTTGTTCAGCAGCTATGAAGCCTTCATTCGCATCGTCGACTCGATGTTCAGCCAGCATGCGAAGTGGCTGAAGGTATGCCGTGAACTGCCGTGGCGGCGCGATATCTCTTCGCTGAACTATCTGCTGGCCTCCCATGTATGGCAGCAGGACCACAACGGTTTCACGCACCAGGATCCCGGGTTCCTCGACCACGTCATCAACAAGAAGGCTGATATCGTGCGTTGTTACCTTCCGGCGGATGCTAACTGTCTTCTCTCCGTCTTCGACCACTGTCTGCGTAGCCGAAACTACGTCAACGTGGTGGTTGCCGGAAAGCATGCGCTGCCGCAATGGCTGACGATGGATCAGGCGGTCGTGCACTGCACCGAAGGGGTCGGCATCTGGCAATGGGCCAGTAACGACCAGAAAAGCGAGCCCGACGTAGTGATGGCCTGCTGCGGAGACACCCCCACGCTGGAGATTCTTGCTGCCGTCTCCATTCTTCGCGAGCATCTACCGGAGCTGAAGATCCGTGTGGTCAATGTCGTCGATCTGATGAAGCTGCAGCCCAGCACAGAACATCCGCACGGACTGAACGAGAAGGATTACGACTCTCTATTCACAAGAGACAAACACATCATCTTCGGATTTCACGGGTATCCATGGCTCATCCATCGGCTGACTTATGCCCGCACCAACCGCAACCTGCATGTGCGTGGCTATAAGGAAGAGGGCACGATCACGACCCCCTTCGACATGAGGGTGCAGAACGACCTGGACCGCTTCCACCTTGTGCAGGACGTGGTGGATCGGGTACCGAATCTGGGTTCCAGAGGCGACTATCTGAAGCAGCAGATGCAGGACAAGCTCATCGAACACAAACACTACATCGATGCTCACGGTCAGGACATGCCGGAGATCCTGAACTGGAAGTGGATCGGCGCCAAATGAGTGGGCATTCACGCGCGGGGACCACTGCGATGATGGTAGCCGACGGCAAGGAAATACTGGAGATCGATGAACGCGCTGGAACGAGGCACTCTCATACGTGGCAGCTGGCATAATCCCCACCCTCAGGGGCATCCGGATAACACGCTGTTGCTAGCCGCGCAGCGCTCGTTGACAGCAGCCCAACACACCAGCACCCAAACGCATCATCCGCGAGGGATCCGGGAGGAAAAGAATGAAAGGTACGCAAAGCTGCACGACCTGGGTCAAAGCCTTTGGCTGGACAATATCACCCGGGGACTGCTGATGAAAGGCACGCTCCGCCGCTACATTCAGGACTTCTCCGTCACCGGTCTCACCTCGAATCCAACCATCTTCGATCACGCGCTCAGGAGCAGCCACGAATACGATCACGGTATCCGAAACTTTCGTAGCCCAACCACTCTACAATTGAGCAGTGTCCCTCACTTCAAGCCCGGTAAGCCTGCACAAGACTTGTCAACACTTCGGCATGTGATCCTGTGATCCGGCAGCATCGCGACAAGCTGTGGCATGACAGTCGGGGAATGTCGCTGTGTTTGAAGTCCGATTCCCGCAGGCACGAACCCTATTCTTCATAATGAGTTGGCTCTGGTCGTCCTGCTACCATATAGCTCATGGACAATAAAGCTTTGGTCGCAGCAATTGATGAAGAGATTGCAACGCTGGAGAAGGTTAAGGCGTTGTTAGGTGGGGTTGCAAGACGTGGACGCAAACCCGGTATTGCCACTGCGTTCACGTTTGGCGCAAACACTCCAAAAAAGAAGCGGACAATGAGTGCAGGGGCGAGAGCAAAGATTCGCGCAGCTCAAAAGAAGCGTTGGGCAGAGTGGTATAAGACTCATCCCAAAAAACAGCTCGCCAAGTAGCTATTGGAACTGAATTGGCAACTCACGGATGTGAGCGGTTCCATCCAGAATAGCGAAGATTTCTCCAATCAAAGCTGCCGGGTTTCCCGACTCAATGCTTTGGCTGAGAGTGCCGGGAGGCACATAAACGCCGAAGTCCGTCAGCAGCAAGATTGGCAACAGAGGCTTCTTCACGCTCAGGTGGTCGCTGTAAGCAGCCGCTTCTTCAGGGTGATCGTGCAGCGCGACAATGACCAGATCGAAATCCCCTTCGTTATTCAGGCGCTCAGCAGACACATAATCGTCCCGAACCTCAACGCTGTATCCGTAGGAAGTGAGCAATCGCACTCTCGTTCTGCGTCGAGAATCGTCCTGGTCGATCAGCAGAATCCGCCTCTTCGACTGTTCCATCTTCGAGTCTGTTGGAGATTGGTCTCGTATAACGGACGGCAGGACTATCACTTTAGTTTAGTTTTTTCTGGCACTGTGCGGAACAAACGGTTGTCGATCGCATGCGCCAGTTCAATTGACTCTCAATCGCCTCAGACGTAGACTGCACTCGGATATTCACCTGCGGCACTCTCGCCATTCGTGTACCGGCAATCCAGCCGCCAACGTTCCGGTGGAAGAATGAGTCGTCTTCTTGGATCGCCGCGCCTGGGGGCACGCAGGATTCCTCGTGATTGGTGTTTCGTTCTTCAGCAGTCGCCAATCGGACGTCCTCCGACAAGCGAGTCTTGGAATGCCCACACCTGACGTGCATCGAACCGGCTCCCCCGTCAATGATGAACGAATTACCGGCAATACGGAATGTATGGTCCGCCGCCTTGTTGCAAGCGAAAAGTGAAGATGGACGGTTGGGTCTGCGCAAATGTATTCGGTCTTTGTGTGAGC
>Ga0210398_10007078_pt1 | contig 10228 bp, 11 predicted proteins | sample IncBWC4OmetaG_FD_161047 | JGI IMG/M metagenome (GOLD analysis project Ga0210398, IMG submission 161047) | Forest soil microbial communities from Barre Woods Harvard Forest LTER site, Petersham, Massachusetts, United States - Inc-BW-C-4-O | ecosystem: Environmental > Terrestrial > Soil >...
GGGAGAGATTTCGTTTAGGGATCGGGGCGCGTAGAACCGGCAGGGCAGGCGTTCGTGGTACCCGCCCTTCGCACAGTACGCGAAGGACGGGGCACCCGCTTCATATTTCCTGCCAGCGATTAAAAGGATGGGCCACCCGCCTAGTTGTCCTTGAGATCGGTCTTTACCTCGATAGATTGTGCCCGTTGCTCCGCTGCGTCCGCCCCGGAACTGTCGCCCGACTTTCGTAGAAGCAACGCGTATTCCTGCAAGACGGTTTTCATCGTGCGGGAGTACTCGTTTTTTAGAAACGCAGAGTCGATGTGATCACGGGCCTGCTCCAACGTGCTGATGGCGTGTTCGTAGTAAGGTCGTGCCTGTTGCAGATCGCCGGTCCCGTGCAGGCCATGAGCCACATCACGATACGCATACGCCAGTTCTGCATCTGAGGGCTTCAGGGCGACTTCCGCTATCTCAAGTTCTTGCTTATAGAAGCCCAACGCCTCACTGAACTTTCTCTGTCCGAAGTCGGCATGACCAGCATATTGATAAGCAGAAAGCCGCTCTAAGCGACGTTCTGGGGGCAACTTTGCGGCCAGTTCGATCAGCGGTCTACAAGTTTGTTCTGCATCCAGATACTGCTGCTCATGAAGTAGATCACGACACTTTTTTTCTTGTTTGAAGTAGTCGTTCGAGGCATCCTGTTGCTTCTTGTAATCTTCTTCGGAGATTCCCAGGGAAAACGGCACCTCGATCTCCGTTGTTACGACTGCGGGCTGGCCATCAACGAGGAAAGGTTTGTATTGCCATTTCTTGATTGCTTCAACGGCGGAAGGAATCAGCATGGGATGTCCGCTCACTACAGCTACAGCAGTAACATCACCGTCTTTAGAGATCGTCGCTTTGAGTAGAACTTTGCCCTGCAACCGTGCAGCTCTTGCGAGTGGTGGGTATTCGGGGCCGATTCGTTTAACCAGATGCTCATCTGCATTTGCCTTTGCGATCTCAGCTGGCCGTTGACCAACGGAGGGAACAGAGGCGAGCGTGAAAGCAAGGCAGCATAGCGTAATGAAGTTTCTTTTCATGGTCACCGCTAGAAGTGCGCGTAGTGCTGCGCCGCTTTGAGCAACGGATACGCTGTATTCCCTAAGGCCAGGGGCTCGGCGAACGCCAAGAATCTCTTTCGCGCCTCTTCAACGGATATACCTAGCATTGCTTCCACGAGGGACTGTTCCCCGGCAAACAAGTTGTACAGCTCATTGCAGGAAATGGCCCACGACCTTGTGTCCTCCGTAAGCAAGAAACGAAGCAACCCACATTCGCGGTTGAACTCACGAAGATCATCTGGGGTAATCGCGAGCTGAAAGCAAGATGGAAAAGGATCGAGTGGCTCCGTCGCGACAGCGACACAATCACGGTACCCCGCATTCTGCAAGGCTGGGACAATGGTGGCGATTTCCCAGTCTCTGAAGTGATTACCGTCTTCGACTGGCACCACCTTCCACCCACGCTGACGTATCCAGTCAGGACGAAACTCGGACTCCTCATACTCGTCCGCCAACATCATTTCGGAAACGAGTTTCTTGTATTTCTCGATTTCTCGTGCCTCGGTTATCGCCTTCATGGGTTGTACCGTATCCACTGTGTCTTTGAGCCGCCGGCGGGTGGCCCAGCCTTCGAATTCTTGGACGCGAGCGCCACCACGAATCAGGGTGCCCCATCCTTGCGTCCTTTGCAAGGGTGGGAACCACCGACGTATCAACTTGAGGGTTTGAGGTCTGTGCTGCCCACCCTTTCGCATAGAACGGCCGGCTGGCCCACCCCTGCTGGCACAATTCGAGGCGGGTGGCCCAGGCTCTCGATTTCGCTGACACTCTCAGACTGTGGGTGCCCCATCCTTTCGCGGTTTGTGCGAAAGGGTGGGCGGCACCGGCTTCGACTCCGATTTCGAACGGGCGACCGTGTATCGGTCCGAGGTTCCCACCCTTGCAAAAAACGCAAGAGTGGGGCACCCTCTGTCGTGGTGGAGTCAAAAGGGTGGGCCACCCGCCCCCTATTCGGGCCGGGAAGTGGACGCCCTCACCGGTTGTACGCGCACTGAAAAACATGCGAGCGAGGCCCGTGGTGTCCTCGGCAAACAACGCAGAGATGGGCCAGCCTTTCTCGTCCTATCCTTGTGGGCGAGCAGCACGTCGATTTCGAATAGCGGCGGAGACCGTCCTCCAGCAAAAGTATGCCCCCCGGCTCAAGAGGTACCACCAAAAGGTTCCGATAATCCCGAACAGCACGAAAGGGTGATCATGGTTGTAGGCTATAGCCAACACGATGCCGGATACGGGCAGATCGACTAAGAACAGGTACTGCCACCAATCGAGACGGCCGAGCGCAATCACCACGCATGCGCAGAAATGCAACGACGGCAGGAGATAAACCATCCGGGATCGCGTACGCCCATTTGACTTATTTGTCAGGATCATCTTGCCCCACATCCGCAACCGCTGGGAGTACCGCCAGCGGGGACCTTGTTCGGCCCCGGATCGGGTCCGAATTGATGCCAAAAGATTGCGATAGATAAGGGCGGGTGGCCCAGCCTTCGAATTCTTGGACGCGAGCGCCACCACGAATCAGGGTGCCCCATCCTTGCGTCCTTTGCAAGGGTGGGAACCACCGACGCATCAACTTGAGGGTTTGAGGTCTGTGCTGCCCACCCTTTCGCATAGAACGGCCGGCTGGCCCACCCCTGCTGGCACAATTCGAGCTGAGGGTGCCCCACCCGCCGCGCGTTTCGGCGGGTGGGCTTCGATGCTGCCTGCCCCCAGCGGCTGGCCCTTTCCGAACAACTAATCTAGCGGCTGCCCCGTCCTTGTCGCGTTTTGTGCGACAGAGCGGGGAATTTGACTTCCCGTAATCTGAGGAACAACCCCAGGCTGTTCCCGTTTCCGCGCCGTCCACTGCGATTCGATATCGACCTCTGCTACAACGGCGGCCGATCCCTCGCAGGCGGGCAAGCAGGATTTTTCACAGAACCTTCACCCCTCCGCCGGGGCCGCAGCACCTCCCACGCCTCCTTGTAGCCCTCGTAGCGATACCGGTTTATCTTCAGGGGCTGCATGGGACACAGCATCGGCCCTTTCTTCAAACGATCGCCACTTACCAGAGCCCGCGCCGGAAGCAGGTACCAGACACCCTCCGGGATGATGTAGGCGGCAAAAAAATCGAGCTGCTTCAGGCTGTAAGGTTCGCTCCGCGGGCTGGGCTTCAGGTCGCAGCGGTAGCCTGTGCTCACCCGGTACGTGGTCGACTTCACCTGCACTCGCACGATGCGCTTTCCAAAATAAATCGCTACATCGAACGGCCGCGAGTCGCCCCACGGCCTCAGCACCTTATAGCCGCGGCGCAACGCTTCCGCAATAAATTGCGCCTCCACCCACTCCCCGCGTTCCTTGTAAGTCTTGAAAACACCTGTCTTGAGAACGCTCCCCTGTAACACTCTTGTCCATTCCCCCCGCGCACGGAACCCATCCCTGTGCACAAAGAAAAAAGGCGCAGCCCATAGGCCGCGCCTTCATTTTCTTTAAGCTTTAACTTATGTATCCATTATATCATTTCTGAACTACCCTTTGGGACATTTTCCCAGAAATATTTGCCGAATTGAATGAACTACTTACCCAGAAGCTCGTCCCTTTACCTCTTGACAACTTTTTCCCACAGCCCCGCTTGGGTAAGCCGTCACATACAACGAGGACGGATGCCGCTAGACTCAAAGCTGGGATCCTCCAGTGTTTTCCCCGCGCGCACTCGCCCGGCGCAAATTGGCCGGCACTCCCACAAAGGCCATCTTGCGCCTGCTCGACTGGCTGGCTGCACATACGCTGCCTCCGCAGAAGATCGCTCCGCATCACAGAACCGGACGCCGCGGCGAAGAAGCAGCCTACTTCCACCTGCGAAAGCTCGGGTACACCATGGTGGCGCGGAACTTCCGCTCGCCGCGCTGCCGGGGAGAAATCGACTTGATCGGATGGGACCACGATGTGCTTTGCTTCGTTGAGGTTAAGACCCGCACCACGCTTGACGTAAAGCCTGGCGAAGCGGCGGTCGATCAACATAAACGACGGCTGGTAGCGGCCGTGGCTCGCGAATACTTACGGCGCTTTCCACCTTCGTGCCAGTGGCGATTCGATGTGGTCAGCGTATACTATGACTCGTCGCAGTCCACCCAGCCGCAGATTGCGATATTTCGCAATGCTTCCCTCGCAGCGTAGAATGACAAATTCGCCCCACCCCAATAAGCGTAGAATGGAAAATTCGTCCCATCCTAATAAGCGTGGAATGACATGTTCGTCCTGTCCCAATGGGCGTGGAATGGCATGTTCGTCCTGTCCCAATGGGCGTGGAATGGCATGTTCGTCCTATCCCGGGAATGACAAGTTGGTCTTATCCTAATGGGCGTGGAATGAGAAAGTTGATCTTATCCTAATAAATGAGGTTGAGTAAGTGCCTGAGCTGAGAAAAGATCCGATCGTTGGCCGCTGGGTCATCATATCCACGGACCGCGCGAAGCGGCCTACCGATTTTGCGCGGGAAAACGTAAAGCTGAAGGGCGGTTTCTGCCCTTTCTGTTATGGCAATGAAACCAAGACGCCGCCTGAGATTCAGGCCTACCGTCCGGGAACGAATGGCGGACCGGCTTCGCAGCGCGATACGCCGGGATGGACGGTGCGGGTGGTGCCGAACAAGTTTCCCGCACTGGGGATCGAAGGCACTCTGAACCGTCAAGCCGAGGGCATGTTTGACCGTATGAACGGCATCGGCGCTCACGAAGTGATCGTGGAAACACCGGATCATAACGCCAGCCTGGCGACCCTGCCCCCGAAGCGTATCGAAGATGTTTTGTGGACCTTCCGCGACAGGATCCTCGATCTGAAGAAGGACCGGCGCTTTAAATACATCCTGCTGTTCAAGAACCACGGCGAAGCGGCGGGAGCGTCGCTCGAACACGCCCACTCGCAACTGATAGCGCTGCCGATTCTGCCGATCAACGTGACGCAGGAACTGGAGGGCGCAAAGCAATACTTTCTCTATAAAGAGCGCTGTGTTTTCTGCGACATTCTGCGGCAGGAGATGGAGAGCGGGACCAGGGTGGTGGCGGAGAATGAGAATTTTCTGACGATCGCTCCTTATGCGCCGCGATTTCCTTTTGAGACGTGGATTCTGCCGAAGCAGCATGAGTCGGCGTTTGAGAATTCGTCGTCGCACATGTTTGAAAATCTGGCGAAGGCTCTTAAGACTCTGCTGATCAAGGCGGACAGGGTGCTGGATAATCCTCCTTATAATCTGGTGATTCATACTTCACCGGCACAGGACCCGACGAACGACCACTATCACTGGCACATCGAGTTCATGCCGAAGCTGACCAAGACGGCAGGATTCGAGTGGGGCACTGGGTTCTATATCAATCCGACGCCTCCGGAGGAAGCGGCGAAGTTCCTGCGCGAGGCCAGCGTGGAAGAGCCGGTTCCGGCTACGGTGGGGTAGGGCTGAGCGAAGGGCATCCATCGAGCAAGCGTCGGCAGCTGGTGAGAATTTCTGTTGACGCAGCGAAACCTGACCGGCGTTTCTAACGTCTCACTCTGCCATGAAATCTCTTGACGAATACCTGCTCGATGCCGAACAGGCCCACGGACATCTTTGTGCGGGGCAGGTTTTGGGTGTGCGGCTGGCAATGCTGGGGCTTGCCAAGCTGGGGATTGACGATCCCCGCGGCAAGGACCGGAAGCGGCTGGTTACCTTCGTTGAGATCGATCGCTGCGCCACCGATGCGGTCAGCGTCGTTACCGGATGCAGGCTGGGCAAGCGGGCGCTGAAGTTCCGCGACTGGGGCAAAGTGGCGGCGACGTTTGTTGACGTGGGAACGGGCAAAGCGATTCGCATTGCGGCGAAGGAGTCGTCAAAGGCGCTGGCCGGCGACATGCACCCAGAGCTGGCGGATAAGAATCAGCAGCAAATGCTGGCTTACCGCGAGATCACGGATGGGGATTTGTTCACTTGCCAGTGGGTGAAAGTCGAGCTGCCGCCGGAGGAGTTCCCGGGATACAAGGGGCAACGAATCGTCTGTGGGGCGTGCGGCGAAGGAATCAATTTTCGGCGCGAGGTGAAGCGCGAGGGAAAAGTTCTATGCCGATCATGCGCGGGGGAACGTTATTACGAGCCGATTTGATAGTTGAAAATCAATAGCGCACGCAGCATAGCCTCCCACCCTTGCAAAGGACGCAACGACGGGACACCCTCTGTCGTGGCGGAATTCAGAAAGGTCAAAAGTTGGGCCGCTCCGCCGCCACCGAAAATTCTAACCATTCAATGCTTTCACGACCGCTTCCCGCATGGGCGGTAACTCGTCCTTGATCGTGTTCCAAACTATCTCGTCATCGACTTTGTGATAGCCGTGCCGCAGAATGTCTCCCATTCTGCAAAAACCGCTCCAGTCGGGGCCAGGGCAAAGTGAGTGGGCGCTGTCGCCCAATCTTTTCGCCGCTTCCGTGATAATTTGCAGCTGCCGCTCGACAGCCGACTTGGTCTTCAGATCCCCCCTGTATTTCTCAAAACCCACCCCGCTAAGGAAAGCATCGATGTGATTGATGCCCTCTAGAATGTCCCGAAGGTGGGTGACGTCGCTCCTAAAAGGCAAGGACTGCCTCGTGGAGAGCTTTGGAACGGACTGGCTCTCGCATCCATTCGGGAGAGGACAGCTCGACAGGCGCGCCGAGCAGGCGACTCAATTGCCCTTGCAGGCTTCCGATCTTGACCAGGGTCAATCGCTTCGACTTGTCGAACTCAGCCAACAGGTCGACATCCGATTCGGCAGACTCCTCCCCGCGCGCGACGGAGCCAAACAAGTGCAGATGAACGATACCTGCAGCCTTCAGCTCAGGCTCGTGGGCTCGCAATATTCGGATGACGCGTAACTTGTCCATCGTCGGGATACCCTCTTAATGTTACACCGGGTCGACGCTGCGCCTAAACCTTACCATTGCCCTCAGTGATCTCAAATATGGGATTTCTGAGCGCATTGCTCGTACGAACGGGCCACCCACCAGAGAAGTACGGCGAAACGGAAAAGTGCTTTTGCTGCGCGTGCGCGGGGAACGTTATTACGAGCCGCTCTAATGCGCACTTAGAAAATTTCGCCCGCCTTTCTGGGGGGAGGCTCACTGTTTCAGGTCGGCGGGCCAGTTGGTAACTAATGTGAGGGGTTCGGTGATGGATTGCGGGAGAACGGTGTTCATAACGAACTTCTTGCCGTCGGCGGAGACCGCGTAAGGCCCCTGGGGACCGCTTACGGTCGTGGTTTTGAATAAGGAGTGAGGTGTACCGAGTTGCAAGCTTGAGCCATTCGGTTGAACCTCGACCGCCATGATCTGCTGGTCCGCGAAAAAGTAGAGTTCTTTGCTGTCCGTCCGCCATTTTGGGTCGGCTCCGCCGGCGGTGGAGACCTGCCAGCGGCCGCTGCCGTTCGGGAACGGCTGGATGTAAACCTCGAAGCGGCCAGTTTCGTCGTTGGCATAGGCCAGCCATTTGCCATCGGGCGAGAAAGAGGGCGTCACATCCACGAAGTTTGTGGTGACCAGTGGAAACGGCTTTTGGTCGCCTGACTTATCGGCAAATATGGGCAGAGCCCAGATGTCCCAGCCAGTCGTCGATTTCGGATCGAGCCGCATGTAAGCGAGGTACCGGCCGTCAGGGGAGACGGAGAATGGCGTGGCGCGCAAACCGGGAGTCTCAAGCAGCTTCTGCTTATTGCCTGTGCCGTCGGCGTTTTGACGATAAATGGAATCCTCAGTACCAGGTGGACCGTAACTGAAGACGATGGATTTTCCGTCGGGCCACCAAGCCGGTCGGGCGCTGTATAGCGGGCCAAAGGTTATGCGAGTTTTGGTATGGCGTGAAAGGTCGACCACCCAGATGTCGGCGATGCCGTTGGTTTCGATGGCAACGGCCAACTTGCCTCCGTCGGGAGAAAGATGGGGCCAGAAATAATCTGTGGTTTCGGGGAGCACGGCCTCACCCCGCTTGCCAGCGGCGTCGTACCAGACTAATTGAGAACCGCCGCTTGCCGACCCGTGCTTATAGAGCAGCTCGCCGTTGGCCGAGACGGTCAGAATGCCCCGCCACACATCGGTGTTGACGGCGACGTGGTCGGCAAGGGGTTTGGCTTCGCCCTCCAACGCGAGACTGCGCAAATTCAAATGTTGCGCCATCAGGGTGTTGTCGCGCACGAACAATAGGTGTCCCGAAGCATAGACGGCGTTGGAATCATTGCGCAGCAGCAGTTTGCCTTTCTTGGTGTCGAGCGCGGCGAGGTAGATACCGCTGTCTGTGTTCGTCATACCGTGGGCGAAATATAGGAAGTGCTTGCCATCAGGAAGAAATTCCGGCCAGCGATGGGAACTCTCCTTGGAGTCGAGGGTGGTCAGAGGGACCGGCGTGCCCCCGGCGGAATCGACGCGCACAAGGGCTGAAGTGGAAGTGGGCGAGAAAATGATCACACCGTCGTTGTTCCATGTTCCTCCGCGTCCGCTGACTGCGTCGCAAAGAGCCTGTGGGGGACCACCGCTCGCATCGACCTTGTTCAGCTTGCCTGCGGCGAAGAACGCGATGTAGCGGCTGTCGGGGGACCAGAAGGGATAGGTTGCGCCATCGGTTCCTGACATGGGCTGTGCGACTGCGGAATTTAGCGGCCGGACCCAAAGCATTTGCTTGTTTTCGGCGGTGGCTACGAAGGCGATGCGAAGGCCGTCAGGCGAGAGCGACGGCGGTCCTGCGCTGGTTCCGCTCAGCGAGAAAGTGGTTTTCTCCGGCGGAAGGATGTAGGAGTGAACCGAAGCCTGCGGTGCGTGCAGGGATTGCAGGTACGCTATCGCGAATGCAATCGCAGCGACGGCGAGAACGCCTGCTGCAACCCATGGCACCCAACTTCGGCGTGCGGGGACGACTGCGACAGATTGAGTTGTCGTTACTGGCGCCTCGGCAATTGCCTGCAACTGGAGTTTCAGGTCGTGGGCAGTCTGGATGCGTTCGTCGGGATCTTTATCAAGGCAGAGGCGAATGACGCGGTCGAGTCCCGGCGGGGTCTGGGGGCGCAGAGTGCTGACGGAGGGCGGGTCCACGGCGAGAATCTGTCCAACGATGCTGGCCTGCGTTTTGCCTTCGAAGGTGCGCTTGCCGGTCACCATCTCGAACAGCATGACGCCGAAGGAGAAAATGTCGGAGCGGGCATCAGCCTCAATGCCCTGTATCTGCTCGGGCGACATATATTGGACGGTGCCAATCACGGCTCCTGCGGTAGAGAGCGGTGTGGCGGGCGAAGGCGAGGGCATGGTCTGTGTCAACGCCGCGCCAAGAACTGAGGGAGATGTACCGCTTCCTGACGCCGATGCACCCGGTGCGCCCATCGGCTTGGCCAGACCGAAATCTAGAAGCTTGGCGCCAGACTTGGTGAGCATCACGTTGCCGGGCTTCAGGTCGCGGTGCACGACTCCGGCGCGGTGGGCTTTTTCCAGAGCATCGGCAATCTCGACGGCGATGCTCAGTACCTGGTCGGGAGTGAGCGGCCCCTTCTTTAATCTTTCGGCCAGAGATTCCCCTTCCAGGAACTCCATGACCAGGTAGTCGATCGGACCTTCGTGACCCACGTCGTGCAGGACACAGATGTGGGGATGCTGCAACTGGGAGATGACCTTAGCTTCGCGTTCGAAGCGGGCGCGCAGCTCCGCGCTGGCCACTAGTTGAGCGTTCAATACTTTGATGGCAACCGTGCGGTCCAATCGGGTATCGAGAGCGCGATACACTTCGCCCATGCCACCGGCGCCGAGCGGCGATTCGATTTCGTAAGGCCCAAGTTTAGTGCCAGAGGCCAGAGCCATGCGTGGCCGTAATCATAGCAGGTGCAGCACTCGCCGACGATCCGATGAAAACGGCAAAAACGACATCAGGGTGCTACCAGCAATGGTCAGGACGCAAACGAGCGCTCGCATGCGTATGCAAGTCTCAGAATCGTGCTCTCGTCGAAATGCCTGCCCAGGATCTGCAGGCCGATCGGCAATTTTTCTTTGGTTTCTCCGCAGGGGACTGAGATACCCGGAATGCCTGCGAGGTCAGCGGTGACCGTGTAGATATCTGCCAGATACATAGCCAGGGGATCGTTCGATCTCTCGCCCAGGCGAAAGGCGGCGGTGGGACTGGTGGGGGTGAC
>Ga0210398_10007081_pt1 | contig 10225 bp, 7 predicted proteins | sample IncBWC4OmetaG_FD_161047 | JGI IMG/M metagenome (GOLD analysis project Ga0210398, IMG submission 161047) | Forest soil microbial communities from Barre Woods Harvard Forest LTER site, Petersham, Massachusetts, United States - Inc-BW-C-4-O | ecosystem: Environmental > Terrestrial > Soil >...
CCGCACCACCGCACGCGGCGGCGGTTCTCTTCGGACGCCACGTGTTGAGAATAAACCCGGTGATTCTGCTCGGCTCCTGCGCGGGTGCGGGAACAGCAACGGCGGCACTGCGGGCGATTCAGGACGAAGCCGGGAGCAAGCTTCCAGTACTCGGGTACACGGTGCCGTATGCGATCGGCAACATTTTGCTGACCGCGTGGGGCCCCGTCACAGTGCTCCTTGCCAGGTAGTCGCTCCCGGACTGACTCATCGCGGACACCACGGCTACCCGCTGCGTTTTTCTCCACACGCCGATGGCGGCGATATTGGTTGGAGACGCAGTCAATCACCAACAGCGGGAGCTGAGACGACTGAATAGAGATAAACCACAAGTCCAATAAAGATCAGAAGCCCTCCAATCGCTACAAACACAATGAAAGCGATCGGAGTGGCCCAGAACAAGCAGAGCGCTTCAATCAGAAGGCCCACCGCGAGGCAAATACCGGCAAACCGCATGCGTTTTTCGAACTGGCTTGGGCTCAGCATCAGTTACCTTTCTCCCAGAATTTTGCGCCTTTCAAATGCGCGATATCATGGGCCGTATCGTGGCAACCACTGGAGAGGCATGAAAGCTGATTGGATTTGATCGCCGGGAGTGTGGCCGGGTCGGCGTTATGCACCACTCCCTCTTCAAAAGATCGAGCTCCTTGGTGACAGTGCAGGCACTCTCGATTGTTGTACGGCTCGTATAGCTTGATGTCCTGCGGGGCGGGCGGCGTTCCAAAGTAGTAGATGAACACGTGCTTCAGCCCGTACATCTTTACTTTGAGGCCGCCGAACATTGCGTACTGCGTGTGGCAGGAATAGCAGGCTTCGTCAACAGGCACGCGGTGATTTTGATAATGTGACGCGGGAAGATGAGTGGGGTCGTCAACCAGCAGGCTCTTGCCGTAATCTTCCATCGTGTGACAGGACAAACAGAAAGCGGTAGTCTTGGATCGTTGCATTTCGCTCGAAAAGCCCAGCAGGCCGCAAAAGATCGGCAGGCAAAACATGGCAACGAAGGCGAGGATTTTCCCACCGCGACCTGCCGTGAAGCCAGGGCGAGCCGCCAGTATCCCGATCACCGCAGCACTAAACAAAACGAGACAGACAATCAGAATTGTCGCGGGAGGCATTGATCGGTCTCCATCCTTAGCATGGGCTGTTTGTTGCGCACCTTAATGCATCTCGTTGAAACTATTTCTTTGCAAACGATCGAATGTAATCCACCAAGTCCTTGATCTGATCAGGCTTCAGGCTCTTCCCGTATGCCGGCATCTTGCCCTTACCGTCCGTCGTGATGGCAGTGAGCTCGGCGTCGCTCATCTGCTGGACCGCTGCGGAGCTCATATCCTGGGTCTTCAGTGCCGCCTTTCCCTTGCCGTCAGCGCCGTGGCAGGATGCGCACTTGGTTTTAAACGTTGCGGCTCCTGCCTGCGCATCGGCCTTCGCGTTCGTACTGAACAAAATCAGACTTGCAAGGCATAGAGACGCCAGTATCACCACTCGCCGGTCGATCAACGGTTTCTTCATCTCTCTTTCCTCCTGACTGAATTTAAAAGTCGAACACTAACCGCTGGCAAATCGCGTACGGCTAGAAAGCGTATCGCAGCGACAGTAGCACAAGGTTCCCCTGGAAATTTCTTCGCGCGAGCGCATCTTGAAAGGCCGTGCTGGCATTTTCGTGGTACCCGTAGTATTCCCAATTCGCCCGCGCGGTCCAACGTCTCGCGAACCGATAGTCGAAACCGCCGAACGGCTGATACCAGTCCGAATTGAGCGAACCCGGAACGGACGTCGCAATAGGATTTTGAGGCGTCAGGTTCAGTTCGGAACCGCTTACCCAAGAAAGATTCGCACCTCCGCGAAGCGTTAGTGGCTTGAAAGGGGTCCAGGAAAAATCAACAAACGCAGTGTTCACCTTATTGCTGTAGGGCGAGGCTTCTTCCACCAGTCCAGAAACGTCCGGGCAGGCCGGTAGTCCAGCCTCCGAACCCGTAGCGGTGAAGCAGACCAGTAGCTGCGATGAGATATCGTTGTAGTTGTAGCCGAGGTCGAGTGTGAGTTTCTCGGTCGGTTGGAGTTGAGCGGCGAGACCAACACTGTTGTTATGTTCGTGTCCGTTCACGTTCACAGTATCGTTCTGACCATACCAAAGGTTTACGCTGCCGTTGAGGTTGATCCAACTTGCCGCTTTATACTTTGCGCGAATCCGCAATTCTTGCGCGTTCAACGGGCTGATTCGCGTGAACGCATTGTCGGCGGACATGATGTCGCCATCGACATTGATGCGGAGATTCTGTGATGGGCGCGCCCATATCCCGAAGATGGCATGATTTTCGTTGATATGCGTCAAGTCGGGTGGAACAGGAACCGAAGCAGCGGAGAACGCAATCGAACCATCTATTGGATTCAGGGTGCAGCCGGCCGGAAGATTCGCTTGCGTCAACGGAAGTGTGGAATCCACAAGGGCACAGTTCTGGCGAGCCGGATTGTTGGGATAGAAGACGGCACTGATCGTATTGCTGAAATTGTCTGCGATGATGCGGTTGCGATATTCGTATCCGAGGTAGACGCCGACTTTGGGCGAAAAATTGAACCGTCCCTCGATCGTGTTCCTTATGTCCTGCTGTTTGAGGAAGTCGCTGTTCGTATTCAAAGCAGCGTCCGGACCGGAGCTCGTTGAGTGGTTTGGAATGCTATCCGGTACTCCGTTTGTCGGCGGGATACACGTCGCCGGGGGAGTAGACGCGGGGGTGAAAACGTTAGGTGGAACGAGCAGGGTGCCGCTGAAAAAGGAACATTGCGAGGACGGATATTGCGCGGGTTCCTTCCAGCTGCTGTAGTGGAACGAATCTACGATGCTGAGAGCGTTGTTAACTTGCCAGCTGACTCCGAGATCTCCGAATGACGCGACGTGCCGGCCGCTAATTGGTCCGGTTTCCATGTAATTGGAAAGAAACGACTTTGACGAGAGCCCAACGAAATTCTGCTCGTAGTTGTTGACATTGAGGTCGCCAGCCGTATAGCTGAACGCGCCAGCAATGTCTATATTTTTGAAGTAAGTGGATTGCAGGCTGACCCTCTCCGTCGGGCTGGCCATGCGGATTTGTCCGTGGGAAAAATAACTGTAAGCGGCGTTGCAGGTGGGATTGACGATACTCCCAGGGTTGAATGTGGCTGCACAAGGGTTTTTGGCTGCAGGATTAAAGGTTACTCCCAAATCAACCGGCGGAAATCCGACACCTGGGGAAAATTGCTGGTTCTCATCATTGCTGGAAAGATCATTGCGGTAGTTAGTCCAAATCTCGTCGTAACTGAGGGTCGTGCGCAGTAGGAAGCGAAAGTCAACGCCCAGTCGGTATTGTTGCAGGCGGTAGGAATTGTTCTGGAGGAGGAATTGTTCCGCGCCCTCATGGAACGTAGTGTCGCCGGGACCATACACGGTGTTTTGATCGTACCCAAGACGAAAACGAATTTTCGAGTCTGGCAGTATCGTCAGATTGTAATTCTGCATGTTTCTTCGAGTGTCGAAGGCATGCGGACTGGTTCCAATCAGGGGCGTGCCCAGTACATTTGCAGGCGCATTGATAATCGGATTGAAGTTGGCCGGAGCGTTGGGTATAGGTGTGTTTGGGTTCAGCGGATTCGCCAGCAAGGAATAATTCCAATGATTCTGGTCTTGGCGAAACATACCGTTGAAGAAATACCACTTGTTCTTGCTGATGCGAATTTGAGACACATCATTGGGATCGCCGCCGTAGCCAAAATTGCTAAAGAAAAAGTCATCGAAAAATGTCCCGTGATGATCGAGCGAGCGAAATTCAGTGGTGAATCCCAGCAGCCTGGGACCCTGTTGCAAATTCACGATCGTGTCGTAGGTATCCTGACTCCCGTTTACGTTAGTGAATCGGTAGCCGAATTCGATCGACTGCTTAATATTGTAGTTGCCCTCGTTGATCCCGGCTTGTTCGTCCACCTCCTGCGCACGGATCGTGGGAGCCGCTAGGCACCCACCGCACAGCATGAACAGAAGCAAGCAGGCGACGTGACGGCAGGGTTTCGATTGCGACTCCTGACCTTCCCGACTCGTCACGGTGGGCTACCTCCTTTCGCTAGGGTGTAAAGAACACGTTGCTGCTGTTTGATCCGTGTACAGCTGTGTGACAGAGGGTGCAGGCCTGATATTCATTTGCCTGGTTGTGAAATGACGGGGTCGCGAGTGCTCCGGTGCTCAGTGAATGGCAACTGATGCACAGCAGATTCACCTGGTTCTGAACGAGCATCCGCTGGTTGGTGGACCCGTGTGGCGTGTGGCAAACTTGGCAGCCTTCGATTTTAGCTTCGTGCTGGTACACGAACGGGCCCTGTTTATCGGCGTGGCACTTGTAGCAGACCTCGTCTTGACCGGCCACAGTGCGTAGCTGGTGCCGCTCGAATCCTCCGTGCGGGTTGTGGCAGTCATTGCACTGCATCAATCCTTCATTCACGCGATGGTGAAAGGGGCGTACGAACTGTGCTCGCACATCCAGGTGGCAGGTGTAGCAGAGTTTCGGTGACGATTCGCGCAGTAACGATTGCGTTTCCTTCGCGTGATGCGGTGAATGACAGTCGGTGCACGCCACCCCGCTCTGCGAATGGGCGGAGCGGCCATAATTGAACTGTTCGTGACTGCTCTGGTGGCAATCCAGGCAACGGGCGCTGATTTCTGCAGGCGAGACGTCTTTAAAAGTGAATATTTTCGTTACGTCGCCGCCGCCCTCGACGTGTTCCTTGCCGGGGCCGTGACAGGCTTCGCACCCGTGCCACTCTGGGCCCTTCTGTGCGTCCAATTTCGAGTCTAACGTGGTGACGAAATGGGGGCTCTTCTCGAAAGTGTTGTAAAGATCTTCGTGGCACGTTTTGCAAACTTCGGCTCCGACGTAGAGTGACGGATCGGTCGGGCGCACATATTTTTGCGACTGCGCCGAGGCCTTGGGCTTGTCCTTAGCGTTTTGAGAACCAAGTGGGGTGGCGAGACCGGCCATAACGACGCTGCAGACAAGCAACGCCACTGAAATTCTGTGTGCGATCTCTCGCATGTACGGTCAACCCTCAGTTTTCACGCTTGGTCTCACATTCCAACATTTGGCCGACACTACGATTTCTGAAAGGCGCTTAGGGGAGGAAGAATATTTTGGGTGACGAGCGAAGTCACCTAGGGATTTCCCTAGTTGCTGGCGGGTGGACTGAAGACCTAGCCTGCGACTGACATTCCGACAATGGACGGTAAGAGCCAGCGCATCCGATGACGTGAGGGTAATTGTTTCTGAAACTCCGTTTGCTTCGAAGGATACGACCGCGGATGAATTGAGCGGCGATTTGTAATTTCTGCTTAATGAGGTATGGAGCAAGCCTTGGATCTCAACAAGAGCGGCGAGCGTGGAATCGATGGACCGATCGCGACTAGCGTTAGTGAGTCACCAAAGGCTCTGACGCAGGTTACCCGGCGAGAGTGGTTCAAGACTGCTGCTGGTGGTTACGCCGGGCTGGCACTCGGCGTCCTCGTGGATGTGGAAGCTGTGCGATCCAGCACGCGGAAATTAAAACTATCCGACGTCAACGAGTTCACCACTTCTTGCAATTTTTGCTCCTGCGGTTGTGGCATGGTCGCCTCGGTGCGCGAAGGTAAGCTGATTTCCATGGAGGGCGACTTCGACCACATTGTGAATCGCGGCTCCCTCTGTGTGAAAGGCATATCCATGTTCGCGACTCATGCTTCGCCGAACCGCCTTACAACGCCGCGTTATCGCGCGCCGGGAAGCGATCACTGGGAGGACATCTCCTGGGACGACGCTATCTCGCGGGTCGCGCTGAAAATCCGCACGACGCGCGACGCGACATGGATCGCCACCGAGAAGGTCGGCGACAAGGAGGTTCCAGTCAATCGCACGGATGCGATTGGCTTCCTCGGCGGCGCACAGAACACCAACGAGGAGTGCTACCTCTTCCAGAAGGCGGCCCGCCTGCTCGGCCTGGCTTACGTCGAGCACCAGGCCAGACTTTGACACAGCCCCACGGTCCCCGGTCTGGGGGCCTCATTCGGTAGAGGGGCGATGACCAACCACTGGATCGACCTGCAGAACTGCAAGACGATCCTGGTGGAAGGCAGCAACGTGGCCGAGAACCACCCCATGGCCTTCAAATGGATCCGGAAGGCCCAGGAGAACGGCGCCAAGATCATCCACGTGGATCCGCGATTCACTCGAACATCCGCAGCGGCCGACATCTACGCGCGCATCCGGCCCGGAACCGACGCGGCGTTCCAGAACACAATGATCAACTACATCCTCGTCAACAAACTGTACGACGAGGATTACGTCGTGACTCACACCAACGCCCTCTTCTTGGGCGATGAGGCGTTCGAATTCAAGGACGGTGCTTTCAGCGGATTCGACGCTGAGAATCACAAGTACCACACGGAGACGTGGGGATATCAGCTTGATGCCAAGGGAAAGCCCCGTGTGGCCAAGAGTCTGGATGATCCGCACTGTGTCTTCTCCCGACTAAAGATTTTCTTCTCGCGGTACACGTTGCCGACAGGTGAGCACATTACCGGCATTCCGGCTGAGCAGATCCAGTTGATCGCCGAAACTATGGCGAAGAACCGGCCGGGGTCAATCCTCTACGCGCTCGGGATGACCCAACACACGACCGGGGTGCAGGGGATCCGGTCGTTCACGATCTTGCAGCTCCTGCTCGGCAATATCGGAAAGCCGGGCGGTGGCGTCAACGCGCTGCGCGGCGAGCCGAATGTGCAGGGCGCGTGCGACATGGCGGTGCTTTACAACTACATGCCGGGTTATCTCAACTCCGCGTCGAACGCCGAGCCAACCATTCACGACTACGTACGCAGGAACGGAATCGCTGACAGCCGGTATCTCGTCAACACACTCAAGGCGTTCTTCGGTGAGGCGGCCACCGCCGAGAACGACTATGCGTATGCATGGCTGCCCAAACGGAATGCTTCGAAGGACTACGGCACGCTCCCGATGTTCGAAGATGCCCTCGCCGGGAAGCTGAAGCTTTTGTGGATCGTCGGCCAGAATCCCGCGGTCACCGTGCCCAACCTCAGGCTGACGTTCGACGCGATGGCGAAGCTGGAGACGCTCGTGGTCCAGGAAATCTGGGAGACTGAGACTGCGGCGTTCTGGCGCCGGCCCGGCGTTGACCCGAAGTCCATCGCCACCGAGGTAATCCTGCTGCCTGCGGCGTTTTTCATGGAAAAGAACGGAACCATTAGCAACTCGGGTGGCATGGTGCAATGGCGCCACGCCGCCGTGAAGCCTCCGGGGCAAGCCAAACCCGATGGCGAAATTGTGGACCTTGTATTCCGCAAGGTGCGCGATCTGGTCCAGGCCTCGAGCGAGCCGAGGGACGAGATCATCAAGAAGGCTTTCTGGACCTACACAACGGCCGAAGACGTTCTACGCGAGATCAACGGTTACGCCCTTCGCGACAACCCGGAGACGGGCCTAAAGGCCGGCGATCTCGTCCGCAAAGTCAGCGATCTTCGAGCTGACGGTTCCACGTCGTCTGGCGCGTGGATCTACGCGGGCGTCTTCGCCAACGGCGAGAACCTCTCGAAACGCCGCGATTCGCAAACGGATCCTGGAGGCTTGGGCCTCTATCCGGGCTTCGGATGGACCTGGCCCAACAACATGCGCATCCTCTATAACCGCGCCTCCTGTGACCGGAATGGCAAGCCCTATCCGGGCTCGAAAGCGATCGTCTGGTGGGACGACCAGGCTAAGCGCTGGGCGGGATACGACATACCAGACGTCCCCGTCCAGACCGACGGACCGGGCACTCCGAACGGCCAGCGGGCCTTCCACCAGGGTGCCGAGGGCGTCGGGCGCTTGTTTGCGGCGGTTTACTCGGACCCCGACGAGAAGCATCCGGGCTATCCGCGGGACGTGGCCTACGTACCGAAGGACGGTCCTTTGCCGGAGATGTACGAGCCGGTAGAGAGCCCGGTGGAAAACATCCTTCACCCGCGCGTGAAGAGCAACCCGATGCTTAAGTATCCGCGGGTCGCGTCGCATCAGCCGATCGGCACCGTGGACAAGTATCCGTACGTGCTGATGACCTCGACGGTCGCGGAACACTGGTGCGGCGGCTCGACGACTCGGAACATTCCCTGGCTCAATGAACTCGTCCCCGATCCGGTGCTGGAGATGCCCGTAATCCTCGCACAGAAGCTCGAGGTGAAATCGGGCGACTGGGTCCGGGTCTCGTCGGCGCGCGGTGAACTCGAGGTCAGGGCCCTCGTCACGCCCCGGATGAAGGAACTAAAGATCGGAGACCGCCAGGTCAATGTGGTTTGGATGCCGTACAACTGGGGATTCAAAGGCCTTTCCACCGGTCCCAGTGTAAATTTCCTCACCATCGATGCTGCTGATCCGGGAGCGGGAACCCAAGAAACCAAGGCGTGCTTGGTGAATGTGATCAAAGTTCGCGACGCTGGTAAAAAATCGCGAAACGCGCGAGAGGGCAACGCATGACTCAGGCTGCCAACACCGGCTCTTATAAAACGACGCTGGTTGACATCACGAAATGCATCGGTTGTCGAGCGTGCCAAGTTGCCTGCAAGCAGTGGAACGATCGCGATGGGGAAAACACGGATTTTCAGTGGGACCTTGGCTTTCAGAACCCTGCTTCCCTCAGCGCAAAAACGCTTACATTAATTACGTTTCATGAAGTGCTTGACGACAAGGCACCGGGGGGATTGCACTACCTTTCCACGATGCGGCGATGTCTGCACTGCCTGGAGCCCGCATGTGTCTCGGCTTGCCCCACTACGGCTCTGCATCCGGAATCCGATGGACCGGTGACTTACGATGCCAATAAATGCATCGGTTGCCGCTATTGCGAATGGGCGTGCCCGTGGGGCGTGCCGACTGCGGAGTGGGACTCTCTCGCTCCCAAGATTCAGAAGTGTACCCACTGCGCCGACCGTTCTGATCAGCCTGTGCCTTTGGCTCGCAATGGGCAGGCGCTTACGGATGAGGAGAACAAACGTTTCCTCCAGAGCATTGTGGAGCCTGCGTGCGTCAAGGCGTGTCCGGCTGACGCGCTGCTATTTGGTAAGCGCGATGAGATCCTACAGGAGGCGCGCAACCGGATCTCCAATCAACCTGAGAAATATGTGGATCACATTTACGGGGAAAAAGAAGCTGGCGGCACCACTGTGTTGTACCTATCTTCGGTGCCTTTCGCGAAGCTCGGTTTTCCGGACGTTGGTAACAAGGCGTATCCGGGGTTTTCCTGGCTGGCTATTCACGCTGTTCCCCCCGCCGTCCTGGCCCTGGGCGCAATCTTTGGTGGCACCTACGCTTTCTTGAAACGGCGCGCCGTTGCGATGGCTGGCGGGCCGGATGCAGCGTCAGGCACAGAAGCTCATAGCCCTCATATCGAGTTCGAGCCCCTGCAGCAAAAACTGCTGACGCCGTGGAACTGGTTTCTCCTTGGAATCATGGCGTTCGGTGTGATTTCCCTCATCGCCCGATTTGCTCTGGGCTTGGGTGGTAGCACGAACCTTTCAGATACTTACGCCTGGGGACTCTGGATTGTCTTCGATTTGATCTGGATCGCAGTGGCTGCCGGGGCATTCGCCACTGCCGGCCTCATTTATGTCTTTCAGCGCAAGGACCTGTACTCCATGGGCCGTTCGGCTGTGCTTATGGGACTGTTGAGCTACTCGTTTGTCACGGTAACGCTGGTTGCGGACCTTGGCTTGCCGTGGCACTTCTATCAGCTGGGCATGCAGGCTCCAGAGCAATCGGCGATGTTCGAGGTGTCTTGGTGCGTCGGCCTGTATGTCACCATCTTGCTTCTGGAATTTTTGCCGGTACCCTTCGAACGCTGGGGTCTGCAGAGGGCGAAGGAAATCTGGCAGCGGTGGTCCGGATATTACGTAGCTTTTGCGGTGACATTGTTTGTATACCTGCTCTCGCGCAAACTAACCTATGCATTGCTGGCTGCCGTCTTGTTTTCTTTTCTTGCTTGGGCGTTTCGAGCCGCAGCCAAGAAATCTGAGCCGATCATGCTGGCCATCGCCGCAGTAACGCTCTCTACGATGCATCAGAGTTCTCTGGGCTCTTTGTTTTTGCTGATGCCGGAGCAACTTGCTCCACAGTGGTGGTCTCCCGTAATGCCCATCTCG
>Ga0210398_10007082_pt1 | contig 10225 bp, 7 predicted proteins | sample IncBWC4OmetaG_FD_161047 | JGI IMG/M metagenome (GOLD analysis project Ga0210398, IMG submission 161047) | Forest soil microbial communities from Barre Woods Harvard Forest LTER site, Petersham, Massachusetts, United States - Inc-BW-C-4-O | ecosystem: Environmental > Terrestrial > Soil >...
GATGATGATTTTGGAATCGTTGGGATTGATCCAGATGTTCTGATAGTCGTCACCGCCGGGGGCGCCGCGAAATCCAGTCCAGGTCTTGCCTCCATCCGTCGACTTCCAGGTCACCGTGCTGGTCATGTAAATCACATCGGGATTTTTGGGGTCGATGGCGGGAATGGCCAGATCGCCGCCGCCAATGCGTGGCTTGGGACGAGGATCGGTGGTTGCCGCCGACCAGGTGTCGCCGCCATCATCGGAGCGATAGAGATCAATCTTGTCCTTGGTCGCGACAGAGGCGAAAAGGCGACTGGGGTTGCTACGCGAAATCGCGACGTAGGCTTGCGCTATGCCTGCCGGCAAACCCCCTGCCAGAGAATGCCAAGTCTTGCCGCCATCCGTCGACTTGTAGATACCGCCGCCAGTGCCGTTCCAGGCCCCGTTTTCCCAAGGGCCCTCGCGCGACTCCCACAGTGTGGCATAAACAATGTCGGGGTTGGAAGGATCGATCTCCACATCACCACCCCCAATGTTTTCATCCTTGTAGAGAACCTTCTCGAACGTCTGGCCTCCGTCGGTGGAACGGTAGATACCGCGTTCGGGATTCGGTCCGTACGGGTGACCCGCAACGGCAACCAACAGCAGGTTGGGATCGCGCGGATCAATCGCCATTTCCGGGATCTGCTGGCCGTCGCGCAGTCCAAGATGTGTCCAGGTAGCGCCGGCATCTGTCGACTTGTAAATTCCGTCGCCCAGAGACAGGTCGGGACGATGCAATCCCTCACCGCTGGCCACGTAGACGATATTCGGATCGGATGGTGCTACTTCGACGGCGCCAATGGATCCCGTGGGCTGTTGATCGAAAATGGGATTCCAGGTGCGGCCGAAGTCGGTCGTCTTCCAGAGTCCGCCATTCACCGCGCCGGCGTAAAAGACAGCGGGTTGGCTGGGAACGCCGGAAACCGCGCGCGTCCGGCCACCTCGAAATGGCCCTACGTTCCGCCAGCGCATCTCGGTCAGAAGCTGGGTGTCGATCTGTTGTGCGGGAAGCTGCGGAGTGAAAGCAAAAATGGAAAAGAGAACAAGAAAACAAACAAGCGAATTTCGCATGATCAATCAATCACCGTCATCGAGTGCGCCGTGCTGAACATCTGCAGCGAGTGCGATAAGACCAGCTCCACGCGTTTAGGTCGTGAAGCACATCGCGAAAGTGTAATCTATTCGCACAGATCTTGCAGGTAGAGGACCTTCGATTGAGCCATTGTGTAAGACGTTTTCCCCACATCGTCGTTATTGTTTTCGCTGCACTTTTTCTGAACATCTTCTCCGCCGCTCAAACCGTTCCACCCAAACTGTTCGGCGGACTGCAATGGAGACTGATCGGACCGTTTCGCGGCGGCCGCTCCGTGGCCGTTACCGGCGTCCCCGGTGACGGAGTTACGTTTTATTTCGGATCGGCGGGCGGCGGACTTTGGAAAACCATCGACGCCGGCCTTACCTGGAAGCCCGTTTTTGACGACCAGCCTGTCGCCTCGATCGGAGCTGTGGAAGTCGCGCCGTCCAGTCCCAACATCCTCTACGCGGGAACGGGAGAGTCAGACATCCGCTCGGCGCTCAGCTCGGGCGACGGAGTCTACAAGTCCACGGACGGCGGACAGACATGGAAGAATGTCGGCCTGCACGACTCACGGCAGATCAGCCGGATTGTGATCGACCCGCGCAATCCCGAGGTGGTTTACGTGGGCGCTCTGGGCCACGCTTATGGTCCTAATGACGAACGTGGTGCCTTCAAGTCCACCGACGGCGGCAACACCTGGAAGCGCGTGCTGGACAAAGGACCATCGATTGGTGTCTCCGATCTCGCGATTGCGGCGGCAGCCCCGAACGTCCTATTCGCCGGCACCTGGAATACGCACCGTCCGCCTTGGAGCACCTACGCTCCACTGGCAGAGCCGGGCGGTGGAATTTACCGTTCGACCGACAGCGGTTCGACCTGGACGCAACTGAGCGCCAATGGCCTGCCCGATGGTGACTGGGGACGCGTTGGCGTCGCTGTGACGCCGGATGGCAAGCGGGTGTACGCGTTAATCGAAGCCGGAAAGAAGTCGGGCCTGTATCGTTCCGACGACGGTGGAAACACTTGGCATCTGGCAAATGGCGATTCCCGGCTGACCAGCCGCGGCTGGTATTTCATGGGCATCACAGTCGATCCGAACAATCCCGATGTCGTCTACATGCCCAACATCGCGCTCTACAAATCGGAAGACGGCGGCAAGACGATCACGATTGTGCGCGGCGCCCCGGGCGGCGACGACTATCATCAACTCTGGGTCGATCCGAAAAATTCATCGCATTTGATTCTCTGCACTGACCAGGGCACCACCATCAGCCTCAACCGTGGCGAGACTTGGTCGTCGTGGTTCAATCAACCGACGGCACAGATGTACCACGCCGCCACTGACAACGAGTTTCCCTATCACGTTTACGGCGCGCAGCAAGACACAGGCAGCCTTGCCGTACCCAATCGCACCGATCACGGCAACATCACCGGCCGCGACTGGTTCATGGTCGGCGGTGGCGAAAGCGGCTGGCTGGCGCCCGATCCCGACGATCCCGATATTCTTTACGCCAGCGGCGTCTATGGCAGCGTGGTGCGCTGGGACCGCCGCACTTCCCTGAGCCAGGACATCACTCCCTGGCCCATGCAGAACTTTGGCAGCGAGATCAATCAGCGCAAATATCGCGCTACTTGGACGCCGATGCTGGTGCTTTCACAGGCTGAGAAGAACGCGCTCTATCTGGGCACACAATACGTCATGAAGACGATGGACGGTGGCCTGCACTGGACGCAGATCAGTCCTGACCTCACTGGCGCCGCGGCGGATACCTCCAGCCTGAAACACACCCAGCCAACCACGACAGACAATGCGAAAGAGCGCGGTTACGGTGTGGTCTTCAGCATCGCGCCGTCGCCCATCAAAGCCGATGAAATTTGGGCGGGCAGCGATACCGGAGTGCTCCATCTAACGCGAGACGGCGGCAAGAGTTGGCAAGATGTCACGCCCAAGGGCCTGACCGACTGGAGCAAGATCGCCATGATTGAGGCGTCGCGCTTCGATCCCGCTGTGGCTTACGTTGCGGTCGACCGTCATCGGCTCGACGACCAGAAACCCTACATCTATCGCACTCGCGATTACGGCACGACCTGGCAGGCAGTGACCGCGGGAATTGGTGATCACTCGTTTGTGAATGCGATTCGCGAGGACACGCAAACCAAGGGACTGCTTTTTGCCGGAACCGAGCTCGGCATCTGCGTCTCGTTCGACGACGGCGACCACTGGCAGCCGCTGCAGCTGAATCTGCCGGTCACCTCGGTTCGTGACATCACGATTCATGGTGATGATCTGGTCATCGCCACCTACGGCCGGTCGTTCTGGATCCTGGACGACATCACGCCCCTACGACAGCTCAATCCTCAAACTACAACGGCGAATGCCATGCTTTACAAGCCGGGAACGGCAATCCGCATCGACAACGATGTTTTCCTGGGCAGCCCACTGCCGCCGGAGGAGCCAACCGCCAAGAACCCGCCCGATGGCGCGATCATCGACTACTACCTGCCGTCTACTGCAAAGGACCTTCGCCTTGAGATTGTCGACAGCAACGGAAAGTTGGTGCGGCGTTACAGGAGCATGCCGAGGAAAGAAGAAAAGCGGCCGCCGATGGCTATTGCTGATCGCTGGCTGCCCAAGCCTGTTGTGCTGGAAAATGCGGCTGGCGCCCATCGCTTCGTTTGGGACTTGCGCTGGAGCAGTTCCGGCGGAAGTGACGAGATCGAAGAGGACGAGGGTTTCGGCGCGCCCCATGGCCCGCGCGTAACACCGGGACCTTACCAAGTGAAGTTGACCGTGGATGGAAACTCCTACACTCAGCCGCTGAAGATCGAGATGGATCCGCGAGCCCAGGTCACCAGCGCCGAACTCGACGAGCAACTTCGGGTCGGCCTGGAAATCTTTGGCCAAGTTCGGCGAACCCGCAAGACGCTGGCTGAAATGGAGTCGGTGAAGAAACGGCTGGACGAGCTAAAGTCGCAACCTGCGACAAAAAGCCCGCAGTTGCAGTCGCAAATCGCTGACCTGGACGCGAGGATCACGAAGATTCAGAAGGGCGACAAGTCAACTCCGGGCGAGGTAAGCGGGTTGGAATCGGCAAGCACCGGTTTGTCTGCAGCGCTGCGGGTGGTCGAAACGAGTGACCGTACATTGCCATCGCAAGCCCTCGAACTCTATCGCCAGTCAGACGAAGTGGCGACCGCCGGAATTGCAGATTGGTCGGAGGTCAAGAGCAACGACCTCGCGAAGCTCAACCAGGCTCTGCAAGCGGCAGGCTCGGCCACTATTCAGATCTCAGAGTTGGAGCTCGAAATCGACAACATGATGTCGCAATAAGCGAAAGGCATCACGTTCGACGAAGCACCTGAACGTTTCCGCTCGCGGGGAAAACTTCGGGCGTGGTGCGGTACGCGATCAGATCGCGGTAGCACATCCGCTGGTTGGCCCTTCGCGAGATGCTTCGCGAGCGCAGACAAACATCGCTGATATCATGACCAGCGTGGCGAAGCGTGCGCAGTGCGGAAAGTTCATTACCTTCGAGGGACTCGACGGCTGCGGCAAGAGCACGCAACTGGAGAAGCTTGCCGTGGCTCTTCGGCAGCAAGGGATCGACGTGGTGACCACCCGCGAACCCGGTGGCACCGCCATCGGCGAGCGCATTCGGAATGTGCTGCTGGATTCGCGGACCGCGGGGCTGGACCCTCATGCCGAGATGGCGCTGATGTTCGCCTCGCGCGCTCAACTGATCGCGGAAGTGATACAGCCGGCGCTGACGGCCGGCCAGTGGGTGCTGTGCGATCGCTTCACCGATTCTACTGAGGCTTATCAGGGTGGGGGACGTGAACTTGGCGGCGATGTTGTGCTGCGTTTGCACGAATTGTTATGTGGTGACCTGTGGCCCGATCTGACCATCCTGATGGATTCGGAAGTGGCTTCCAGCGTCAAGCGGGCGCGACGCCGCAACCAGGATGCGACTCAAGATGAAAATCGCTTCGAGAAAGAGAGTCGAGCGTTTTTCGATCGGGTGCATGAGACATTTCTGGCAATCGCAAAGCGTGAACCCAAGCGAGTGGCGCTGGTGGACGCGCGTCCACCTATCGAGACCGTGCATCAGGAGATTGTGCGGGTGGTTAGTGAAAGGCTAAAGTCGTGAATCGTGGATCATAAATCACCGATCGTGAGTTCGGGGCCGAGTGGCCACCGTATTGAACAAGTCAGGCTTTCTGTCGGCTGGCTTTCTACGATCCGCGATCACGATCACGATTCGTCGGTGCTATCGAATGCCCTTTTCTGATTTTCATGGCAACGCCGAAACCGTTCATACGCTGCGGGAGATGCTCGCCAACCGGCATTTTCCCCATGCCCTGATTCTTTCCGGGCCACAGGGTTCGGGCAAGTTCACGCTCAGTCAAATGGTTGCGAAAGCGATGAACTGTCTGGAGCGCCCGGTGAGCGAAGGGTTGCCGGATTTCTGTGGACGCTGTGCCAACTGTATTCGCATTGCCGAGGCTGACAACCTGGACGACCGCTTCGCCGAGGCAGTCGAAGCCCGCGAGAACCTGCGCGAGACCGATAAGCGTGAGACCCGGTTGTTCGTGCAGACTCATCCCGATGTGCTGATCATCCCGCCAGACCCGCCGCAGATGCTGGTGAAGGTCGATCAGATCCGACACGTGATCCACGAGATTTATTACAAGCCGGCAGAGGGCCGGGAACGCGTCTACATTTTCAGCGATGCCGATTTCATGAAAGAGGCCGCTAACTCGCTGCTGAAGATTCTGGAAGAACCACCCGAGTTCGCCACCATCTTTCTGCTCACTGACAATCCCACGGCGTTGCTGCCGACGATCCGCTCGCGCTGCATGCATCTGCGGTTGGCGCCGCTTCCAGCCGCCGAGGTGGAAGAATATCTGGCCAAGACTCGGCCCGAGTGGAAGGATCGGGAGCGGGCTCTAGTGGCGCGTGTCTGTGGCGGAGGGCTGGGCCGCGCCCGCAGCTTCGACCTGGCCGGATATGTGGCGGCGCGTCAGGACGCGCTTACTCTGTTGAGTCCGGCGATGGGTACGCAAGATCACAGCGCGTTATTTCGCGCGACCGACAGCTACCGCGCCGGAGCCGACGGTAAAGCTAAGACTGAACATTTGATTCGCACGCTCTATGCCCTGTTGGAAGACCTGCTGTTCTTAAAATCGGGAACGCCGGAGCTGGTGCGCAATCAGGATATTCAGGCAGAGCTTGTACGGATGGCAACGCAGGTGGACTTCAACTGGATCGTAGCTGCGGGACAGCGGCTGGGTGAGTTGGAAACGGGTATGCGCAGGAATCTGCTACGCTCGCTGGCACTCGATACTTTCGCTACTTCGCTGGAACCAGTCACACGAAAGTAGCACCGCGGTATGAATTGTCATCGACTTATTCCTGTGTTAGGGTAACGCTTAAGTTCACACCTAGTAGAACCTCGGAATGGGGTCCGTCAGAGAGTTTGCCGGAATGCCATTGTGTTCTCCGTCTCCGAGTTGACGAACGCCGAAAGGCTGGTGTGCAGACCACAGGAGCAAACACCATGAAAGATTCCATGGATGCCACCGCCGTAGGAAGAGCTCTTGATCCGGAAGTCTTCGCCAATCGCAAGCTCATCCGCCCCGCACTCAATCGCAATGATCATCCGCGGCAGGAAGCCACCGAACGCCGTCAGGACACCGACCGCCGCGAGCGTGCTGAACGCCCCTCCAGCAACGGCAAGAAAACGCCGCCGCCGGAGCAAACTCATGCTGAGAATTTTTATTATCAAAAACAGATGCAGTCCAAGACGCCAATGGTGCTGGTGCTGCAGGACGGGGAAGAAATCCACGGCATGATCGAGTGGTACGACAAGTACTGCCTGAAGGTGAATCGCACCAGCGGGTCGAATCTGCTGATCTACAAGCCCAGCATCAAGTACATGTTCAAGGAAAGCGAAACCGGCCAGCGAAAGTAGCCAGCGGCGCGTTGAAGTTTGCAGCCGACCTCAGCCTCTAAGCTATGCGGCCTTCGCGGACGCTTTGCCCTGGGTTGTTTTGCCGCGCTTGAACTCTCGCCAGTTGAGAATGATGTCGGCCACAGGCACGGCGAAAATCACACACATCCAAATGACAATTTCGCCTGCCTTGTCATTGTTGTCGAGTCCGGTCAATCCCGAGATCACTCGCACTTCGAGGAACACCAGGGCGACCGCATAGCTTCGTGTCATCCATTGCCGATGTTGCTGGATATTTCCGCGCAAGATGAAGAACAGGGCGATCGCGGTAGTCAGCATCAGCAACACCGCATCGGAAGCTGCCGCCATCGTAAATGAGCGCGGTTCTTGCATACGCTCTTCGAAGTACTGAATGTAGGCTCCGAACGGCGCGACAATCAACGCTCCAGCGACGTAGATCCAGCCCACCGTGCGATGCAGACGCAGATATTTCTGCCGAAGGCGATCTGAAAACTGCATGGGCCCGAGGAACAGAGCGCAAGCGCCCGCAATTCCGTGGGGCAACAGCCACCACTTGAAAGGCTGATAATGTGCCCATATCGGATCGGCTCGATCAATTAGGAAACGTTCGTTGTGGTACAGAACGTAAACCATCATCAGTCCGATGAAGGTCCACAAGAACAGCCGGGCCCATTTACGCGACTGATTTGGCAACGACTGCGTGAGAGAAGCCATTCGTCCTCACCTGTGCTAAATGTGTCGCGGTACTATAGCTCAGATAAGGCCGGATCTATCTGAAATCTGCGCTTCGTTTCATGTATTAGCGGTGAGATCGGCGGAACCTGTCCTTTGGTGCTGGGATCAGCATCGTCTCAGGCTCATTCGTGCCTCTACAGCTTTGGCAGCATGATGCCTTTCTGTCCCTGATACTTGCCCTTCCTATCTTTGTAGCTGGTCTCGCAAATCTCATCCGACTGGAAGAACAGAATCTGGCAGAGCCCTTCGTTGGCGTAAATGCGGGCCGGCAGCGGCGTGGTGTTGGATATCTCGAGAGTGACGAAGCCTTCCCACTCAGGTTCAAACGGGGTGACGTTGACGATGATGCCGCAGCGCGCGTACGTAGACTTGCCGACGCAGATGGTCAGCACGTCGCGCGGGATCTTGAAGTATTCGACCGAGCGCGCCAGCGCGAATGAGTTCGGCGGCACGATGCAGACATCGGATTCCACGCTCACGAAGGAGCGCTCATCGAACTTTTTGGGATCGACAATGGTGCTGTTCACGTTGGTGAAAATTTTGAATTCGTCGGCGACTCGCAGATCGTAGCCGTAGGAAGAGAGACCGAAAGAAATGACGCCTTCGCGGACTTGCTTCTCCGAGAAGGGATTGATCATATCGTGCTCAGTGGCCATTTTGCGGATCCAACGGTCACTCTTAATGGACATGCGGCTCCTTGGGGGCGAAAGCTTCTTGAATGATTAATGGTCTTGATAATGGCGCTGTCGGTTCGTATCAGGGCATGGCTTTAGCCGTGCCGCCTGGTCGTTCAATCGAAACGGGCTTTAGCCCTGATGGGCTTTGCGCGGGGGCTAAAGCCCGGCTTCATTCCGCCGTTCGGCATGACTGAAGTCGTGCCCTGATAGAAACCGGTACCGCCAATAAAACGGCTTCGAATCATCGATACAAATCCGTTCGAACCGGCCATAAACCAGCGTCGATTCTGATACCAACTTGCGCGGGACGAATACGTCATCTTACGGAATGCGGCTGTGGTTGACAATGGGCGCTCGCTTCACTAGGATTCGCGCATCAGTTTGCAAGTCGCAGTCGAAAGAAGACTTACCGTGGATCCTGCTAAGTGGGATAGAATCGCAGCAGCGTCCGCGGCTCGGGCCGTCGAGTCCGGCAAGCGCACCTAGCGGAGCCACTTGTGATCAAACTGGACCTGATCAACGAAGTCGTCACCAAGACCGGAGTCACCAAGACCAAGGCCGAGATGGCGGTCGAAACCGTGTTCGAGAGCATGAAGAAGTCATTGGCGCGCGGCGATCGTATTGAGTTGCGCGGCTTCGGCGTCTTCACCGTGCGGCCGCGGAAAACCGGAATTGGCCGTAACCCGCGCACCGGCGCCGAAGTCAACATTCCGCCCGGCAAGGCGGTTCGCTTCAAGCCTGGGAAGGAATTGCAATCGATCGAGTAGTTGGCGCAAGTATGCCTTGTTTTATAGCCGTCGTCGCAGGGCCTCCTGGCCGTAGACGAAGATCTTCGCTCGCTTCCGCGCCTGTTTGCTCATCATCTAATAATTAAACGATGTCTGACCTCACGCCGCCGGCTTCTTACACTTTCGAAGTTCCCTCGTATCCGCAGGTCTTTGTGGTTGCGTCTGCGCCGCCCCGACGCTATTGGTTGCACATCCTGCTCTTGGCATTGACGGTGCTGACCACGCTGATCGTGGGCGCGCGTTTGCAGTACAACTTCGTGCACGATCTTCCAGCGTTCACCACTGACGCTTTCGCCCTGCCGCTGTTTCCGGTGCGCTGGATTCTGCAACATCCCGCGCGGTTGAAAATGGGAATTCCCTTCTCGGCGACGCTATTGGGGATTCTTCTGGCGCATGAGTTTGGGCACTTCATTCTGGCTGAAAGGAACGGCGTGTACGCGACGCTTCCCTACTTTGTCCCGGCGCCTACCTTGATCGGGACATTTGGAGCGCTTATTCGCATCAAGTCGCCCATCCGCTCCCGCAAGGCGCTGTTCGACATCGGCATCGCCGGTCCGATTGCCGGCTTTGTGGTAGCGCTCCCCGTGCTGTTGTGGGGATTGGCGCTGTCGAAGCCAATGCCGGCCGACGCGTCAGAATCGGCATTGGAATTTGGCTATCCGCTGATCTTCAGTCTCTTTCATCATCTCCTGGCCCCCTTTACCCACAGCACAGCTCCGCTAAGGAGCTTGTACCTGCATCCCGTGGGCATCGCAGCCTGGGTGGGCATGTTTGCCACCGCGCTGAACCTTCTTCCCGGCGGACAATTTGATGGGGGACACATCATCTATGCCGTCGCACCACGTGCACACAAATGGGTCACGCGCACAACGATCGGCATACTCATACCGCTGGGCATCTTCTTCTGGATGGGATGGCTGGTGTGGGCGCTGATCCTGGGATTCACCGGGA
>Ga0210398_10007085_pt1 | contig 10221 bp, 5 predicted proteins | sample IncBWC4OmetaG_FD_161047 | JGI IMG/M metagenome (GOLD analysis project Ga0210398, IMG submission 161047) | Forest soil microbial communities from Barre Woods Harvard Forest LTER site, Petersham, Massachusetts, United States - Inc-BW-C-4-O | ecosystem: Environmental > Terrestrial > Soil >...
TGTTTGCTTCGGGGTTCGATAATGTGACGAATGACCTTCCGCTGAATCCAGCATTTGTGCCCTTTGTGGATGAGTCGGCGCGGTATCTTGCCGGTGTCGAGAGATTGAGCGGGGCGCGGGTAGTGGGTTCGTTTGTTGCGTTGCGGAGTGTGACGAATGATGCCGCGAGCGCCGGAGCGACGGTTCAGGTAATCGGGCCGGATGGCAAGCGGCCGTTGTCGCTGCAGGAAGAGGCGACGGCTCAGTCGTTTCAACTTAGCCATGCGGGTTTTTATCAGATACGGTTTGCGAATGGGCGGAATGCGCTGATTGCGGTGAATCCGAATCGGCGGGAGTCCGGGCTGGACCTGATTCCAGCGGATGTTTTGAAGCTTTGGAGCGGAAGTGCTGGCAGTGATACGAGTTCGACCGAAGCCGCAAAAGCTGCGGCGACGGAGGAGAAAAAGAACCCCTACAGTCTTTGGTGGTGGATTATGCTAATGATACTGTTCGCGGCGGTGGCCGAGTCCGTAGTGGCCAGCCGCTACCTGGGTACACAGCGGGAGGAAGCATGAGCCGGCGAGAGCAGCTCAACCGCTATATCGCGCAGGTGCAGCAAAGGCTGCGTCTCGATGCCGGTGTGCGGGGTGCTGCTGTGGTGGCTGCTGCTGCACTGGTCGCGACCGTCCTGCTGACTCTTATCCTGAATCACTATGCGTTTCCTGAACATGCGCTGACTCCGGCTCGTTTGGTGCTGCTGGCAATCGTGTGTGCGGCCGCGGGGTTTGGGCTGGCATTGCCGTTGTTGCAGCTGGACCGCAGGCGTTCTATCCGTGAGGCGGAGGCTGCGTTTCCGGAGTTGGATCAGCGGTTGGTGACGTTCTCCGAGAGAGAAAAGGAGGGCGATCCGTTTCTTGAGTTGCTGGCTGCGGATACGCTTGCGGTTGCGGGAGATGCCCCTCCGGTGCGGCTGGTGCCACAGCGCAGGCTGCTGGTGCTGATGGGAGTTGGAGTCGCATGCGTAGGAGTGCTGATGTGGATGGTCTTCGCGGGGCCTGGATACCTGGGGTATGGGGCTTCGATTTTGTGGACCGGGCCGAAGCCCAATATGGCTCCTCTGTATGAGATCCGCGTGACGCCAGGCGATGCGGCGGTGCGTCGTAACAGCGATCAGCTCGTGACCGCAGAGGTTGTGGGACTTGATGCGAATAAGGTCAATCTGCTGGCGCGGTACCAGAGCACTTCGAAGTGGGAGCCGGTCGCGATGCAGCGGCAGGAGGGCGGAAAAGGATTTCAGTTTCTCTTTGTGGGACTGCCGGAGAGTGTCGAGTACTACGTTGAAGCGGGGCCGGTGCAGTCGAAGCATTTTAAATTCCGCGTTGTCGACCTGCCGGCGGTGAAGCAGATCCAGGTGACTTATCACTATCCGAAGTGGACTGGATTGCAGCAGGTTTCGGAGGAACACAGTGGGGATTTGCGCGCGCTGGAGGGTACAGACGCGGCGTTGACGGTGGTGATGGATGCTCCTTTGAAGGATGGTGAGCTGGTGATGGACAATGGCCAGCCGCTGCATCTGACTGGAGGAGAGGGAAATCGCTATCAGGCGACGGTCCACATGGAGAAGGATGGCGCCTACCATGTAGCGGCGATGGACCAGGGGCAACAAGTCAGGTTGTCAGAGGACTACTTCATCTCGACGAGCAAAGCGAATCCTCCGGAGATTGCGATTGACAGGCCGGGACAGGATTATCGTGCAAGTCCAATTGAAGAGGTAACGATTGGAGTGAGGGCAGGTGCGGAGTTTGGGTTGCGGCAGATGGAGCTGCACTACTCAGTGAACGGAGGACCCGATAAGACGGTGAATCTGTTGCAGGATGCCGGCACGAAGAATGCAAAAGGTACGACGACGTTGAGCCTTGAAGACTTCAAGCTTGTGCCGGGAGACGTGGTGAGTTTGTATGCGACGGCAAAGGATGCGCACGCCGAGTCGCGGACGGAGATCAGCTTCATTCAGGCGGACCCGTTTGAGCGGGAGTTCTCGCAGTCGCAGCAGATGGGTGGAGGTGGCGGCGGCGGTGGCGGAGCAGGACAGGGAAACCAGACAGATATTTCGCGTAGAGAAAAAGAGTTGATTGCTGCTACGTGGAAACAACAAAACGACAAGACGGCCACGGCGAAACAGTCGGAAGACATGGGGAAGGTACTGTCCGAGGCGCAGGCGAAGTTGCGGGAGCAGGTGCTGGCGCTATCGGGAAGAATGCAGAGCAGAGATCTTGCCGAGGCGAATGAAGAGTTCACCGGTTTTGAGAAAGATATGCAAGCAGCGGCGGCGGCGATGGTTCCTTCTGCCGAGAAACTGAAATCACAGGCATGGCGCGACGCGATGCCGAATGAACAGAAGGCTCTTCAGGCGTTGTTACGTGCGGAGGCGACGTTCCGTCAGATTCAGGTGGCGTTCGGTCAGCGCGGCGGTGGTGGTGGTGGCAGCGGCGGAAGTGCGGGGCGCGACCTTGCGAGTTTGTTTGACCTGGAACTGGATACAGAGAAGAACCAATACGAGACGGCTCAGACAGGTTCGCCGGCAGAGGAGCAGGCGAAGAAGGTGGACGAGGCGCTCGAAAAGCTCGACGCTCTGGCGAAGCGGCAGGAGGAGTTGTCGAAGCAACAGAACACGGCGCAGAACTTCCAGCAGAGGTGGCAGCAGGAGATGCTTCGGCGCGAGGCTGAACAGTTGCAGCGCGAGATGGAACAGATGCAGGGGCAGCAAGGGCAGCAGGGGCAGCAAGGGCAGCAGGGGCAGCAAGGTCAACAGGGCGGGCAGCAGAGTGCCAGCGGCGCCTCTTCCGGACAGGCTTCGAGTCCGGGGGGGAAGCAGAGTCAATCGCAGCAAGCTCGGGCAGGCTCCCAATCCGGCGCTGACTCGAAAGACGGAAATACGGATCCGCGAGTGCAGCAGGCTCTGGAACGGCTGCGTGCGGCGAATGAAGCGATGCGTCGCGCGGGTGAGCAGGGACAGGGACAACAGCAGAGTGAGGAGGCAAAGCGAGCGGCGGATCGGCTTCGCGAGGCGACGAATCTGCTTGGCGGCGCGCAGAAGCAGCAGGCGTCGGGCAAGCTGGACTCGTTGTCGCAAGAGGCTGGACGGCTGACAAAAGAGGAGAGCGCGCAGGCCGATCGCATTCGCTCGTTTGCGAGCCAGCAGGATCAGGAGGGAGAGCAGAATCCTACACAGATGGCTTCGCGCGCGCAGCAGCTCCGCAAGCTGGCTGACGATCGACAACAACTTTCCGACGACTTGTCACGCCTTGAGAAGGGGTTGAGGGACACGGCGCGTGAACTGGCATCGAACCAGCCGGGGACGTCGTCGAAGCTCCGCGATGCGCTCAGCGAGATGGATCAGTCGGATTTGGGCAACCGTGTGCAGCGGACGGCGGACTGGATGCGGCGTGGCATCAATCCGAATTCGAATGGAACGGAAGAGGGGATTGCTTCGGGTCTGAAGAAGCTGAACGATCAGGTGAGACAGGCACAGCAAGGGATGGGCACAGACCGCGATGGCCAGGGAAAGACGGATCAGGGAACGCAGACGGCTGAGCTTGATCATGTAGATCGGCTGCGGAGTGAGATTCAAAGTCTGTCTGCTGGGCGTGGGCAGAATGGACAGCGCCCGGGTTCGCAGCAGGGACAGAACGGACAACAATCTGGGCAGCGTGGGCAGAACGGTCAGCAGCAGGGACAAAATGGCCAGAGCGGTCAACAACAGGGACAAGCTGGATCGCGAGGTCAGGCACAGGGTGGGCAGCAGGGCGGTTCGCCACAAGCGGGTGGGGCACAAAACGGCGGAGCCGGCGGACCTCGGATTGGGCAGCAGGGCTATCAGGGCGACAACTGGCACGATACGCGGAGCGGAGATATTGGGAATTACACACCGCAAGGTGGCGGGACTGGCACGGTCGTCTGGAACGTGAATTCGGGCAACAATAAGTTTGACCCGTCACGGCGCGCGGCTGCTCCCGATACAACTCCGATGCCTGGGGATACGCAGCGCACGATCCAGCAGGGATTAGGAGAGTTGAACAAATTACGTCAGCTGGCGAAGAACGATCCTGCAGCGCAAAAGGAGATTCAGGATCTGGTGAAGGAGATGCAGCAGCTTGATCCAAGCCGCTTTCCCGGGAATCCGGAGATGGTGGAGCATCTGCATACGCAGGTGATGAATGACGTAGACAAGCTGGAGTTGCAGATACGCCGGAACAGCGATGATCCGCAGACGGGACAGGTGCGGACGAGCAAGACACCCACGGTGCCGGCGGGATATCAGGATGCGGTGGCGGAGTACTATCGACAGCTCGGGAAGTGATTGCAGGCTGCAAGCCTAATCATTATCGGGAAACATTCGTCGATATTTCTGCGGCGCCTTTCAGTTGATCGATCTGTGGCGCAGTCAGGATCAACAACGGCAGCTCTATTCGAACGGTTGTGCCCTTCCCTTCGATACTTTCGATAAACGCCTCCCCACCGTGGATGATGCATATCGCCTTGACGATCGACAGGCCGAGTCCCGTCCCTCCCGACACTCGCGATCGGGCCTCGTCTGCTCTGTAGAAGCGGTCGAAAACCAAGGGGAGTGAGGCTGACGGTATTCCGATGCCCGTATCCGCCACTTTCAAAATCGCGCGATTCCCTTCCGATCCCACAGAGATGATCACCGTTCCTCCGTCGGGAGTGTAATTTATCGCGTTATCGACGAGATTTACTATGATTTGCTTGAGCCGCATTGCATCACCCGAGACATAAGTTTCCAGACTATGAGTGAAGCGCAGCGCAATGTTCTTTTCCTCCGCAAGCAGGTTCATCTGGTCCAGAGTGATGCCGACGAGATCGACGAGGTTTACAGGCGCGAATTCCATCTGCTCCCCACCATAATCCAGACGCGAAATCGCCATCAGATTATTGACGATCTTCGACATACGGGCACACTCTTCCAGTGCGCTTCCGGCGCTCTCTATCACGGAGGCAGGAAGAGACTGCGCTTGAATCAGCGACTCAAGCTCTCCTCGAATGATGGTCAATGGAGTTCGCAGTTCATGGGATGCGTCGGCAGAAAAGCGATGATTGTGGGCGACAGCAGCCTCAAGCCGTTCAATCATTCGATTCAACGCAAGCGAGAGACGTTCGAGTTCGTCCCCGCTTGGGATAACTGAAAGCCGTTCGCCAAGTTCCTTCATTCCTACGCGCTCTGCCTGTTCGGTGAGGACAACAACCGGCCTCAGCGGACGCGCCATCAGCAGATATCCGCCGAATGCCGAAACGATCAAGATGACCGGCATCGTCAGAGACAAGATCAGAAACAGGTTGTTGAGCACGTGCCGGATGGGCTCGAGCATTGAACCCGTCTCAATGAAAATGACGGCGCCGTTGGGAGGTTGATACGCAACTGTATAGAGCAAAATCCGTTGTCCGCCTGGGGCGGTCATGCGATGAAACCGATTGAACCACTGAGAGTTTGTGGGAAGAGGTAGTTTAGAGACGCTCACAGAGGGGTCACGCATATCGCCGGACTGATATAGGACTTTCGATCCCTGAGACACTCTGACAAATGGATCGCTGTATCCCGCGGGATAGGATTCGCCCATCTCTTCAACTAACCAGGCCTCGCCATTTTGATTCAACGGCACGAGGTAGTCGCTGACTATGCTGTTTGCGGTGTTGCTCAGTTTTCGCTGGAGTGCCCTGGCGAGGAACGTCTTCGCTCCAAAATAGACGGCAGCACTGAAGACCAGCAGCGCAATTGCAAGCATTCCTAAATAGAAGGCTGTAACTCGAAAGCGCAGCGAATGGCGGTTCACGTCTCGTTCCCACTGCGGATGGCATAGCCCGTTCCACGCACGGTGCGAATCATCTTGAAGGAATTGCCGTCATCAACCTTACTCCTAAGATGACGCACGTAGACATCGACGATATTCGTGATGCCGTCGAAGCTCTGGTCCCACACGTGTTCAATGATCATGTTGCGCGACAGGACCCGGTCTTCGTTCTGCATGAAATATTCGAGTAGCGCGTACTCCTTTCCAGTAAGGTCGATGCGTTTTCCCGCTCGCTTGACCTGCTGCGTTAAACGATCCAATTCCAGATCTCCTATGCGAAGCGTGCTGGAACGGTTTACCGGACCGCGACGCAGCAATGCTTTCACTCGCATCAGCAATTCCGCGAAGGCAAATGGCTTGGTCAGGTAGTCATCTGCCCCCAACTCAAACAGCTTTACCTTATCGTCGATCGAATCTCTGGCAGTCAACACTAGAACCGGGAGAAAGGTGTTCTTTCTTCGCACGCGCTGCAAGACTTCTGCGCCTGAAACCCGGGGAATCATAAGGTCCAGGATCATCAGGTCATAGGGGTAGCTATCGGCTAACTCCAACCCTTCCATCCCATCCGCAGCGAGATCGACCGCATATCGCTCCGAGGTGAGTCCGCGCCTGATAAGCGCCGAAACCTTCTGCTCGTCTTCAATGACCAGGATCCGCATAGTCCTCGTGGTATCTACCACGCCCTTTGTGCATGAAGTGTAGCTGAAGACGCCGGGAAAAGCATGCTGTCCATGCGGCTGCACTGCGGCTGGCTTCCTTCGGATGAATGCTTTTTAATTTAGCCTTCAGCCCAATCTCATACTGCGCTTGCAAACTATCAGTATGTCTCCGTGTCCTGGCATACAGACTCATCTCCTGGCGAAGAAACCGCTAGAATTTTCTCTAAGAAATGGGGACGACGCATGCGATGATGGCAGGGTATCCACCCATCGCAGATTTGGCAGAATCAATCCGATAAGGCACGCTGGTTACTACCTTGACCCGTAAAGGCTCCATGTTTCAAAACTTTCTTGCTCTTGCAATTATTCTTTATTGCTGCGGGTCGTGTGCTAACGCCCAATCTATACCTCCATCGGCGGCAACACCTGCCCCGCCGGCAACGCCGATCACGCTCGATGAAGCGATACGGCGTGCGGAAGCCGTAGAGACCACATACAACTCCGGCCTGGCAGATGCCGGCGTGGCGGCGGCCCAGCGCGGAATCGCTCGCTCGGGGCTACTTCCCGGAGTGGTCTATCACAACGGGTACCTGTTTACGCAGGGTGTGTCAATTCCTATTGGTCAACCGGTCCGCAATGGGCAATCGACGCCCGGAGTTCGTTTTATTTCAAACAATGCCATTCACGAATACTTCAGCCAGGGCATCGTTAGTGAGACAGTCAGCGGCGCGGGCCTGGCCGACTACAGACGTACGAACGCTGAAGCGGCCGCTGCGCAGGCTCGTCTTGAGATCTCCCGCCGCGGTCTTGTTTCCACAGTGGTTGGCTTCTACTACGATGTTCTTTCCGCGGACACAAAGGTTGCAGTCGCGAATCGAGCTCTCGCCGAAGCGACACGTTTTGGAACAATCACGCGGCAACGCGAGGCCGGCGGAGAAGTAGCCCACGCAGATACCGTCCGGGCTGACCTTCAGGAGCAGCAGAGAAAGCGTGAGCTGAATGATGCGGAATTGTCCGCCAATAAAGCTCGCGTCGACCTTGGCGTTCTTCTCTTCCCTGACCCAACGACACCGTACAGCCTGGCCTCTACCCTTGATCAAATGCCAACTTTACCGACGAGAGCGGAGGTAGAAACAGCGGCGAAGACGAACAACCCCGATTTGAGGGCTGCCCTCGAGTCGCTGCGCGCTGCAGATTTTGAAGTTACGGCGTCTAAATTTGGCTATGTGCCTGACCTCAGCATGAATGTCTTCTACGGAATCGACTCACCTCAATTTGCCGTCTACGCGCCTGACGGTTCGCGGAATCTGGGCTATGCTGCATCGGCCACGCTGGATATTCCTGTGTGGGACTGGTTCGCGACCCATAATCGCGTCAAGCAAAGTACGATTCTACGCAAGCAGGCGGCTAACGAGCTGACGCTGACGCAGCGACGTCTGATCGCCTCGCTCGATGAACTGTATCGAGAAGCATCGGTGTCGCTGGCACAGATGGTGCTGCTCGACCAAAGTGTCCAAACGGCAGCTGAGTCGTTGCATCTTACGAATCTTCGCTATACCGCAGGCGAAGGGACGGTGTTGGAAGTCGTGGATGCTCAAAACTCACTCGTCAGCGCGGAATCGAGCCGTGCCGACGGAGCCGTTCGTTACTATGTTGCTCTTGCAGGCCTACAAACTCTTACAGGAAACATGCCCTGATGCGGAACTTCTATCCAATTCCTACGAATTTCAACCGAGGGCGCTGCATCATTGTCCTGGTCTTTCTTGGTACGCTCCTCTCCGGCTGCAAAAAGGCAGAAGAGACGCCGCAGCCTGTGGTCTCCGTGCAGGCGGAAAAGGCCGAGCGCAAGTCACTCACCGAATCTGTATCGGGCGAAACCGTTCTTCTGCCGTTGGCGCAGGCAGCCATCGTGCCAAAGATCTCCGCGCCTATTAAGCGGTTTCTCGTTCAGCGTGGAAGTCATGTGAAGAAGGGCGAACTGCTCGCCGAACTTGAAAACGCCGATCTGGCCGCCACAGTGCGAGATACCCAGGGAGCAATGAAACAAGCGGATGCGGGCTACGTGACAACGACAAAAGCTGGGGTTATCGAAGATTTGCAGAAGGCGCAACTCGATTTCGATCAGGCCAAAGCAAACCTTGCCTTGCAGCAAAGCATCGCCGACGCTCGCCAAAACCTTTTTCAGCAGGGGGCGATTCCACGCCGCGACTACGACACCGCGGCCGCGGCTCTGGTGCAGGCGAAGGCAGCGTATGACATCGCGAACCAGCATCTTAAGTCCCTCAAGTCGGTCAGCCAGCAAGCCACAATTAACAACGCCGAAGGCGCTCTCGATTCGGCAAAGGGAAAGTACGAAGCAGCTCAGGCGGGGCTGAGCTATTCGGAGATTCGTTCGCCAATCGACGGCGTCGTTACCGACAGGCCACTCTTTGCCGGGGAGATGGCTAACACGGGCCAGGCGATTGTGACGGTGATGGATACATCTTCGCTGATCGCCAAAGTTCACCTCGCTCAGGAACAAACAGTGGGCCTAAAGGTAGGCGCTGATGCAACTCTGGCGATCAACGGACAGGATGAACCGGTCCCCGGGAAGATCAGCCTGATCAGCCCTGCGCTGGATCCAGGCTCGACGACCCTGGAAGTATGGGTAACCATTCCCAACAAGGCGGCTAAGTACAAACCGGGGACACCGGTTCACGTGTCTCTTGCGGCGAAAACTCTCACCGATGTCGTTACTGTGCCGAATGAAGCATTGATCACGACGAAGTCCGGAACTCCCGCCGTCATGGTCGTCGGCGCCGACAATGTTGCCCATCAGAAGGACGTGAAGACCGGTATTACCGATGGACATGACACTCAGATTGTCAGCGGTTTGCAGCCGGGCGATCAGGTGGTAACCAAAGGCGCGTATGGCATGGACGACGGGACGAAGGTCAAGATCACGGCCGCTGGAGCGGAGGACGATGCCTCCGGCGACGCGAAAGACGATAAGCCGTCGGCAGCAGATAAGAAGGATGAAAAGTGATGCAGGGTTTCTCTCGATCGTCGCAGGAGTCCGACAGTTTCTGGGTCACTCGTCACGCCACGACAATTCTCTTCTGCATCGTCCTGCTTAGCGCTGCGGGCATCTACCTGGCGGGCAAGATTCCGATCTCGGTCTTCCCGGACACGAATTTCCCGCGAGTTGTTATCGGCGTCGACAACGGTGTGATGCCTGTTGAGCAGATGCAAATCACGATCACTAAGCCTATCGAGGATGCGGTCAACTCGGTGCCGGGCCTTCAGACGGTGCGCTCCAATACCAGCCGTGGCTCCGCGGAGGTCAGTCTCTTCTTCGATTGGAACGTGGACATGTTCCGAACGCTGCAGCTCGTCGATGCGGCTCTGTCCAAGGTTCGCCAAACGTTGCCGGCAACTGCGGTCGTAACCACAAATCGGCTGACCTTCGCGACCTTCCCGATTCTTGGGTACAGCCTTACCTCGGATTCGGTTCCGCTTCCGCAATTGTGGGAGATTGCAACCTATGACCTCAAACCGTCTCTTAATCGTCTTGACGGCGTAAGCGCCGTCACGGTGCAGGGCGAGCAGATTCCAAACTATGAAGTGACACCGGACCCGGGCAAATTGGTCGCGACGGGAATCACCATCACAGACATCCTGAATGCTATTCAGCTGACAAATCTGGTCGACTCGCCCGGCCTATATCAGACGCAGCA
>Ga0210398_10007086_pt1 | contig 10219 bp, 11 predicted proteins | sample IncBWC4OmetaG_FD_161047 | JGI IMG/M metagenome (GOLD analysis project Ga0210398, IMG submission 161047) | Forest soil microbial communities from Barre Woods Harvard Forest LTER site, Petersham, Massachusetts, United States - Inc-BW-C-4-O | ecosystem: Environmental > Terrestrial > Soil >...
GGAATCGGATCCAACACTTCGGCGACAATCGTGCCGGGCAGGCGGCGCAGCGACCGGCGCGGCCAGAACAGGCCGGAATTGAGCGCCAGCGGCACGCAGGGCACGCCGGCCCTGTTGTACAGATGGACGATGCCGGGCTTGTAACTGGGCTCGGCGCCGGGCGGCCGCCGCGTGCCCTCCGGAAAAATGACGAGCTGGCGTGGCCGAGCACCCATGAGCGCCCGCCGCGCCCGCGCCGTCATGCGCGCCAGCGCCGCCATGCCGGCGCTGCGGTCGATCGGAATGAGTCCGGCCTTGCGCATGTACCAGCCGAACAACGGCAGCCACATCAGTTCCCGCTTGAGCACATAAACCGGATCGTCGAGCAGCGCGTAAAGCGAAAACGTCTCCCACAACGATTGGTGTTTGCAGGCGACGATGCACGACCCTTTCGGGATTTTCTCGACGCCGCGCCACTCCACCATGGTGCCGCAAACGACGCGCAGCAGCCACAGGCTGGTGCGCGCATAGGAGCGGATGAAGGCGCGAAGACATGGGTAGGGCAGCGCCAGTGTCGGCAGCGCCACGATCATGTGCGCGGTCAAATTTAGATAGAACAGCACGTTGAAGGCGAGCGACCGGATGTAAATCGCGACTGATCTGGCCACGGATAACCTGCCGAAGGCGGCGTTCACGCCCGACGGACTGCGGATGCCGCCAATTCGCTGGTGTCGAAGGAATAGAACCGCATGCGCACTTTGGCGGCAAGGTATTTGAGATATTCCGACAGCACCAGTCTCGTGGTGTCGCCGCTCGACCACCACGGCTCGATACGCAATCGGTCGGACACGACCGGGAAGGGGATCAGCCTGGCGTCCGGCAACTGATGCGCAAGTTCGGCGAGCGCTCGCGGCATATGATAGGCTGAAGTGACGACGATCAGCGACTGGAAGCCGTGCGCCACCGCCCAGCGCCGCGCCTGCACCGCATTGCCGTATGTATTGAGCGCGGAATAATCGAGGTCGACGCAACACGACAGCAAAGTGTTGTAGTTGACCACTTCGCGCGCGATATCGCCGGTCGTGGTGCCGGCGTTGACCCCGGTGATCAACAGCCTTTTGCCGCGGCCGGAGGCGAGCAGGTCCAGCGCGTCGCTGATGCGCGAGGTGCCGCCGGTCAGCACCACGATGCCGTCGGCATTGCTGTCGAGCGCGACTTGGCGGCTGGGCAAAAGCCAGATGAATCCGGCGAAGCCAAAGACCAGAAGGATGAGACCCAGCATAACGAGCTTCAAGGTGATTGACCTGATGCGCCGCGTTCTCACCGCGCCCCTGAGACTAAGCATCCACGCGCGCGCCCCTCGCGCCAAATTGCATTGTCAGAATCGAGAACCCGGCGAAATATACCCGCAATTCCGGCACTATTGCGAACCTCGCAAGCGACCAGTCCGTGACAATTGTCGCGGCCTCCTCAATTGATGGATTCCAGCGTTTGATTGACGGTGCGGCGTGAGGTCAGCGCGGTCACCATGGCCATCAACACTATCAGGGCGATAATGGCGAAATAGCCGGCGACGCCTATGGAAAATGTACCGAACAAAGCCGTCGCTTCCGCGCCCCCGGCACTACCCGATAGCCACGCGCTCGCCGCGCCGAGGATGCCAAAAAGCAAGAGAGCGATGCCGCCGCCGATGGCCCCGCCTTTGAAGCCGAGCAGCAGAAAATGGCGCTGAAACTGACTGGCGACGAAGCCGTCGGTAGCGCCGACGTAATGCAATACCTCGACAATCGGCCGGTTGGTCGCCATGGCGCCGCGGGTCGCAAAGGTGACAGAGAGAACCGTTACGACGACAACCAGCGTTAGAATGGCGATGCCGACGACGACCACGGCCTCGGCCATGTCGCGCATGCGATCGATCCAGCCGCGGTGATCGTCGAGGCTGGCGCTCGGCGCCCGCGCCGCAAGCGCTGCACGCAACCCGGCAAAATCCGGCGCTGGGCCCGAGGCCAGCTTGACGACGATCATGCGCGGTATCGGCAATTCGCCGAGCGACAGACCCGAGCCGAGCCACGGCTCGACGAGCTGTTCCGATTCTTCCTTGGTGTAGGCGCGGACGTCGGCGACGCCGGCGGTGCCGCGCGCGACCGCCGTCGCGGTACTCACGTCCGCTTCGATGTCGCGGCCGGACACCGGCCGGACTTGGATGGTGACCTCGCGTCCGACCGCCGACTGCCAATCGCTCGCCGAGGTGACGACCATCATCACCGCTCCAGCCGTCACTGCGGCAAGGAAAGTCATAATGGCGACGACGGCTGTCAACGAGCGGCCCGCAATCGAGCCGCGCGGTACGATCGGTGTCGGCGTGCGCTGCGCCATGAGCCCAGCGGGCGCCGGCGCGCGCGCGTCCCACGGCTCCGCCATCGTTTTCGCGGGCTCAATCGTAGACATGCAGGCGTCCCTCGTGCAGGACCAGGCGGCGGGCGTCGTACTCGTCCATCAGCGCAATGTCGTGCGTAGCGATGACGACGGAGGTGCCCGATTTGTTGAGCTCGATGAACAGCCGCAGTAGGCGCTGGCCCAGGTTCGGATCGACATTGCCGGTCGGCTCGTCGGCGAGCAAAAGTTGCGGGCGCGCGATCACGGCGCGGGCAATCGCGGCGCGCTGCTTCTCGCCGCCCGACAGCACCGGCGGCAAAGCCGACATGCGTTCGCCGAGACCTACCCATTGCAGCAGTTCGACGACCTCGGCGCGATAGCTCGCCTCGTCATGGCCAAGCACGCGCAGCGGCAGGGCCACGTTCTCGTAAGTCGTCATGTGGTCGAGCAGCCGAAAATCCTGGAACACAATGCCGATGCGGCGGCGCAGTGCCGCGCGGTCGTCCTTGTTCAGTGCGGCGGTATCGAAGTCGAACATGGAGATCAGCCCGCGCGTCGGCTTGAGCGACAAGAACATCATGCGCAAAAGCGAGGTCTTGCCGGCGCCGGACGGCCCGGTGAGGAACTGAAATGACCGGCCGTCGATGCGAAAGCTGAGGTCGCGCAGGATCTCCGGGCCAAGCCCATAGCGCAAGCCGACGTTCTCGAATCGGATCACGCGGTCCTCCGGTCAAACCTCACGCGTGGCCCCCGCGCCGATGGCTGGTCCGCGGCCCTGATTCGCCGGTCCCGCGATAACTTAGCATCCCCTGGCAGGGCAGGCTTCCGGGCGGGGTTGGTTTCCAATCCGTTAACGGATCGGCTGATAGGGTGATTCCAGAGGTGCCGCGCCCCCTGATTCGCCCGATGCTGATCGTTTGCCCCAACTGCGCTACATCCTACGATGTCGACGTGGCAAGCCTGCGGCCGGACGGACGCAGGGTGCGTTGCGTGCGCTGTCGCACGATCTGGCACGCTGAATTGCCCCACGAAGAAAAGCTTATTGCCGCCGCCGAGGCCCTGGCGCCGGTGCGCGGCGCGATCGAGGCCATAGCGGAAGCCGCCACAGCGGAAGCGGCGGTCACCGCGGACCCTCCGGCGGAGCAATTCGATGCCGCCGGGGGCGCCGAAGCCGCGCCAGCGGCGGAGGCCACGTCTGATCCGTCCGTCGTTCCGCCGCCGTCCGGATCGGGGGACGGCGTGGAATTTCCAGCAGCGGCCGAGGACACTTCGGTCGAAGTGGAATCGCCGCCGATCGCGCCCGGCGAAGCCGAGGGCGATCGGCCGCCCATCGACATCGAGGCGGACTCTAACGTCCCGCCAAGTCCCGAACCGCTCGAAGATATTGAGACAATTGCGGCCCGCCGCTATCCCCGGGAGGGCAAGCGCTGGCGTTTGCAATGGCCGCTATCGCGGTTGCAGTCGGGCATCATGGCGCTGATTGTCGCCAACGCGATTGTTATCAGTTGGCGGGACGATTTCGTGCGTGCCATGCCGCAGACCGCCTCGTTCTATGCCTGGCTCGATCTGCCGGTGAACATACGCGGGCTCGATTTTGAGAATCTTGCCACCACCACCGAGCAGCATGAGGGCGTGCCGATTCTGGTGATCGGCGGCAATATCATCAACATCACCGGCAGGACCGAGACCGTGCCGCATCTGCGTTTTGCAGTCCGCAACGCCGCGCGGCAGGAAATCTACGCATGGACGGCAGTTCCGCCGCTCGCCATGCTGCCGTCGGGCCGTGGTGTTGCATTCCATACCCGGCTCGCTTCGCCGCCGCCGGACGCCCACGACGTGGTGGTGCGTTTCCTCAATCGCAACGACGTATTGGCCGGAGCACGCTGATCATGGCTCGTATCCTGATCGCCGAAGACGAAGAGGCATTATGCGCCATGTGCGCGCGCGCCCTGTCGGGCGCCGGCCACGACGTCAAAACAGCATGTGACGGCAGCGACGCGCTCGATCTGCTCAAGCGCGAGGACGGCCATTTCGATCTGCTGCTGACCGACATCCGCATGCCGATCATGGACGGCATCGCGCTTTCGCTTGCAGCCGCGCGCGACTATCCCGATGTGACTATTCTGCTGATGACGGGTTACGCCGATCAGCGCGAGCGCGCGCACGGGCTCGACGCCATTATCCACGACGTGATTACAAAGCCGTTCACGCTTGCCGCGCTGCGCGGCGCGGTGGATGAGGCGCTGACGGTCAAGGCGCGTCCCTGATCGGGTCAGTCGTCGCTCGAATAGGGCCGTGGTAACGGGTCCGCCTTTGGCTTGGCATCCGCATGCTGAAAGTCCGGCGCCGCCGTGCCGAGCTCGAACTGGATCATGCCGCGGCGGATGGCGCGCCGTTCGGCGAATACGTTATACAAGCTCTCGCCGTCGCCCTTTCGGACCGCGCGCGTCAGCGTCGCCAGATCCTCGTTGAAGCGCCCAAGCACTTCCAGCACGGCCTCCTTGTTGTGGAGGAAAATATCGCGCCACATCGTGGGGTCTGACGCCGCTATCCGGGTGAAGTCGCGAAACCCGCTGGCGGAGTATTTGAGGATTTCCGACTCGGTGACGAGACGCAGATCGAACGCCGTGCCGACGATGGTGTATGCGATCAAATGGGGGACATGGCTGGTGACCGCGAGCACCAGGTCGTGATGTTCTGCCGACATGATCTCGACGTTGGCGCCAAACGCCGTCCAGAACCGCGCCAAGCGATCGACCGCGGACGGATCGGTGTTCTTAGGCGGCGTGAGAATGCACCAGCGGTTGACGAAAAGCTCGGCGAAGCCGGCATCGGGCCCGGAATGCTCGGTGCCAGCGACCGGATGCGCAGGAATGAGATGAACACCAGCCGGTACGTGCGGCGCCAGGTCGCGCAGCACGGCTCCTTTGACGGAGCCGACATCCGACAGGATGGCGCCCGGTTTGAGGTGCGGGCCGATCTCGCGGGCCACGGCACCGAATGCGCCGATTGGGACGCAGAGTATCACGAGGTCGGCGCCGGCAACCGCGGCTGCGGCGGTAGCGACGACCTTATCGACGATGCCCAATTGCTCGATGCGTCGCCGTGTCGGCTCCGCCCGCGACGTCGCTACGATGGTCTCAACGACGCCGAGAGAGCGCGCCGCCCGCGCGATCGACGAGCCGATCAGGCCGACGCCGATCAGCGCCAAGCGGTTGAAGAGCGGTGCGGGTTTGGTCACAGCATCACGCCGGCTTGGCCAGAAATTCCCGCAGCGCGGCCACGACAAGCCGGTTCGCCTCCTCGGTGCCGACGGTCATGCGCAGCGCATTCGGCAACTTATAGGCCGTCGTTTGCCGCAGAATGAGCCCTCGTGCCGTGAGAAAGGCGTCCGCATCCTTGGCGGTTCGGCCTTTGGTCTCGGGAAAATGAATCAGCACGAAATTGGCGACGCTCGGCGTCACTTTGAGGCCGAGCTTGCCGATTTCCTCCGTCAGCCAGTTGAGCCAACGCGTGTTGTGCTCGCGCGACCGTTCCTGGTGCTCAAAGTCCTCGATTGCGGCCACGCCTGCGGCGATTGCCGGCCCGGTGACGTTGAAGGGGCCGCGAATGCGGTTGATGGCATCGACAATCGCCGCCGGACCAAACATCCAGCCGAGCCGAAGCGCCGCCAAGCCGTGAATCTTCGAAAACGTGCGGCACATGACGACGTTATCGGATGTGGCGACAAGCTCGATGCCGGCTTCGTAGTCGTTGCGCCGGACGTAATCGGCGTAGGCAGCGTCGAGCACCAACAACACGTTACCCGGCAGGCCGCGATGAAGCCGTTTGACCTCGTCGAACGACAGGCAAGTGCCGGTCGGATTGTTTGGATTGGCGAGGAAGACAATTCTGGTCTTCTTCGTCACCGCGGCGAGGATCGCATCCACGTCCGCGGTGTAATTCTTCTCCGACGCGACCACCGGCTTGGCGCCGGCGCCAAGCGTCACGATCGGATAGATCAGGAAACCGTGCGTGGTGTAGATCGCCTCGTCACCATCGACGAGATAAGCGTGCGCCAATAAATGCAACAGATCGTCGGAGCCCGCGCCGCAGACGATGCGGTCGGGATCGAGCCCGAAGGCGCGCCCGATCGCCTCGCGCAGGTCGCTCGCCGAGCCGTCCGGATAGTCCTCCAGATGATCGGCCCAGGACCGATAGGCGGCAATGGCGCGCGGGCTCGGTCCGAGCGGCGTCTCGTTCGACGACAGCTTGAATACCTTGGCGACGCCCGGCGCTTTGCTCTTGCCGGGCACATAGGCCTCGATATCGAGCACGCCGGGCCGCGGCTGGGGACGCATGGCAGTCATTACTCTCTTCCTTCATCCGCACCCGGGAGTCTGGGGCGAATTTAACCTTTGGCGGGGATCGTATAGCGGGTCGCGTGGCTGCCGACGAGGGCCGAGGAGCGGATCGTGGCGCCGATTTTAACGAGCGCGTCCTGGACCGCGCCGATGCCGCCGCGGTCCACGGAGACCAACAGCGCGGCGCCGTCGAAGGCGCGATCGGGCAAGGCGATGACGTCGGCAAGCGCCGCCACCGCATTGACCGCCGCGGCGCTCCAGCCGGCGACCCGCATGCTCCAAACCTCGGTCTCGGTTACCATGGCGTCCGCCGCCGCGCGGGAGACCACGAAGACCGGCATGGCAGCCGGATGATCGGCGCGTTCGAGGAACGGCATTCGGGCAATGATTTTCGGTGCGGCCGCGAATTCGAGAGCCGCCCACCACGGGCCGGCGCCCGCAATGGCAAAGGCGGGAATAAGGCCGAGATCGCCCTTCGACTCGCTGACGGCTTCGACAACGCTTGCAGCGCCCATATGCGGCACAAACGGCACCGTAAAGCCGAAATGAAAACGCGCTGAATCGCGCATCAGCGCGTCGCCGGCGGAGAGATCGGCATGCACGGAAAACGGCGCCTGCACATAGGTGAAGGTCGCAATGATCACCCGCCAAATGCTTTCGGCGGTATCAAGCGGCAGGTTGCCATGATGGCGCTTGACCAGGCGGCGCATCATGTCGGCCTCGCGCGCGGGCCGAAACGCGGAGCCGGTTTCTTCGGTTTTCTTGACCGCGATCAGATGGTCGATGATTTCGCCGCGCTTGATCAGGAGCTCGTGCATCTGTTCGTCGATGCGGTCGATCTGCTGCCGCAGATCGGCGAGCGATGGGTCGGTCGGGCGTGGGGGCTTTGGCATGGCTGAACCCGCTAACGGGCCCGATTGATAGGTGCCGTTAAGGCCGAAAGCAAAGAAAACATTGACTCCCTGCGCAAGCGGCCTATTTACGCGGCTTTGGCCGCCAAGTCCCCGACCGTGACTGCGGCGGCAAGGCCACACCGGGAAGCACGGCGCCCAAGGAAACATTATTGATGGCCGACGTCAGCGCCACGCTCGATCTTGCCGACCGCGCCCGCGAAGCGGACGATCCGCATTCGCCGGTCGTGCGGTTTGCCGCCAACAATCCGTTGCGGTTTGACGCCGGAGTCGATTTCGGCCCGCTGCAGATCGCCTATCAAACCTACGGCACTCTCAACGCCGCGCGCAGCAATGCGGTGCTGGTTTGTCATGCGTTGACCGGCGATCAGCACGTCGTCAACGATCATCCGGTGACCGGCAAGCCGGGGTGGTGGGAGACCATGGTCGGCCCCGGCAGGCCGATCGATACCGAGCGCTATTTCGTCATCTGCCCCAATGTAGTCGGCGGCTGCATGGGAAGTTCGGGGCCGGCTTCGACCAATCCGGCAACGGGCATGCCCTGGGGCCTCGACTTTCCGGTGATCACCGTGCGCGACATGGTCCGCGCGCAAGCGATGCTGCTGGATCATCTCGGTATCGAGTCGCTGTTCGCGGTGGCGGGCGGCTCCATGGGCGGCATGCAGGTGCTGCAATGGGCGGCGAGCTATCCGCACCGCGTGTTCGCGGCGCTGCCGATCGCGGCGGCGACACGGCACTCGGCGCAGAACATCGCCTTCCACGAAGTCGGCCGCCAGGCGGTGATGGCCGATCCAGACTGGCGCGGCGGACGCTATTTCGCCGAAGGCATCAATCCGCGCCGCGGGCTCGCGGTCGCGCGCATGGGCGCGCACATTACTTATCTGTCCGACGCCGCGCTGCACCGTAAATTCGGCCGCCGCTTCCAGGATCGCGACAATCCGACCTTCTCGTTCGACGCCGATTTCCAGGTGGAATCTTATCTACGCCACCAGGGCATCACCTTCGTCGAGCGGTTCGACGCCAATTCGTACCTCTATCTCACACGCGCCATGGACTATTTCGATCTCGCCGGCGACTATGACGGCGTGGCGGCTAGCGCGTTCCGCGGCACACCGACCCGGTTTTGCGTGATCTCGTTCACCAGCGATTGGCTGTTCCCGACGTCGGAGTCGCGCGCTATTGTGCATGCGCTCAATGCCGCGGGGGCCCGTGTCTCGTTCGCCGAGATCACGACCGACAAGGGCCACGATGCTTTCCTGCTCGAGGAGCCGGAATTGTTCGCGATCGTGCGCGGTTTTCTGGAAGGCGCCGCCAAGGCGCGCGGGTTGCCGGCGAGGTGACGATGCTGACGCGTCTCAAATACGACCTCACGATGGCGGAAGCCGCCCGCGGCCCGGGCGGCTCGCGCGTCGACTTGCTGGCGGTTGCCGACATGGTGCAGCCGGGCGCCCGCGTGCTGGACGTCGGCTGCGGCGATGGCGAATTGCTGCGGCTTCTGGAAACCCGCGGCGTCGACGGCCGCGGCATCGAACTGTCGCGCGAAGGCGTCAACGAATGCGTCGCCAAGGGCCTCGCCGTCGTCCAGGGCGACGCCGACACCGATCTCGAGGACTATCCCGACGACGCCTTCGATTTCGTCATCCTGTCGCAGACCCTGCAGGCGACGCGTCGGCCACGCGTCGTGCTCGAGCACATGTTGCGTATCGGACGCCACGGCATTGTGTCGTTTCCGAATTTCGGCCATTGGCGGATACGCCTGCAGCTTTTCTTCGGCGGCCACATGCCGCACACGGACAATCTGCCCTATGCGTGGTATGAGACGCCGAATATCCATTTCTGCAGCATCAAGGATTTTCGCGAACTGTGCCACGCGGTCGGCGCCAAGATGGAGCAGGCGGTGGCGCTCAACGCTTGGGGCCGGCGGATGCGGCTGAAAATGCCGTGGTGGTTCTGGAATCTGTTCGGCGAGCAGGCGGTGTTCCTGCTGAGCCGGCAAGGCTAGGGCAAATTCCTCGGCGGCTTCTGCTGTATGATGTCGATTGGCGTCACCCGCGCCGGTGTCGCGCGGGCCCGTAGCTCAATGGTCAGAGCTAGCGGCTCATAACCGCTTGGTTGGAGGTTCGAGTCCTCCCGGGCCCACCACGAATCTCTTGGGTTTCTGCAGCCTTGATCGCAATGTCCCCAATCCCCAAATCCGACACACCATGAACATACCCATCCGCGCTCCCGAGGGCGCCCCGGCTCAGTCAGCCCTCTCGACCGAGGTAGAGCGCCGCCGCACCTTTGCGATCATCTCCCACCCGGACGCCGGCAAGACCACATTGACGGAGAAACTCCTGTTGTTCGGGGGGGCAATTCAGCTTGCCGGGCAGGTCAAGGCCAAGCGCGCCCGGCGTTCAACTCGCTCAGACTGGATGTCCATTGAACGCGAGCGCGGCATTTCCGTTGTGACCTCGGTGATGACCTTTGAGTATGACGGCCGTGTCTTCAATCTGCTCGATACGCCGGGCCACGAGGACTTTTCGGAAGATACCTATCGGACGCTGACCGCGGTCGACTCGGCGGTGATGGTGATCGATGCCGCCAAGGGCATCGAGCCGCGGACCCGGA
>Ga0210398_10007087_pt1 | contig 10219 bp, 7 predicted proteins | sample IncBWC4OmetaG_FD_161047 | JGI IMG/M metagenome (GOLD analysis project Ga0210398, IMG submission 161047) | Forest soil microbial communities from Barre Woods Harvard Forest LTER site, Petersham, Massachusetts, United States - Inc-BW-C-4-O | ecosystem: Environmental > Terrestrial > Soil >...
CCCGCTCGGCGGTTACGTAAAATTCTTCGGCGACGAGAATGCCGCGAGCGTGCCGGACACCGAGCGCTTGGCCGCCATGGACGAAGGCGAGAAATCGCAAAGCTTTGTGTTTCAGCCGGTGGCCAAACGCGCGGCCATCGTGGTGGCCGGACCGATGGCCAATTTCCTTTTGGCCATAATGATTTTTGCCGGCATTTTCATGTTTTACGGCAAGCAATCCATGACCGCTCGCGTGGATACGGTGCAGCCTGACAGCGCCGCCGCCGCGGCCGGATTTCAGCCTGGCGATCTGGTGACGGCGATCAACGGCAGCGCCATCGGCGACTTCGCCGATATGCAGCGCGTGGTCGGCGACAGTGCCGGCGAGCCGCTCAATATCACCGTCGACCGCAAGGGTACGCAGCTGGTGCTCAAAGCCACGCCTGCGCTCAAGGAGATCAAGGACAATTTCGGCAACGTGCATCGCATCGGCATTTTGGGCATTACCCGCTCGACCGCGCCCGAGGATTTGAAATTCCAGCCGGTGCCGGCGCCACGGGCGGTGTGGATGGGCGTGCAGGAGACCTGGTTCGTCATCGACCGCACGCTCAGCTATATCGGCGGCGTCGTCGTCGGCCGCGAGTCCACCGATCAGCTGGGCGGCCCGATCCGGATTGCACAAATGTCGGGCCAGGTGGCGACCGCAGGCTTCGTCGCCCTCATTCATCTGGCGGCCGTGCTGTCGGTGTCGATCGGGCTTCTCAACCTGTTCCCGATCCCGCTGCTCGATGGCGGTCACCTTCTGTTCTATGGGATCGAAGCGCTGCGCGGCCGGCCGCTGTCGGAGCGGGCGCAAGAGGTCGGCTTTCGTATCGGCCTCGCAATCGTCTTGATGTTGATGATATTTGCAACTTTCAACGACATAGTTCACTTGGCGACCTCGTGAGGGGGCCAAAATGGGACGCACTCGCGGGGGCGAGATCGGGCGTGGGGACTGTTGTACAAAAGGTGGGGACGTGGCAAAAATACGCGTGGAATTAATGTCTTAAGCCGAAAACACGTAAGGGAGATCGAGGCAAGTAACCCGCCACTGGGGGCGGCCATTAGGGGTAAAGGCGCTTAGCGCATGGACATGTGTGTGCGGGTGAGACGGGGGCTCGTTCTGGCCGGCTTGCTCCTCGGAGTGGGTGTTGTGGGCCTTGGTGCCGGCGTAGCGTATGCAGCGCCGCCGGCCGAGGCTGGCGTGTCCGCAAGCAACATCGTGGTCCAGGGCAACCGCCGCGTCGAGGCCGACACGGTACGCGCCTATTTCAAGGCCGGCCCTGGCGAGCGCCTCGATGCCGCCAAGATCGATGCCGCGCTCAAAGCGCTCTATGCGTCGGGCCTTTTTGACGACGTCCACATCACCCAATCCGGCGGCCGCATCATTGTCACGGTGGTGGAATCGCCGGTCATCAACCGGCTTGCCTTCGAAGGCAACCACCGGATGAAGGACGAGCAGCTCCAGGAGGAAATCCAATCGAAGGCGCGCGACTCGCTGTCGCGCGCCAGGGTGCAGGCCGACACGCAACGCATCATCGACGTCTATCACCGCAACGGCCGCTTCGACGTGTCCGTGACGCCGCAGATCATCGAGCGGCCGAACAACCGCGTCGATCTGATTTTCGTTGTCAAAGAGGGCGAGAAGACCGGCGTCAAGTCGATCAACTTCGTCGGCAACAAGTCCTATTCGTCGTGGCGGCTCAAAGAGGTGATCAAGACGGTCGAATCCAACCTGCTGAGCTTCCTGCAAACGACCGACGTCTACGACCCCGACCGCATGGAAGCCGACCGCGATCTGATCCGGCGCTTTTACTTGAAGCACGGCTTTGCCGACGTGCAGGTGGTCTCGGCCGTTGCCGAATACGATCCCGCCAAGAAGGGATTCATCATCACCTTTACGATCGAAGAAGGCCCGGTGTACCACTTCGGCTCGGTCGACGTTCAATCCAATGTCCGTGCCGTGGATTCTTCGACGCTGCAGTCGGTCCTGCGCATGCGCAAGGGCGACATCTATAATGGCGAGGCGATCGAAAAGACCGTCGAGCAGGTGACCATCGAGGTGTCCCGGCGCGGGTATCCGTTCGCCACAGTCCGTCCGCGCGGCGACCGCAATCCGCAGACCCGCACCATCAACGTCGCCTTCGTCGTCGACGAGGGTACCCGCGCCTACATCGAGCGCATCAATATCCACGGCAATATCCGCACCCGCGATTACGTGATCCGCCGCGAGTTCGATATCGCCGAAGGCGATCCGTACAATCGCTCGCTGGTCGACCGGGCCGAGCGGCGGCTCAAGAACCTGAACTTCTTCAAGTCGGTGAAGATCACCAACGAGCCCGGATCGGCGCCCGACCGGGTGGTGCTCAATATCGAGCTCGAGGAGCAGTCGACCGGCGATTTCTCGATCATGGGAGGCTATTCGACGGCGGAAGGCTGGCTCGCCCAGATGTCGGTTTCCGAGCGCAACCTGCTCGGCACCGGCCGCTACGGCAAAATCGCCCTGACCTATGGCGAATTCGTTCGCGGCGCGGAATTCAGTTTTATCGAGCCCTATTTCCTCGATCAGCGGCTCGCGGCGGGCATCGACCTGTTCGCCAAAGAGACGCTGTCCAACAGCTACCTGTCCTATGGCACGCAATCCTACGGCGGCAGCTTCAAGCTCGGCATTGCGCTGCGCGAAGACCTGGCCTTGCAACTGCGCTATTCGATCTATACGCAAAAAATCACGCTGCCGTCCTATCTGAACGACTGCAACAACATCAATCCGGATTTCGTCAATACCTTTGCGACGCCAGAGGCCATCATCGCGGCGGCCACTCAAAATATCTTCTATAACAACCCGAACAACCTGAATTGCTATCTGTACGGCCAGGCCTCGCTGCCGGTGCGGGCTGAGCTTGCCGCCGGCTCTACGCTGACGTCTCTTGCGGGATACGGACTGACCTACAACACGCTCGACAACAACAAGAGCCCCACCAGCGGCCTGTTGGCCACGTTCGGCCAGGATTTCGCCGGTATCGGCGGCGACGTCGCCTATATGCGGTCGGCCGTCAACTTCAACAGCTACTATGAAGTCGTTCCCGACCTCATCAGCATCGTGCATCTGCAAGCCGGCAACATGATCGGGCTCGGCGGCCAGGAAGTCCGCCTGCTCGACGATTTCAAGATGGGCCCGAACCTGGTGCGCGGCTTTTCGCCCGCCGGCCTCGGCCCGCGCGACACCACGCCGGGAACGGCAGGCGACGCTATCGGCGGCACCAACTATTGGGGCGCGAGTCTCGAGTTCCAATATCCGTTCTATTTCCTGCCCAAGGACTCAGGCTTCCGCGGCGCGGTGTTCTTCGATGCCGGCTCGGTGTGGGGTTACAAGGGCGAGACGACGTTTGCGGCGACCGGAGAGATCAACGGTGTCATCAATTCCACTGCCGGTTCCTTCGTTTGCCAGTGCGGCATGCAATTCGCCGACTCGCCGTTCGTGCGCATGTCGGCGGGCGCCAGCATCATCTGGGATTCGCCGTTCGGCCCGCTGCGCTTCGATTTTGCCTATCCGATTGCGAAGACGAGTTACGACCGCACCCAATTCTTCGCCTTCGGCGGCGGAACGCACTTCTAAGCGTGGCTTGAGCTCTCGTCATGGACGGGCGCATGCCGGACACTGCACGAGCCCATCGGGCGCTCACGATCGAGGAGATCGCGGCGCTGACGCAGGCCAAACCGCGCTCCGGCGATCCGCTCAACCGGCGCATCAGCAATATCGCCCCGCTCGACACCGCGGTCGCAGCCGATATCAGCTTCCTCGACAAGGCGCGATTTCTCGACGCCTTGGCGGTCACGCGCGCCGGCGCCTGCTTCATCAGCCCGTCTTTTGAAGCCAAGGCGCCGCCGGGTTTGGCAATCCTGGTGACGCCCGAGCCGTATCGCGCCTTCGTTGCGGTCACCCGCGCGCTGTTTCCCGAGGCGTTGCGCCCATCGTCGTTGTTCGGCGTCAAAGGGCGCAGCAAGGACGCGCATGTTCATCCGACGGCGCGCCTCGAGGCGAATGTGACGGTCGATCCGCTGGCGGTCATTGGCGCCGATGCCGAAATCGGCGCCGGCACGGTGATCGCGGCCGGCGCGGTCATCGGCCCGGGCGTTTGCATCGGCCGCGACTGCGCGATCGGCGCCGGCGCGACGATCCAGCATGCGTTGATCGGCGATCGCGTGATCATCCACCCCGGCACCCGTATCGGCCAGGACGGTTTTGGCTATTTGCCGAGCCCGCAAGGCCATCAGAAAATCCCGCAGACCCGCCGCGTCATCATTCAGGACAATGTGGAGATCGGCGCCAATTCGACCATCGACCGCGGCTCCAGCCGCGATACCATCATCGGCGAGGGCACCAAGATCGACAATCTGGTGCAAATCGGACACAACTGCTCGATCGGGCGACACTGCATCATTGTCTCTCAAGTCGGCATATCCGGCAGTGTCAAAGTCGGGGATTATGTGATGATGGCCGGCAAGGCCGGCATTGCCGACCATGTCACCATCGGCGATCGCGCCGTGCTCGGCGCGCGCGCCGGCGTCATCAGCGACGTGCCCGCCGGCGCCCGCTACCACGGCTTTCCGGCGCAGCCGGCGCGAGAGTGGCTGCGCGGCGTCAGCTGGGTGCGCCGCATGGCGCGCGGCGCCGGCAAATCGCAAGAGGGTGACGAGTGAGCGACATGCTTGGCGCAATCGATATCCGGGAAATCCTGCGGCTGGTGCCGCATCGTTACCCCTTCGTCCTGGTCGATCGGCTGATCGACATGCGCGCCGACGAGCACGCCATCGGCATCAAGAACGTCACCGCCAACGAGCCGCAATTCATGGGCCACTTTCCGGACAATCCGGTGATGCCCGGCGTGCTGGTGATCGAGGGCATGGCGCAGACGGCGGGCACGCTCGTGCTCTGGCACCTTGGCACCGCGACGCGCGGGCGGAAGGTGTATTTCCTGACCATCGACAAGGCCAAGTTTCGCAAGCCGGCCATACCGGGCGACACCATCGAATACCATGTCGACAAGATCGCGAACCGCCGCAACATGTGGTGGTATCGCGCCAAGGCCCTGGTCAACGGCGTGCTCATCGCCGAGGCCGAAGTCGGCGCCATGATTGCCGAGGACTAGATGGCGATCGATCCGACCGCGCGCGTCGCCGATGGCGCGCGCATTGGCGAGGGCGTGGAGATCGGGCCGTATTGCCTGGTCGGGCCGCAGGTCGAGCTTTTGGGCGGCGTGCGCCTGATCGCCCATGTCAACGTCACCGGTGCCACGACGATCGGCGCGGGCACCGTGGTCTATCCGTTCTCCTCGCTCGGCACGCCGCCGCAATCGGTGCATTATCGCGGCGGTGCGACCCAACTGATCGTCGGCGCGCACTGCGAGCTACGCGAGAGCGTCACCATGAACATCGGCACCGAAGACGGCGGTGGCGTCACACGGGTCGGCGACCGCTGCTTCATCATGGTCGGCGCCCATGTCGGCCACGATTGCCAGGTCGGCAACGATGTGAACCTGGCCAACAACGCGGTGCTCGGCGGCCACGTCTCGGTCGGCGATGCCACATTTCTCGGCGGCCATGTCGCGATCCATCAACATGTGCGGATCGGCGAGGGCGTGATGATGGCCGGCATGTCGGCGGCGCGCGACGATATTATTCCGTTCGGCTTTGCGCTCGGCCAGACCGGCGCGCTGGTCGGATTGAACATGGTTGGCTTGCGCCGGCGCGGCGCCTCGCGCGCGCAGCTGCACCAGGTGCGCAACGCCTACCGCGCGCTGTTTTTCGTCGAAGGCCGCATCGGCGAGCGCGTCGACGCGGTCGAACGTGAATTCGGACACGATCCGCTGGTCGGCAAGATGATCGCCTTCATCCGCGCCGGCGGCAAACGGCCGTTGATGCGGCCGCGCGCGCGGCGCTGGAACGACGGCCCGGACGACGAATGACGCCGCCTGACGAGGGCTTCCAGAGGGCTTCCATGGCTGACGCCGAGCGCGGTCCGATCGCCATCATCTGCGGCGGCGGCAGTTTTCCCGGCGCAGTGGCCGAGGCGATCGTCCGCGGCGGCCGCCAGCCGGTGATGTTCGGGCTGAAAGGTTGGGCCGACGCGAGCGTCATCGAGCGCTATCCGCACCACTGGATTGCCATCGGCCAGCTGGGACGGTTTTTTCGCTTGGCGCAGGCGGAGCACTGCAAGGAGGTGCTGTTCATCGGCACGCTACTACGGCCGCCGCTCATGCAAGTGCGGCTCGATTGGCAGACCATCCGCTTGCTGCCGCGCATCGCCGGTTTTTTTCGCGGCGGCGATAACCGGCTGTTGTCGGGTGCCGCGAGCATCGCCGAGAGCGGTGGCTTGCGGGTGATCGGCGTGCGCGACGTGGCGCCGGAAATCTTTGTCGCCGAAGGCGTGCTCGGCCGCTGCCAGCCCACGGAGCGCGATGTGAGCGACATCGCGCGGGCAATGAAACTGATTGCCGCGCTCGGCCCGTTCGACGTCGGCCAGGCCGCGATCGTCGCCAACAACAACGTGCTTGCGGTCGAGGCGGCGGAAGGCACCGACAATATGCTGGCGCGGATCGCCGATTTGCGCCGGCAGGGCAGGGTCACCACGCCGCCCGGCGTCGGCGTTGTGGTCAAGGCGCCAAAGCCCGGCCAGGATCGCCGCTTCGATCTGCCTTCGATCGGGCCGCGGACTATCGAGGGTGCGGCGCGGGCCGGGCTTGCCGGTGTCGCCGTTGCCGCCGGCTCAACCATCATGGTCGAGGCCGCCGAGGTCATCGCCATGGCCGACCGGGAGAAGATCTTCGTTGCCGGCGTCGGCGAGGACGCGGCGCGATGAGGCACGAGCCGCAAACCCGACCGCTGTCGCTTTATATCGTCGCCGCCGAAGAATCCGGCGATGCGCTCGGCGCCGCATTGGTTCGCGCGCTGCAAGCCCGTGACGGCGGCGCATTGACGTTCAACGGGATCGGCGGACGCGCCATGGCGGCTGCCGGCGTTATCGGTCCATTCGCTATCGAGGAGCTTTCGATCATGGGCATTGCGGCGATCCCGCGCCGGCTACCGATGATCTTTCGCCGGATTCGGCAAACCGCCGCCGCCGTGGTCGCCGCGCGCCCGGACGCGCTGGTGATCATCGACAGCCCCGATTTCACCCACCGGGTCGCCCGCCGCGTGCGCCGGCTTGCACCCAAAATCCCGATCCTCGACTACGTGTCGCCCTCGGTCTGGGCGTGGCGGCCCGGCCGCGCCCGCGCCATGCGCGCTTATGTCGATCAGGTGCTGGCCATCCTGCCGTTCGAGCCGGCCTTGTACGTCAAGCTCGGCGGCCCGCCGTGCCGCTATGTCGGCCATCCTTTGATCGAGCGCATTGCCGAATTGCGGCCCAATGCCGAGGAGGTATTGCGCCGCCGTGCCGATCCTCCCGTGGTGCTGGTCCTGCCGGGAAGCCGGGCCGGCGAAATCCGGCACCTGCTTGGAACATTCGGCTCAGCGATCGAACAAATCGCCGCGCGCTTCGGCCCGATGGAGCTCGTGCTGCCGACCGTGCCCCATCTCGCGGCGCAAGTGCGCGAGGCGGTTGCCGGCTGGACAGTCGCGCCGCGGATCGTGGTCGATCCCGCGGAGAAATGGGCCGCGTTTCGCCGCGCCCGCGCGGCGCTGGCGGCATCCGGCACGGTCACGCTCGAGCTTGCGCTCGCCGGCATACCGACCGTCGCTGCTTATCGGATGTCGCCGCTCGAAGCCTTTATCGTGCTCAAGCTGGTACGGCTCTTGGCGCGGCTGCCGAGCGTCATCCTGGCCAATCTGGTCCTCGGCGAGAATGTCATTCCGGAATTCCTGCAGTCCGATTGCACGCCCGAGCGCCTCGGCGAGGCGCTCCTGCCGCTCCTCTCGGATACCCCGCAGCGGCAACGCCAGATCGCGGCCTTCGGCCGGCTCGATGCCATCATGGCCATCGGCAGCGAAGCGCCGAGCGACAAGGCCGCCGCCATCGTGCTCGACGTCGCCCAACAGCACGGCAGGCGCGATTTGGCGGCACCGGTGCCCGGCAGCGCTTCGGGTTAACCGCGGACCGATGCGGGCCTACCATTGCGCCGGTCATCCTGCTAAGGCCGCAAAGGCACTTCAAAGCAAAACGGCAAAGAACCCTGCGTGAGCAAGTCCCGTAAAACAGCCCGGAAACCCGAAATCCGCGCGGCCATCACCGGGGTGTTCGGCTATGTGCCGCCCGACGTTCTCACCAACGCCGAATTGGCCAAGATGGTCGATACCAGCGACGAATGGATCGTCGAGCGCACCGGCATCCGCGAACGTCACATCCTCAAGGGCAAAGGGCTCGGCACCTCGCATATGGGCGCCGAGGCGGTGCGCGGATTGTTGAATAAGACCGGCACCGCGCCCGGCGACGTCGACCTGCTGATTTGCGCCACGACGACACCCGATCTGGTCTTTCCGTCGACTGCCAATCTGATCTGCGACATGGCCGGCATCCGCAACATCGGCAGCTTCGACGTGCAGGCGGCGTGCTCCGGCTTCGTCTATGCGCTGACCATCGCGTCGCAATTCATCGAGACCGGAAAATTCCGCAAAATCGTGGTGGTCGGCGCCGACAAGATGTCGGCGATCATCGACTACACCGACCGCGCCACCTGCGTGCTGTTCGGCGACGCCGCCGGCGCCGTCCTGATCGAGCCGAGCAAAAAGTACGGCATCATCGACACGCTGATCCGCTCCGACGGCGCCGGCATGCCGCATCTGCACCAAAAAGCCGGCGGCAGCCGCATGCCGCCGACGGCGGAGACCGTGGCCAAGCGGCTGCATTACGTCCATCAGGAAGGCGCCGCGGTCTACAAATTCGCCATCGCCCGCATGGCCGACGTCGCCACCGAGCTGATGCAACGCAATCACCTGACCGCCGACCAGATCGACTGGCTGGTGCCGCACCAGGCCAACCGGCGCATCATCGAGGCCACCGCCGAACGCATGAAGCTCGACCCCAAGCAGGTTATGGTCACCATCCACAAATACGGCAACACCACCGCGGCGACGATCCCGCTGTGCCTGTGGGATTACGAGAGCAAGCTCAAAGCCGGCGACCGCATGATCCTCGCCGCCTTCGGCGGCGGCTTCACCTGGGGCGGGGTGTATCTGACCTGGGCCTACGACGCGCCGTAGAATAGCGCCGCGGGCGGGGAGGATTATTTCCGCCGCGAGATCGGCTGATATTCCCGCTGCGGCGAGCCGGTATAGAGCTGCCGCGGCCGGCCGAGTTTCTGGTGCGGGTCCTCGATCATTTCCTTCCACTGCGCGATCCAGCCGACAGTGCGGGCGAGCGCGAACAGCACCGTGAACATGGTGGTCGGGAAGCCCATGGCGCGCAGCGTGATGCCGGAATAGAAGTCGACGTTCGGATAAAGCTTCTTCTCGATGAAATACTCGTCGTGCAGCGCGATGCGCTCGAGCTCGATGGCGACGTCGAGCAGCGGATCGTTGACGCCGAGCTCGTTCAAGACCTCGTGGCAGGTCTTCTGCATCAGCTTGGCGCGCGGATCGTAGTTCTTGTAGACGCGATGGCCGAAACCCATCAGGCGGAATGAATCCTTCGGATCCTTCGCCTTCTTGACGTATTCGGGGATGCGGTCGACCGAACCGATCTCGCCGAGCATCTTCAACGCCGCCTCGTTGGCGCCGCCATGCGCCGGGCCCCACAGGCAGGCGATGCCGGCGGCGATGCAGGCGAACGGATTGGCGCCGGTGGAACCGGCGAGCCGCACCGTCGAGGTCGAGGCGTTCTGCTCGTGATCGGCGTGCAGCGTAAAAATACGATCCATCGCGCGCGCGATCACCGGATTGGCCTTGTACTCCTCGCACGGCACCGCAAAGCACATGCGCAAGAAATTCGAGGCGTAATCGAGCTTGTTGTTCGGATACATGAACGGCTGGCCGATGGAATATTTGTAGGCCATGGCCGCCAGCGTCGGCATTTTCGCGATCATGCGGATCGAAGCGATCATGCGCTGCTGCGGATCGGTGATGTCGGTGGAGTCGTGATAGAACGCCGACAGCGCGCCGACCGAGCCGACCATCACCGCCATCGGATGGGCGTCGCGGCGAAAACCCTGGAAGAAGCGGCTCATCTGCTCGTGCACCATCGTGTGATGGATCACGCGGTCGACGA
>Ga0210398_10007088_pt1 | contig 10217 bp, 5 predicted proteins | sample IncBWC4OmetaG_FD_161047 | JGI IMG/M metagenome (GOLD analysis project Ga0210398, IMG submission 161047) | Forest soil microbial communities from Barre Woods Harvard Forest LTER site, Petersham, Massachusetts, United States - Inc-BW-C-4-O | ecosystem: Environmental > Terrestrial > Soil >...
CGAGACTATTCAGCCGAAACCGGGAATGTTTGACGTGGTCATTATTGACGAGGCAAGTCAATCTGGTCCAGAGGCTATTTTCCTCTTATATGTCGCTAAGAAGATCGTTGTGGTGGGCGACGACCAGCAGATCAGCCCCGAAGATGTTGGTATCGACAGAGAGGCCGTAAATTCTCTGCGTGAGCGCTTCATTAGGGACTTGCCGCACAAGGACGCGATGGGCGTCGATAACAGCTTCTTTGAACAAGCGGAGATCCGTTTCTCGGGGAGAATCAGGCTGCGCGAGCATTTCCGGTGCATGCCTGAGATCATTCAATTCTCTAACAACCTTTGCTATCAGAGCGAACCATTGGTGCCGCTCCGACAATATGGTGCAGGGCGCTTGACCCCTGTTGTCGCTCGGCATGTACCGGCAGGCTACGTTAAGGGTAGTAACCAGCGGATAGTGAATGAGCCGGAAGCGGAGGCAATCGTTCAGCAAATACAACAATGTCTTTCCGATCCTGCATATGAAAAGAAGACGATTGGCGTTATATCTTTGCAGGGTTCGGCACAAGCGAAGTTGATCCATGGTCAGTTGATGGACCGCATCGGCGTGCAAAGGATGCAGGAGCGCAGCATCGTCTGCGGAGACGCATATGCTTTTCAAGGAGATGAAAGGGACGTCATTTTTTTGTCTATGGTGACGGCCGTGTCTGCAGCTAACGGCGACCGGCATCGGATTGGGGCCTTATCGAAGGAAACGGATAAGCGAAGATTCAATGTCGCTGCGAGCCGCGCTAAGGACCAGATGTGGCTATTTCATAGCGTGATGCTGGAAGACCTTAGTCAGTTGTGCTTCCGTCGCAGTCTATTGGCGTATTGCCTCGACCCGCAGGTAAGCGTGGATACCGTCGGGGGCATCCCGGTACAAGAATTGAGGAGCAAGGCAGTGGAATCAAACCGGAAGAGCTCTCGCCCACCGATGCCGTTCGATAGTTGGTTTGAGGTGGATGTATTTTTGCGGTTGGCTGACAGAGGTTTCAGGGTGATCCCGCAGTACGAACTAGCTGGCAAGAGGATCGACCTGCTGGTTGAGGGTATGCGCGGAAGATTGGCGGTTGAGTGTGATGGCGACGATTGGCACGGGCTTGACCAATGGGAAGCAGATGTAGCGCGCCAACGGATGCTGGAGCGTTGCGGCCTTGAGTTCTGGCGGGTGCGAGGCAGCACTTTTTACCGCGATCAGGAGAAAGCTCTTTCATCGCTATGGCAAGTGTTGGAGCGCCGGGGCATTCGCGTTACCGGCGAACCGGATTCGTCACCTGATAGCGCCGCTGCCACGTCCCACGGTTCGGAAGAACCAGCGAATGGCAGTAGCTCAGAAGTCGGGGACGAGATAGATGACGGGACGCTACCTGAAGAAGTGGAATCGGATGAGGACGTGGGTTCAAATGAATCATCTGGTTTGTTGTCGGGAGTGCTCTTTGATGAGGTAGGGCTGGAACCCTACCGCCCCTGGGCACAACAATCGTTGCCCGATCCCCATACCGCATCTTTGTCTGAAGTGATGGAAGGATTAATGCAGATTATCGAGGTGGAGGGACCAATTGTAAGCCGCCGAGCATACGCGCTCTATAACAGGGCTGTGGGTGGCTCCAGGCTTGGAAGGCAAACGGCCAAAATTATGAACAGGGCCGTTAACAAAGCTGTTCGATTGGGGAGGATACGACAGACTGGTAAGGATGCCGCTGGTAACTGCATCCTGCAACTGCCTGACCGCCCCGCCGTGGTTATAAGAAACAGGGGGCCGCGCCGTTTAGAGGAGATTCCTTGCACTGAAATTGCGGCAGTAAGAGAAGCGATCGGGACGAGCCACCCTTCATGGGATGAAGAGCAAACCGTTCGGCGCCTAGCCGAATTCTTCGGAATTGTGCGAAAAACACCACAAGTGCGAAAGATCCTTTTGGGGTGACTGCCCCAGGGGTGCAATCAAGACGGGGAAACCCGTGCGTTGAGGACCGTCACTACGCGCCCGCTAGCCGTGGTCTGGCGGATTCGATCCATAGGCCGTTGAGGCTCGATGCTCATACCTGGCGACCCTGGACCTCACCCAGGCTGATGAAATACGATCTCGAACGAATGGATTCAGCGAAGGCTGCTGAGAACGATACGGTCATCTGCATCTGCCCGTGCCACAAGAGGCCGCAGGCGTAAGTCTTCCGGCAAGCAGTGCAAGCGACTTGGAAGGAGGGATTTGTGGATTGGTGGTGTCGAAGTATTTTTGACCCTTCTGTCTTCTGGGTGATGTTTACGGGTGTTGGAACGTTTGTGCTTGTGGCGGTCGCCTGGAAGCAATTGTCTGCGCTCTCAAGGACCAGTCGAGCTGATTTCATATTTCGCCTTAAGAGTGATTTCTTCACTGAAAGGGCGCGACGGTTGATATGCCTTATCGACGCGGACCTTCTTGAATATGTGGAGCAAGGTCAAGGCTACTTTGTGATTAAGGACTTTGAGAGCAAAGAGACGCAGGATCAAATTGGATATTACGGCTTCCAAAGTGCAAATATCCCTTCGCAGGAAATCGACGATCTGATTCTTGGAATCTTCGAGGACCTGGGGATGTTCGAGCGGAAGAATGCAATTGACATCGAGGATGTGTATGTCATCTTCGACACGTATATCACCGATTGTTTGAACAATCGAACGATTAAGAAGTACCTAGCCATCTCCCGTCGAGGCAAGGATAATAGCGATGTTTATGCGGAATGCAGGTTGCTCGCCAGACGCCTGAAGAACATCGAGCCTGAGATCAGAAAGAAATACGCTCGCCTGCTGAAAACTCAGAAGCCCCTTTCCATTTGATTGGCGTTTCAGTAACCCGATCCTGCGACAGGCGGGAGCGCCCTATTCGCGCACCCAGCGCAGTTTCTCAATGCAGTTTTCCCTTCGCTAATGACATGCATTCTGACTATAATCCGCCTTTCCCGGACGGCTTCAGTTGTCCGAACCTTCTGTCCGACGGAGATATCGACTCCTTAAGCAAGAGCGAAAGTAATGCAGAGATCTTCGCGGCTGATTGACACCCGAAACAGCTACTGTTCCTACTGCTTGACCGTCTGGGATGAGCACGGCAATGTGGTTAACCAGATTCGAGAGTTCCAATGAAATTAGCGAACGTAACGGTATCGAATGGCTAACTCTGAAATCTCGATCAACGACAAACTAGCGGATGTGTTCCGCGCGATGAACACCGACTGGCGGTTGTACGATCATGTGTCAAGTGAAAACACAGGGGGCCTTTCCACGAAAAAAGCCCTGCGGCCAGACATTCTCATAACCGTGCCTGGTGCGCCGCCGATTTGCCTAGAAACTGAATATGAGCCGGGCCTGTCAGTCGAGACCGACGCTGCTAGTCGGCTCGGACAAATGGCAGTGAAGTTCGGGGGAACCATCCAAGCGGCTTTTGCGATACGAATTCCCACTCGGTTCAAGACGATTGCAGCGCCGAAGCTGCTGAATGAACTGCGAAAGGCCCAAGACTTCCAATACTGCGTTCTCTCTGGTTTATCTCCCAAAGAATTCGCACGTTGGCCCGCAGGAGGTTATCTCCGAGGCTCTTTGGAAGACCTGTTTGTTGCTTTGGAGGGAGCCGCCACACCACAAAGCGTAATTCAGAAAGGCGCTGACGCTTTGGAGAGCGGGGCTTCAGAAATTGCTGCCATCATCGATTCGATGGTCCACTCGCATCCAGGTGTTATTAACAAAATCTCGGCGGCTCTCAAGCAGGAAGGCAATCTCCAGACTTTCCGAATGGCCGCAACCATTCTGATCAACGCATTTGTGTTTCAGGAGAACTTGGCCGGTCGCTCCGGCGGTCTCGAAGACATAAGGAGCATGGAGGAGTTGGCAATTGGTGGCGGGATGACGAAGAACGGCGTCATCGCCGAGTGGGCAACGATCCTGGAGATAAACTACTGGCCGATATTTGGGATTGCGAGAAGCCTTCTTCAAGCGGTTCCAACGAACATCGCTGCGGGCATCCTAAAGCGGATGCACCACACTGCGTCAGTGTTGCTCACTCTTAATCTCGGAAAAAGCTCCGACCTGTCCGGCATTATTTTTCAACGCCTGATTTCAGATCGACGGTTTCTGGCGACGTTCTACACCACGCCGGCATCGGCCGCCCTTCTCAACGGTCTGGTGTTTAAGGATGTGGCACTCAACGAGAAACCGTGGTCCGATCCTTCTGTCACTAGTCTGCGCATCGCAGATTTTGCCTGCGGAACGGGTTCCCTTCTCGATGGGGCATACAACGAAATCCGACGACACATTGAAATAAGCGGGGTTTCGGCTCGCAAGCTACACCCCGCTTTCATCGAGAACAGCTTCATTGGTAGCGACGTTATGCCGTCTGCCACGCACATTACTGCATCGATCCTGTCCTCGGCGTTTCCGGAAGAGCGTTATAAGCACACGAATATTTTGACCTTGCCTTACGGAAGACAACCGGATGGATCGGTCAGTCTGGGCGCGATCGAATTGCTTTCAACTCAGGGCGCTCTGTCGATCATCGACACCGGCGCCACGGGCGTGGGGGCCACGAGTGAAGTGAGCGCCGATCCGTGGGTGGTTATTGGAGGCACAGGAATAGCCGACGCAAGCTTTGACCTAGTCATCATGAATCCGCCATTTACGAGGCTCACCGGCGGCGGCGGGAAGACCAGCGAAATTCCACTTCCTATGTTCGCGGCTTTCGGGACCGAACAGGAAGAGCAAGAATTAATGTCCGCGCGCACCAAGAAACTTACGTTTGGAACCTGTGCACACGGAAATGCTGGCGAAGCGAGCATCTTCGTTCAGGTCGCTCACAACAAGGTGCGGCATGATGGGTATCTCGCACTAGTCCTGCCGCTTACATTCTTGTCCGGGGCTGCATGGGAGGACTGCCGAGAACTGATCCGAAAGAATTATAGGGACATCGTCGTCGTCACCATCGCAAGTTCAAAATCTGGGACGTTCGCCTTTTCGGCCGATACGGATGTTGGCGAATGCCTGTTGGTTGCGCGGCGAGCTCAGAAACCCAACACAGGAATACTGTCGGCGGCCGCAGACCGCGTGACTAGCGTGAGTCTTACGACGAAACCCTCAGCACCTTTTGAGGGGACGGAAATTGCGCGCCAGATTCGACAAACAATCCAAGGCGGAAACGTCGCTAAGCTTGAGGCCGGTCCACTTGGCGGCAGTCCGCTCGCACTGGGAAACGTCCATATCGGCGAAATGCTGTCCGGACCCATCAGTGCGAAAGATCCATGGCCCCTTTTCCGAATGTCCGACCATTCGGTTGCGCAAGTCGCCTACCAGCTCTTATCCAAGCAAAAACTATGGCTGCACGGAATGGATAGTGGCGACGTGAGAGCAGTGGAGCTTTGCAGGTTAGACGAACTCGGCCAGATTGGTCCGTATCACCTAGATATCGACGGATCGGGCATTTCGGGAGGTGCGGCGCGAGGGCCGTTTAAGATACGGGAGATTCCTTCTGGCCATATCGCTACGTATCCAGTGCTCTCCAGCCATGATGCAGCAAAGGAACGCACATTGGAAATTGCTTATGACAGCGAGGCTGTTCCGCGAGTGGGGAAAACTTCCACCGAGATTGAGGTGCTACGACTGCGTAGGGAGAAAATCTGGGGGAGCAGGTCACGTTTGCACGTCAACACGGATTTCCGGTTCAACTCCCAAAGCTTGACGTTCGGCCTGACGCCGGCCCCTTCCTTGGGAGGTCGCGCATGGCCGACGTTCAAGATGGCAGACGAACTTCACGAAGTCGTCGCCTCGCTTTGGGCCAATTCAACATTTGGACTCCTGACCTACTGGTGGAGTGCTAACAAAGCGCAGGATGGACGCGGTTCGATTACAACGACGCAGATCCCAAAGTTTTACATTCTCGACCCCCGAAAACTCTCTACTGCGATGCTCAAGAACTCGGACATTTTCTACAGCTTGACAAAGGCGAAGTCACTTTTGCCCGCGCATCAGCTAGCGAACGACCCGGTGCGCGCAGAAATTGACACGTTTGTTCTGAAAGAATTGCTAAAGATCGACGCACCAAGCTTGACGGCGATTTTGGAGATGATGGCGAACCTTCGAGAGAAATTGGGTTCTGAGCCTTCATTCAACGGCGGGAAGTGACATTTGAAGCGGCTGCGCCTGCGCGATGCAAGAATCACCTTCACAGGCTCTCGAACAATACCTCCAACCGCTCCACCGTTCTCCGGATGCAGTAGGAGCAGGGTCTAAGCGCGTCAACTGGATGGGATTCCTCCGAGGCTTGGCGAACGTGATGTCGCCTACTCACTGCACTCTGCACGATCACTTGAATTGTGGATGGCTTGCCCAATTACCTCCGAGAATCAAACGCGGCAAATGACTGATCTGACTGCACGAAAAATCGAGTTCTTCCCTTGCCCACAATCATCAGTTTCTGATGCGGACGCAGATGGATTGAGGATTTAAGGCCCCTGAGGCCGAGGGCTCAGCCAAAAACTATGGAAGCGAACACTGCTATCAGAAGAACCAGAAAACCGTGATCATTCGAACACGAGTTCACTCCGTCCTACACCTCAAACGAGTGACCAAAGATGCTTGGCGGGAGGACGATCCCGGCCCTCTTCAGCCTGTCGGTGAACTTTGGAGATGTGCCGGTTGCCTTAAACCGTCCGAACACACGCCCATTGACGTCGACTCCGAGCTTTTCGAAGACGAAGATGTCTTGCATTGCAACCAGATCGCCGTCCATGCCGGTGATTTCCGTGACGTAGGTAATGCGGCGGGTACCGTCGCCCATGCGAGCGATATGCACAATGAGAGCCACGGCAGATGCGATTTGCTGCCGTAGCGCTTTCTCCGGGAAATTGAGATTGGACATCAATGCCATGGTTTCCAATCGAGCCACGGCATCACGCGGGCTGTTGGCGTGAATTGTCGTCAGCGATCCATCATGGCCGGTATTCATGGCCTGCAACATATCGAGAGCCTCCTCGCCGCGCACCTCGCCGACGATTATCCTGTCCGGCCTCATACGCAAGGCATTGATGATCAACTCGCGCTGACGCACAGCTCCCTTACCTTCCGTATTCGGGGGCCGACATTCCAACCCAACAACATGCCTCTGCTGTAGTTGAAGTTCAGCCGAATCCTCGATGGTAACGATACGTTCCGCGTCGCTGATGTAGCCGCTCATCACATTCAACAGGGTCGTCTTTCCGGCGCCGGTACCACCGGAAATGATGATGTTGAGTTTGGCGCGCACCGCAGCCTTTATAACGTCAAAAATCGGTGCGGTAACCGTACGATTGCCAAGTAACTGCTCGGGCCCGATTGGGATTTTGCCGAAACGGCGAATCGACAGAATCGGCCCTCTGATTGCAAGCGGCGGGATGATAACGTTGACGCGCGACCCGTCTGGCAAGCGCGCGTCGCACATGGGTGACGATTCGTCCACCCGCCTCCCAACCTGAGAAACGATCTTATCGATAATGTGGCGCAGGTGAGCTTCGTCCTTGAAGACAACATTTGTAGCCTCCAGTACACCGCCACGCTCAACGTATACCTGGTCGTATGAGTTGACGAGAATGTCGTTGATCGTGGCATCTTCCAACAAGGGCTCTGCAGGTGGATCGGCGAAAGTTGTACGAGCGCTATCGCTTTCAGGACGTTACGATGAAGGTTGTTGGTGTGGGCAGTGTGGGGACTCGCTGCTATCTTTCGCTGTATCTGGCCGATGAAGATGATCCGCTATTCCTGCAAGTCAAGGAAGCGCGGAGGTCGGTGCTAGAGTCGCCGCGCGGCAAGAGCCGCTATCAGCATCAGGGCCTCCGGGTGGTGGAAGGGATACATGTCATGCAAGCCGCAAGCGACATTTTTCTTGGGTGGGCCCGCACGAGGGGGCACGACTACTACGTCCGTCAGTTTCGCGATATGAAGGTTTCCGCCGAAGTTGAAACCTTCCGGCCTAGCACGCTGGTTGGTTACGCCGACATGTGTGGCTGGGCGCTGGCGCGAGCCCACGCTAAGTCGGGCGATGCAGCAATGATTACCGGATACCTGGGATCGACCGTCCAATTCGACGATGCCTTGGCTCAATATTCGAAAGCGTATGCTGACCAGGCAGAACGCGACTATGAAACCTTTCAGGCAGCCATCCGAACTGGGCGCCTGTCGACCGAACCAGCAAAGGGCGCCGGTCTAGAGTTCCTGCTATAACAGAAATTGCGGCAACCAAACCGGCGGTCCTAATTACTCACAATCCTAAGGCGAAGGAAAATTCCGAGGACGATTAGTTCAGCAAAAAATAGTTCAGGCACGCCGGATTCTTGGCCGGGGCTGCCGATGACGTAATGACGAAACTGTCACCTGCGCTGCGCGCCGTGATCTGATACGTGCGCGCAGCCGTAGAATTGCAAGTAACGCCAAGGGCGGCGCCGAGCGTGGCGTCTTCAGTGACAAGTATTTGACTGTTTGCGGTAACGGCAGTCGTGTTCACCATAACTGTAATGGCACCAGCGGGAATGGTAACCGATCCGGCCGATGCCGCCGAACAATTGCCGCTCGAACTTTGGCAATAGGAAGGCTTGGATGGCGCAGGCGGAACACAGCCACCGAGCACGATCTCTAAGGTGTGGATCCCGAGGGGATTGCCTTCTTGGAGGCGATCGTACCCAACCTGTGTCGACGGACAACTGCATTGGTTCGTCCCTCCAGAGTCCGTCACATAGCCGGGGTTGTTCTGGTCAGTACAAATGCGGTCTCCGCTCGACCAGGCTTCCCAATTCGCCGTAGGAACCGCCGATAGGGCACCGCCCCATTGCACATAGACTGCTCCTCCATCGGGGTTCGCGAAGTTGTCGTTGGATGCTGGCATAATCCCCACATTGTTATTGGCTTCCGCGGCAGTAGCGCAATCGTTCACGACGTTGTGGCCGGTTCCTCCCGCCACGTCTGTCCCTTTCAGACATTGAAGGTGTCCTGGCGTGTTTAAGACCCCACCCTTGCGATAAGCACTGAAATGGTGGTCATAACCGGGAATGAAGTTTCCTCCCGAAGTAAGGGTCCCGGTGGTTCCTCCGGCACCTACATAGAGATCGCCGGCCTTCTGTGTGCCCGATGACGAAGGAGCAGCGTCCGGCGCGCCTCGCAGAATAGTCGGATTTACGGTTCCTGCGGCGCTCGTCGTCGCTCCAATGGGAGTTCCTTGGATAATAATGCCGCCGCTGTACCCAAGTGTCGTGAATTGCTGCAATGGGCCGGCTTGCACCACAACGTCGGACGTTCCAGACTGGCCCTGCAGAGTCGTGCTATTCGGGATTTGCCAGCCGGAGCTAACGTTGCCCGTTGAGATATCAGTCTGCGCGGTTAGAGAAACTGACAAACAGAGAACGGACATCACACAAATCAGAAGTGTGGCAATTTTGTGAAGCATCTTGCACCTCGTTTCTTTTTTGTATGGAGACACTGCTCACTGGGTTCGATTTCTGCGAACGTGGCGGGAGGTGCGCCTCTCTCCACGCAATCGTTTTGAACCTACCATGGGCCGTCGGCCTTCAAATACTTTTCCCCGTTATGCGTCGCTACCAGCACTTCGGTCGGCCGATTGTTCCCATTGGTATAGAACGAATCAGAGAGCGAGTCAATCCGTCGAATTGTCGCTCATGATCCGACCTGCTTTTCAAGAAATAGTCAATTGGAATGTGCCTACGCTCGGATATCGCGCCGTCAAAAGTGGCCCTGACTGACCTGTCCCATCGTCGTTTATTTTGGGGATCGAAGTGTAAATGTTGTTTGTATCAAGACTGTTCCAGACTTCTGTGAGCGACTGTCGGTGAGTTTCTGCCCGCGCAACGCGCTCCCAGCACGTATCGAATGGTGAAGTCATCTTTTCTCGGAAAATACTGGATGACTCCGCATCATAGCAGCGGATTAAGAATGGTAGGAGTGAGTGACCCGTGGAGAGTTTCTGGCCGACAACATCTCCACGGGTTTGCGCCACTTCGTATTAACTTAAGTATAATCCATCGGCTCACTTCATGATTGTGTCACGGTAAACAAAAAGCCCTGTCACGGCAACCCTCTCTCCCCTGCACACAATCCTCTCACCCGAACATCTGTGGATCTCCACCCCACACCACCAAACACCCTCCCTATCAACCGTTTACTCCTAATGTTGTATTACTGCACTG
>Ga0210398_10007089_pt1 | contig 10217 bp, 6 predicted proteins | sample IncBWC4OmetaG_FD_161047 | JGI IMG/M metagenome (GOLD analysis project Ga0210398, IMG submission 161047) | Forest soil microbial communities from Barre Woods Harvard Forest LTER site, Petersham, Massachusetts, United States - Inc-BW-C-4-O | ecosystem: Environmental > Terrestrial > Soil >...
GACGAAGTCAACCCGCCCGAATTGGGTATCATGGAAACGGAAATCAAACAAGTAGCCAAAGGGAGATATATCCTGCTGCCCTGGTCCGAAAAGACCTCCGGCCATGGCACCCACTCCAACCCCACCATCTGGGGCAACTACCTGAAAGAATTGCTGATGATCAGCGCGCCCGCGCATTAGGTGCAGCGCCCCGCAGTGCACCCACCCGCGCATTAGGTGCATCGCCCCGCAGCGCCCGCGCCCATCAGTTCGGCGGTCCATTGAGCTCGACAACCGCAAACCCCGGCCGATTATACCGCTGATACGGGATCACTATCTGATCCTTCGCCACCTGCCGCGACCGCTGAAAATCCAACGGCGCCTTTAGGCCCCAGAACATTACCCCCTGATCCGTTACCAGCTGCCCCTTCTTGTTCAATACCGTCGACGCCGCATACAGCTGATCATTCTTCACAAAACTATTATACAAACAAAACAGCTTATCCTGCAGCGGCACGATCAAATACGAAAGATTGGGCGAATTCATCTCCGTGATTTGCTCCTCACTGATGAGCCCGCTCCAGGTGCTATCCCCCCGCATCGACGGAAAATAATACAGGCTCAGATCCCCCCGGTCATGATACGGAATGTTGATCGGCGTCGCATACCGCGCATATCCATAATGCGGCGGTGGCGCTTTCACCTTGCTTGAGGATGGCCCCGAATCAGGATTGGGAATATTGTTTTCCGCAAACATGACCATCGGGTCCCACCCTTCATCCAGCGTCATGTCGTCGATCGGCTCCTCGAATAACCTCCCGTATTCTTTTAATAAAAGGAAGCCACCATCCGGCATCGCCATGAAATTCTCCTTCACCAGGTTATTGTTCCGCACCTTCCCCTGCCCCAACGTCGTCAGGCGGAAAGTCGTATCGAAGTCGAATTGCCGCAGTCCCATTGAATAATGCACGATCCGCACATTCTTCAGCGGCGCATAATGGAAATCAGACAAAACCCCCGCGATCGCCTCACCATGGACGTTGTCGATCGATAGTCCGATATCCTCCGTCATCGCGATATTCGGCAGCCAGATCTCCTCGTAACGGAACCCCGTATCCGCGCCCGCAAAATGAGAAAGTAAATAGTTATTATTGGTCCGGGAAGGCGACACCATCAGCCATTCCCCGTTATTCGCCAGTTTTACCGTCCCCTGGTCATAGTCCTCGAGGGGATACCCGATATAGTCATCCTGGATCATTGGCTGCGTCAGGAACGGATGATTATATACCCGCGACGACAAAATCCCCCAGTCCGAATTGTACAAAATCGCATGGATCTTCGGCGCACCCCCCGGAATAAACTCGAATCCCAGCATCAGGGTCAAGCTGCGGTCTTCCGACCGGACCAGCAGGAAACTATTCCCCGGCTCATTGATCGGCATGCCCCCTACCTTCCTCCCATTCCCAATCGGTTCCCCGTTCGGCATATACCGCTGCACCCAAAAATCCACCTGGCGATTGGAATTCTCCGACAAGTACAATTGATCGAAATGATCGGAATTAAGGATGAGGTATTCCTTCAGTTCCGCCCCCGGACAGGAGAAATGGCTGATCTCATTGACCGCCTTCATCCGAAAATCATAAATCATAAAGGAACGCTCCTCCATCGGACCGGTGTCATGCTTCGCCGGCCTTTGCCGGCTGACCATAGAGATCCAATAAAATTGCCCGATCTTCCCTAACATCTCTTCACGGATCGTGAACCGGTCACTATAAGGTTCACAGAAGGTGACCTCCTGGGCATTCAGCCGATACCCGGACAAGAGCAGAAGGACACCCAAGCATGCCAACATCCTTGGTCCCATAGAACAGCCTATTTTGTGTTATAACTGTAGAAAAGAATTAACGATATTTTTTGAACTGCGGTTTGCCGCCCTCTTTAAGTTACGATTTTTTATAACACAATTCATTCCAACCACCAGGATCGACCTCATTTGGGATTTTGCCCGGAATTCCGGGTACTAAATTCCACACCGCATAATCCGCCATTCCAGTCGTGGGAAAAAGTTTCCAGTCGTGGGAGAAAAATCGTTTTCCACCCCCTGGGCCGACATCCGGTAGTCTCATCAATCTTAAACATAATAAATTGATATTCAATAATTTACAAAATTATTCCAACATTCCGGCACGGTCGGCGGCCATCCGGCACGTGCCTTGCCTTATACACTTTGGTTTTTCATAGGATATTGGATTTAAAAACGGGGCTGGATTTCTATCCTGGCCCTTTTTTTTTAACTTAGCGTCACCCAATAACCACAACCCCCGCATGCGAATCGCGATATCCATTATCCTATTGTTATTCTTTACCCTACCCGCCTTCCCGCATCCGAATGTCCATACCGGCGCCCTCCCCGATTGGCTCATAGCCATCCATCCCGACCTTTCCCGCAAACCTTCCCCCGACGAGATCAGCGACGGTTATTACTATGAACTACGGGACGAGCAGATCAACCTCCTCCACAATACCGATTATACTCACTTCATCAAACATATTATGAACGCAACAGGCGTTCAGGGCCAATCTGAAGTTTCCGTTACCTTTTCGCCGCAATTCCAACAGGTAGTCTTCCACCGCGTTTGCATCCTGCGCGACGGCGCCACCCTCGACCACCTCCAGCCCTCCCGGATCAAGGTTGTCCAGGAAGAAACCGATGCCAAAGATTTTGAATACAATGGGCTCCAGCGCGCCTTCATCACCCTCACCGATGTCCGGATCGGAGACCGCATCGAAGTAGCTTACTCCGTTATCGGTTTCAACCCCGTATTCGGGAAGAAATTTTCCGCTCAACACTATTTCACCCGATCGACGGCTGTCTGCAACTATTTCCACACGATCATCAGCAGCCCGGACCGGCCACTCCATATTATTACCGCCAACGACGCGCCCGCCCCCGAAGAACAGCACGACAGAAATACCCTCGTCTACCGCTGGACCAACCCACCATTGAAAGACAATGACGACGACGACAACGCCCCCTCCTGGTTCAACACCCTCCCGTTCGTCAGTATCACCGAATACAAGGATTGGCAGCAGGTCGTCGACTGGGGCCTCAGCACATTTAATCACTACCAGTTCAACCTCCCGCCCGCCCTGCTTCTCAAAATCGCGGAGTGGCAAAAGACCGCCGCCGGCAACAAGGACATTTTCGCAAATCTCGCTGCCCGGTTCGTCCAAAACGATATCCGCTACCTCGGCCTGGAGATCGGCGAGAATACCCACCGACCCCACCCGCCTGCAGATGTCTTTACCAGCCGCTTTGGTGACTGTAAGGATAAATCCCTTCTGCTTGCCGTCATCCTGCAACACGAGGGCATCCAAGCCTATGCTACCCTGATCAATACCACGGAAGGCCGCAACCTGAACGGTGTGGCCCCCTCCCCACATATTTTCGATCATACCATCGTCGCCATCCAGCGGTCCGGCAGCGACTGGCTCTTTGTCGATCCTACCATGTCCGGCCAGCGCGGCGAGCTGTCAGATCTTTATATCCCCAACTATGGCTATACGCTTATCCTCCGCGATGGTGAAGACAGTCTGCGTCTCGTACCGGCGGGAAAAAACTATAATTATATCATCCGGGAAGACCTGAACGCCCGGTTCTACGATACCTCCCGCTTCACCGTCACGACCACCTACACCGGCGGCGCCGCGGACAAGACCAGAAGCCAGTTCGAAGAGCAAAGCAGGAAAGACATCGAAGACAGTTATGTCAAATACTATGCTACCTGGCTTTCCGGTGTTCAGCGGGATCGCCACATCGATTATTCCGACGACAGCCTGAAAAATATGCTGACCATCAAGGAATATTATTCCATCCCCAATCTTTGGACGATCGACAAACAAGGTAAACGCTCCTTCGACTTCGTCGTCCGGATGATCCGGGACTACTTCCCCGATATCCCCAAAGGCCGGTCCGCAGCCCCGCTTTCCCTCACCTACCCCTTACTGGTCCACTATACGCTACACCTTACGCTTCCGGAGGAATGGGACTTCGACTCCGGTCCGCTCCATATCCGGAACAAGGCATATCAGTTTGACTTTACGCGGGACCTCAACGGTAAGGAAATGACCCTGAACTATTCCCTGACCACCCTGACCGACCATATCGACGCCGCAGACATCGGGCAATTCAAAGACGACTACAAGGAAATAGACGACCGTGTATCCTTTTCCCTATATAAAGAAAAGGACGACCTCGCACCTACCCTTGATCCGCCGCCCACACATCCCGGAAAAGCCGAACACGCCACTTCCGACGAAAGCCACCCCTTCCAGCCATGCTGGCCCGCGATCTGGCTCAGTTTTTTCTACGCCCTCCTCGCTTCCCGTCTGTTCATCTATCTCAACACGCGCAGCGTGGGCACGTTCTACGCTCCCGGTTCCGGCTACCCGATTGGCGGCTGGATCCTCGTCCTCGGCCTCTTCATCGGCGCCGGCCTCCTCCTCGATGCCTACCAGTTCTTCAGTGCCAACTATTTCAGCCGTGCTAACTGGATCGCCTGGTCCAACGCCGGAGGCACGGGTATGCAATACCTCTACCTTGGCCAGCTCGTGATCCAATTGAATTTTATCGCAGGCGCCTGTGCAATCTTATTCTGGTTCCTCAAAAGACGGGATATCTTTCCACGCATGTTCGTCTGGTACGTCGCTATCGTCCTCAGCGGCCGCCTCGCCCTGGTCGCTCTCTTCTATAGCATCCCTACCCCGGTGGCACTGGCCGCCTACCGGGCAGACTTGCCTTGGGCCGTTGTCCGCACCAGCGTCTACGCCGCCATCTGGGTAACCTACGTGCTGCGCTCCCGTCAGGTAAAAAGTACCTTCCTCGAACCTTTCCGATAAGAAGCACGCCTGTTTATTCTTTCACTAAGTACCCCCATACCCCATCGGCCTGATTATTCGGGCCCGATGTGAAGAACAGCCATTGCGGGTTGATGGAGGTCGCCGTCGTCGGCGCAAAACTCAACGCCCACAAACCAGGGATCGTGATCTCCCGATTGTGCGACTGCAGCTGGCCCAGCCATATCCCGTCAACCGTATAGACATTGATGCGCCCGTCTCCGAAATTCCCGACCAGGATCACCGACGTCGAAATATCGAATTTGCCCGACCCGGCCGTCGAATCTTCACCCTTCTTCATATCCTCCGGATGCAGGAAGCCCGCAGGAGGCATCACAACACCCCAGGGAGAGTTTAGCCAGCCGCGTGTCGCCAGCCGCTTGACCCATACCCCGGCTGTTGTATAGATATCTACAAAACCCTCCCCTGCACCGACATCCTGCGCCCCGTTCGAAGCTACCTTCGCATACGTCACCACCAGCCAGCCGCCCACCGTTTGAATATTGAAATTGTGATACTCCTTCGGAACACCCGGATCATGGAACGGCATCCACGTGACCGGATTCCAGGCCGTGTCCCATACCTCTATCTTGCCGCTCTTGAAATTAGCGGCATACAGGTAATTCGCACCGCCGCTGTTGGCCAGCGCCAACCCCGTATACGAAGCCGTCTGCCAGTTATTGGCGATGCGGAATGCATTACTCCCCGCGCCCCCATTCCAGGCGGAGATTACCCCATCCCCGCCATCGAAGATGAACGACGCCGTAGCCTTGTCCGGAAGCACGAACCCCTTGGTGGAATTGAACACGATGCCGATCGGCGCTCCCCCCACCGAATCCGTGGGCGACGGTATCCCCACCGCGGCGCGCGGTTTCGATGGCGTAACCGTATACAATTCAGCGACCCCGCCTACCGTGGAATTCGGCCAGGCTATCCCGCTTGGCGCCCAGGCCAGGCCCCACGCATCCCTCAAAGTCGGGTCAACCAACGCCGGATCGTAGCTCGAGTTATTGGCTACCAGATTGACCTGTTCAAAATTTTTCAAGTCCTGCTCAATAATGCCCGCTTTCCGGCATCCCGCCGCCAGGACCACGCATACAGCAATCAGTTTAATTTTTTTCATCATTAAAGTTTTTAAAATGAACGGTTAGCCCCGCCGAAGGCGGGAAGATCACGGTTAGCGCAATAGAGAGATTCTCAGGCAAATGAAGGGTATCAGCCGGCCGGCCAGACGGAGAAGTCCCGCGAATAGCGGGGCATTAGTGGCAAACGAAAAATTATGAGCGGGAGTTGCCTAATGTTTTCACCACTCCCCGGAAGAACCCCGCCGATTCGGCGATCCCGGGCAGCACGTCATTCATATCCATTTCATGTTCAATACTGCAGACCCCTGTGTATCGATTCTTGATCAATGCCATTAACAATCCGGGAATATCCAGCACACCCCGCCCCAGCTCGATCGGCTGCGCGTCCCGACTGATCACTTTCAGATCTTTGATATGCAGATCGAAGATCCTCGGCCCATATTCATTCACCACTTTTACGATATCGGCGCCGGCCCTTGCCGCATGCCCGATATCCAGACACAATCCGATCCGCTCGTCCAACCCTTTGACATGGTCATAGACATCCACCGGCGAAGGATACAGCTTGTCTTCCGGCCCATGATTGTGGATCGCTACCCGAATACCGCTGGCCTTCACCTGCTGCTCTACTTGCGGCAACAACTCCGGGTTCGGCGCGGCAATGATCAGCCCAATTCCCAATTTTTGCGCATACCCAAACGCCCGGTCCACCTCTGCAGCCGTCTTCATATAGATAACCCCCGCCGCATAGATGCGGATGCCCGCCGCCTGGAATTTGGCGCTTACCGTATGAATAGTATCCGAAGGACTGTCCAACGGTAAATAGAAATCTTTGAGGGATAAATTATTCACCCCCACCCGCTTCATCATCGCGATCGCCCCATCCAACGGCACATGCAGGAATGTGTATCCCGCAATCCCCAATTGCAGCGTATCCAACGGCAAGGCATTCCTTACCCCGAAACTCCGGGCGCCAATCATCGGCAGCCCGGCCATCCCCACCAACCCCGATTGCAAAAACTTTCTCCGGGAAGTCATAATATACTGTTTAGTTCCCCGAATATAAAAAAAGATCGGCCACAAATCGCGACCGATCTTTCAAAAGAATTTTCCCGAGTTCTACCTTCTGTGATGTTCGGGTTCACGCGGGGCGGGGCGGGGCGCCGGTCGCGGTGCGGGGTGAGGCGCGGGAGCAGGCCTTGCCGGAGCGGTATGATGCACCTGCGGCTGCGGATGATTTACCGGAGCCGGATTGTGATTTACCGGTGGCGCTACATTATGATGGACCGCCGGAGCAGGATTATGAGTCACCGCAGGCGCTGCCGTATGATGCACCGCAGGCGCTGCCGTATGATGCACCGCAGGCGCTGCCGTATGATTCGCCGCCGGCGCATGATTCACCACCGGAGCATGCGTCGCCGCGGGAGCCACACTATGGCTCGGCGCATTCCCCGGTCTGTTCGACGCCGTGGCACGCGCAAGATTGGCTGTCGTATTCGCGGGATGATACGCCGTGGGGCGCGCTACCGCCAAGGCCGCAGGCCGCCCGTGATTAACCGACGCAAACTGATTCCGGTCAATGCTCGCATTATGCTGCTGCGACATCTGTGTCGCAGTCGCCTGCACGTGCTGTTCATGTGCAGCCGCCTCTTCCGTCGGAGTAGGCCGCGCACCAACCCCGCCAGGCCCACCATTATAACTGACCCGGTTGGTGGTTGTATTGTTTATGACAGTACGGTCAACATAGGTATTGTGAACGATCGTAGTGTTGACATTGACCACCGCCGTATTATATCTGAAATGACCACCTACCCAATTACCACCGGCAAAGCCTGAACCGTAATATCCACATCCATAATTGACACCCCCATAGAAGCCGATATGTGGCCCCCAATAACCGGCATTCCAGGCATACACGCCGCCAACATAACCCCAATAACCGGGCGTCCATAAAAAGCCAACCTGGGGCGGTTCAGACCAATAACCAGGCACCCAATAATATCCATAATCATTATCATATGCCCAGTATCCCGGAACCCACAGATATCCATCAACAGGACAGACCGGCTGCGCATACACAGGTATGACAGGAGGCCCGACATGAATGCTGACGCCTACACTGAATACCTGCGCATCAGCCCGCTTAACCGCCAGACTACTGACAGCTAAGATTAAAATGAGTAAATAGATGGTCTTCTTCATAAATTTGGTGTTGTGCTGTTGAACTAATTTCATACCTCTGTAGGTACCTATTGCAAGATTGCAGCCAAAGCGTAATAATAAAACCGCATTCCTTGCAAAACGTTTGTTAAACCCGTTTACATCCAGCATTTTAAGAATATGACTATCAAACATTTATCCCACATCGTCGCCTTGTCTTCCCTCTTTGCCGCCATGCTTGTCAATGCCGCTTTTGGGCAAAAAGTTCTACGTGTCGGGGTCGCCGGCCTCACGCATGATCATGTGCACAACATCATGCACCAGTTCAAGAACGGCCAGGTCATCATCGCCGGGATCGCAGAATCGGATCCGCAGTTGATCGCCCGCTACAAAAAAACCTATCAGCTGCCTGATAGCCTTTTCTATAACACATTGTCCGACCTTCTCGCCCATACGCATCCCGACGCCGTACTGGCTTACAACGCCATCTCCGAACACCTGGGCGTCGTAGAGATCTGCGCACCAAAAGGCATCTCAGTCATGGTCGAGAAACCACTCGCTACAACGGTTCGCGACGCCGATCGCATCGCCACCCTCGCCAAACAATTTCATATCCAGGTCCTCACCAACTACGAAACGACCTGGTACAATACCAACCAGCAGATTTTTGAAATGGTAAATGGGCAGCATGCCATCGGCGACGTCCGCAAAATGATCGTTCACGATGGCCATCAGGGGCCCAAGGAGATCGGCTGTTCCCCCGATTTCCTCAACTGGCTGACCGACCCCGTGAAGAACGGCGGCGGCGCCATCCGCGACTTCGGCTGCTACGGCGCCAACCTCATGACCTGGCTGATGCACGGCCAGGCCCCCATCGCCGTCACCGCCGTCACCCACCAGATCAAACCCGACCTGTACCCAAAAGTCGACGACGACGCTACCATCCTGCTCGAATATCCCACAGCCACCGGCATCATCGAAGCCTCCTGGAACTGGCCCTTCGGAATTAAGGATTGGGAAGTGTTCGGCGCCACCGGCTACCTGCATGCACTAAACGATAAAGTACTGCACGAAAGAATGAAGCAATCCTATGACAGCATCCCGGTTCACCCGGCCACCTATCGGGATAATATTAGCTACCTCGCGGACGTCCTCAGCGGGAAAATAGACCCCGCCGCCGACCTCTCCTCCTTGCCGAATAACCTGATCGTTGTCCGCATTCTCGAAGCGGCCTCCCGCTCCGCCCGCGAAGGCAAGCGGATTACCCTATGACTTCAATGCACGCATCAACTTTATAGCGGGCTCCCTATAACGCGAATAGCCATGCGAAACATTCCGTGCCAACTCTAACGCCTTGCTCCGCGCCTCCGCAGGGTCCACATCGCTCCATTTCAACCAGGCCAGCGCCAGATACCATTGCGCCGTCTCGTACAGGATGTCCCCCGGTTTTGTTCTAAGTACCACCGCTTCCAGCTCGGTCACCGCCTTCCCGGCATCCCCGGTCGCCAGCGATGAAAGTCCCACATAGAGCCGCATATAGTCCCTGATCAGCACGGCCCGTTTCCCAATACCCAACGCCGGGGAATCCCCTTTCGCCAGCACCGCAGCGAAATTCTCCTTTCGGTAATCCTGGTAATATTGTTTCAATTCAATCGGGTCATCTCCGCGTGCATACGGCTTATACAAGTCCGCAAATAGGCTATCCCCCATTTTCCCCACACCTCCTCCCTTCCCGACTGCAACCACCGGGCTCGGCGGTGTCGCCACCGGCTGGGTACTCGCCTGCACCACCGCCGAATCTACCTGGGTCGCCTTTTTCGCGGCCCCGCTATCCGCCGCCATTGCCGCAACGGTCTTATCCCATGAGTCCTGATGCCTGCTTATTAAAAACATGACCACCCCCGCAATGATCAGCAGCAGCAGCGTTATTGCAACGATCCAGCCGCTTCCCATGAAACCTACCCTCCGCTTCCTTTCTTCCGGCCAGGCCGCCTCCTCGTCCTCCGACTCCGGCGCCTCACCGACCTCCGGCGCAGATACCTCTTTGACCAATGGCTCGGGCGCCACCTCAGCCTCCGGCTCGGGCATCACCTCAGC
>Ga0210398_10007090_pt1 | contig 10216 bp, 13 predicted proteins | sample IncBWC4OmetaG_FD_161047 | JGI IMG/M metagenome (GOLD analysis project Ga0210398, IMG submission 161047) | Forest soil microbial communities from Barre Woods Harvard Forest LTER site, Petersham, Massachusetts, United States - Inc-BW-C-4-O | ecosystem: Environmental > Terrestrial > Soil >...
GTCGACCACCGGATTGGCGACATTCTCGTTCTTGCAGAACTGATGGTAGGCGGTGTTGAGGTCGGCGAAATTGATGCCGTGAAAGGCCTTGATATCGCCGGCGACCATCTTCGGATCGTTCAAGGCGGTCGAGATCAGGTCGTCGAGATTGATCGACTCGATGTCGAAGGCTTGGCGCATATGGGCGCAGCCGTCGCGCAGAACCTGCACCGCCTCGGCGCGGTCCTGCACCGGATCGAAATGGGTCTTCACCGCCTGCGGCTGCGTCGTCACTTCGCTCAGCGCCAGCGCAGTCGCGAAAATCTTGACCAGAATCATGTCCATGGCGGGAGGGGAACACAGCCGAGTTTGAGGGGCGCGACAAGACGGAACATCGAGTATAGCTATCCGATCCTTACAAAAAGACTTTTTTGCGGGTCTTTTGTGCCGCCTCCCGATGGCATCGGCATGACATACCGCGATCGCGCCGCCGCCAGCCCGGCCAAGCCATCAGGCTATGACTAGCTGCCGGCGGTCTGGTCAGGGCCGCAGATCCCCGCAAGCCACGTCACCTTTTCCCTGGCACCAATCCGTCGAAATGATGGCGCTTCTGCAGCCACGCCAACAAGCCCAGCGCGGGTAGCCCGATAAGCGCGCAGATGACGAAATAGGCAGCCCAGCCGACGGCGTGCTGCAGATAACCCGAACCGAGCGAAAAAACGGTGCGCCCAAGTGCAGCGAGCGCCGTCAAAAGTGCAAATTGCGTCGCCGTGTAGAGCGGATTGCGACAGAGCGCCGAGAGGTAAGCGACGAAGATCACGGTCCCGAGCGCGTCGGTAAAGAACTCGATGGTCGTGGTGAGCGTCAGCAGCGGCAGGCTCTGGCCAATCACCGCCTGCCAGGAAAAGGCGAGGATCATGACCGTCTGCAGCACGCCCCCGATCCACAGGCTCGCCGACAGCGGCACGGCGCGCGCGATGAGGCCGCCGGCGAATCCGCCAAGGAGCGCGGCGATGAAACCCACGCCGTTGCGGATGGTCGCAAGCTGCGTGAGCGTAAAGCCCAGATCGAGCACGAATGTTGTCAACAACGCGAAGGCGAGCGCATCGGCGAGCTTGAACAGCACCACGAACACCAGCACGACGAACGCCAGCTCGCGCGAGAGAAAATCGCGGAAGCTGTCGAGCGCCGACCGGAAAGCGCGCGCCAGCGCACTGCGGTGCTCCGGAAGCGCATGATCGGCCGCCGCCGTGGCGGAGCCTGCCGGCTCGGTCGCCAGCAGGGTCGCCGTGACGCCAACGAGGATCAGCACCGCCATGACGGCGTAGCACGCCGTCCATGCCGCGTGTTGGCCGAGTGTCGACTGAAAGGCCGTCACCAGGAATAACGCGCCGGCGCCGGACACCAAGGCACCGACGCGATACGCCGCGACATAGGAGGCCATGCCGGCGGCCTGCTCGTCTTCCGGCAGGCTTTCGACCCGGAAGGCATCGACGACGATGTCCTGGGTGGCTGAAGCTGTGGCAACGATGACCGCGCCAACGACGACCGTGAGGACCGAGACAGTCGGGTCGCACGAACCGAGGAAAAGGATCGCGGCCATCAGCCAGACTTGTGCCACTAACAGCCAGCCGCGGCGCCGACCCAAAAGCTTTCCCAACACCGGCACGTCGAGGGCATCGACCAGCGGTGCCCATAGAAACTTGAAATTGTAAGGAACGGCTACGGCGGTCACGAGGCCGATGGTTTTGACATCGATGCCGCTGACTTTCAGCCACGCCTGCAAGGTCGCGCCGGTCAGGACAAGGGGTAAGCCGCTGGAGAACCCGAGCAAGAGGACGATCAGCACGCGCCGCTGCAGATAGACCGCAAGCGACTCGGCAATAGATCGGCGGGCGGGAGACTCGGTGCTGGTCATCAAGCGTTGATGGCGCGAACAAACCCTCCCGCACAAGGGGTGAGGGAGATTACTCCCCGGCCTCTAACCTGCGCACGCCGGCTGGGATGACATTCGAATTGGCCGACGCGGGTTTCGCCGCCAGCTCGGCGCTGAGCTCAACCTGTTGAATGCGCTCGCCGTGGGCCTCGATCTTATCGATTGAGATAACGGCCTGCCGGATGTCCTCGTTCGACTGATTGAAATGGGTCTGCAGCTTGCGCACGCGCTCGCCGAGCAAGCCGACGTCCTTCACCAGCCGCGCCACTTCGTCGCGGATCTGGTCGGCGGCTTCGCGCATGCGCGCATCGCGCTGGATTTGCTGCACCACCTGGATCGCGAGCATGAGGATCGACGGCGACACCACCACGACGCGCGCCCGGTAAGCCCTCTGCACCAGATCGTCGAAACCGTCGTGCAGCTCGGCATAGATCGATTCCGATGGCACGAACAGGAACGCCATGTCCTGCGTTTCGCCGGGGATCAGATATTTCTGCGCGATATCAGTAACGTGCTTGCCGACGTCGGTGCGCAGCCGATGGGCCGCCGCCTTGCGCTCGTCATCCGATTTGGCGTCGCGATAAGCAGTGATGCCTTCGAGCGGAAATTTGGCATCGATCACCAGAGGGCGCTGGTCGGGCAGGAACACGCAGCAGTCGGGACGGGTCTTGTTCGGCAGCGTCGGCTGAAACGCATAGGCGCCTTTTGGCAGACCGTCCTGGATGATCGCCTCCATCCGCCATTGGCCGAAGGCGCCGCGCGATTGCTTGTTGGCGAGCACGCCCTGCAGCGACGTCACCTGGGTGGCGAGATCGGTGATGTTCTTCTGCGCCCGATCGATGACCGCAAGCCGCTCGCCGAGCTTTTGCAGGTTTTCGGCGGTGCTCTGCTTGGTCTTCTCCAGCGAATCGCCGAGGCGATGCGAGACCGAATCGAGGCGCTCATTGACGCTATGCGCGAGCTGCGACTGACCCTTCGCGAGCATGCCAATCATCGCCTCGAGCCGCGCCGCGGCGTCGGCCTGCGCGCGCGTCAGCTCCGCCATCAGTGGATCCTCGGCCGGCGCGGTCCGGCGGGAGCGCCAAAGCGCGATCGCCATGGCGGCAAGCGCGATGCAGGCCACTCCGACGGCGATCAGGGCGATGACCGAGGGGTCGGTTATCGGCAAGCCGTCGATGGATAAGCCTTTAATGGAGAAGCTTTGGGTCATGCGCATCGTCTTACGTGATTCGCCGCACGAGACGCCCAACTAGCATCAAGAGTCGTTAAGAACAAATGAAGAACAAATCTAGCGCAGATGCGGTAATTTCCACAACACAGCGTGCACAATTGACCCCACTTTATGCACCGCTTACATCGCGGACATGGTTGGTGAGTTATGGCTTTGCGGGACATCCTGAAAATTCCGGACAAACGGTTGCGGCTGGTGTCCGAGCCGGTCAAACGCATTGACGCCGGCATCCGGGCGCTCGCTGACGACATGTTCGAGACCATGTACGACGCGCCCGGCATCGGGCTCGCGGCGATCCAGGTCGGAGAGCCCAAGCGCGTCGTGGTCATGGACCTGTCGAAAAAGGCCGACGCGCAGGAGCCGCGCGTCTTCATCAATCCAGAGGTCACCTGGGCGTCGAACGAGACTTCGACCCACGAGGAAGGCTGCCTGTCGATCCCGGAATATTACGAGGAGGTCGAGCGGCCGCTCCGGGTGAAGGTGAAATATCTCGACCTCGACGGCAAGGCGCACGAGATTGAAGCTGACGGGCTGTTCGCGACCTGCCTGCAGCACGAGATCGATCACACCAATGGCGTGCTGTTCATCGACTACATTTCCAAGCTCAAGCGCGACCGGGTCATTAAGAAATTCACCAAGGCAGCCAAGACAGCGAAGACCGACAAACCGGCGAAAAAGCAGGCGGAGGCGTGATTGCCGCTTCGCCTGGTGTTCATGGGTACGCCGGATTTCGCGGTACCCACGCTGCTCGAGCTTGTTGGCGCCGGCCACGACATCGCAGCGGTCTACACGCGCGCGCCGCAGCCCGCCGGTCGCGGCTTGGAACTGCGCCCTAGTCCGATCGCGCGCGAAGCGTCGCGGTTCGGACTTTCGGTCGTCACGCCGAAGATGCTGCGGACCACTGACGCAGCTCAAGTGATGCGCGCGCACAGCGCCGACGCCGCCGTCGTCGTCGCCTATGGATTGATCCTGCCGAAGCCGGTCCTGGAGGCTTTTCCGCTCGGCTGTTTCAACCTGCACGCTTCGCTGCTGCCGCGCTGGCGCGGCGCGGCGCCGATCAATCGCGCCATCATGGCCGGCGACCCTGAGAGCGGCGTCATGGTGATGAAAATGGAGGAAGGGCTCGACACCGGCCCGATCGCCATGGCGGACCGCGTCGCGATAAGCGCCGACGCGACTGCCGGCCAATTGCACGACATATTAGCCCAGCGCGGCTCCAAGCTGATGGTGGTGGCGCTCGCCGCGCTGGAACGCGGCACGCTGCAATTGACGGCGCAGCCCGAGGCCGGCGTGACCTACGCCAACAAAATCGACAAGACCGAGACCCGTATCGACTGGACGCAATCCTGGCACAAAGTCCACGACCATTGCCGCGGGCTGTCGCCGTTCCCCGGCGCCTGGTTCGAGCTTGGCGATATCGGCCGCATCAAGGTGTTGCGCACGACCAAAGGCGCCGGCGGCGGCACGCCCGGCCAGGTGCTCGACGACCAACTGACCGTGGCGTGCGGCGGCGGCGCCGTGCGTCTCGTGGAACTTCAGCGCGCCGGACGCCAGCCGATGCGGACGGACGAGTTCTTGCGCGGCACGCCAATCGCGGCCGGCAGCGTCCTGCGCTAAAGGCGATCATGCCGCGCTATAAGCTCACCATCGAGTATGACGGCACGCCCTTCGTCGGTTGGCAGGTGCAAGACAATGGCACCTCGGTGCAGGGCGTCGTCGCCGACGCAGTGTTGGCTTTCACCGGCAAGCGCACCGCCGTTTCAGGCGCCGGGCGGACCGATGCCGGCGTGCACGCGCTCGGCCAGGTCGCCCATGTCGATCTCGGCAAGGATTGGGAGCCGGACACGGTGCGTGACGCGCTCAACGCCCATTTGCGCCCGCATCCGGTCGCGGTGCTCAGGGCCGAGCGCGTTGCCGACGATTTCGATGCGCGGTTCTCCGCGACGCAGCGGCATTATCTCTACCGGGTCGTCAACCGCCGCGCCGATCTCGCGCTTGATCAACAGCGCGCCTGGCGCGTGCCCCGTCAGCTCGACGTTGAGGCAATGCACGCGGCCGCGCAAAAGCTGGTCGGCCGGCACGACTTCACAACCTTCCGCTCCACCGAGTGCCAGGCGAAGTCGCCGGTCAAGACGCTCGACCGGCTCGACGTCACGCGCGACGGCGACGACGTGCGCATCACCGCCATGGCGCGCTCGTTCCTGCACAATCAGGTGCGCTCGATGGTCGGCTCGCTCATTCATGTCGGCGAAGGCAAATGGAGCGGCGACGATCTTGCTGCTGCGCTTGCCGCCCGCGACCGCACCGCCTGCGGCCAGGTCGCCCCGCCGCTTGGGCTTTATCTGGTGAGGGTGGAGTATTGAACTTCTCCCTCTCCCCGCCTGCGGGGAGAGGGTCGGGGTGAGGGGCGCTGACGAGCGCTCAGCCCCTCACCCGGATTGCTGCGCAATCCGACCTCTCCCGCAAGCGGGAGAGGTGACGTTTTACCCAAAATACTTGTCGATGATCCGCCGGTAGATCTTGGTCAGCACGACGAGATCGGCGACCGGGGCGCATTCGTCGACCTGATGCATGGTCTGTCCGACCAGGCCGAACTCCAGCACCGGGCAATAATCCTTGATGAAGCGGGCGTCGGACGTGCCGCCCGAGGTCGAGAGCTTCGGCGTGCGGCCGGTGACTTCGGCGATGGCTGAGACCGCCAGATCGGTGAACGGCCCCGGCTTGGTCACGAACACCTCGGCATTCGACGGCAGCCACTCGAAGGAAAACTGCACGCGGTCGGCTGCGGCGGCCTGGGCGCGCCGCTCGATCAAGGCCTTCAGCTCGGCCTGGCTGTGGCAGTCGTTGTAGCGGATGTTGAAACGCGCACGGGCTTCGCCGGGAATGAGATTGACGGTCGGGTTGCCGACGTCGACCGAGGTGAATTCCAGATGCGAAGGATCGAAGTGTTGGCTGCCATTGTCGAGCGGCGCCTGCAAAGCGGTGATCACGGTCACGAGCCCGCGGATCGGATTGTCGGCGCGATCCGGATAGGCGACATGGCCCTGGCGGCCGGTCACGATCAGCGTGGCGTTAAGCGAGCCGCGGCGCCCGGCCTTGATGGTGTCACCGATGGTCTCGACATTGCTCGGCTCGCCGAGAATGCAATGATCGAACGTCTCGCCGCGCTCGGCGGCCCATTTCAGGAGCTTGACCGTGCCGTTCACCGCGACGCTCTCCTCGTCGCCGGTGATCAGGAGCGACAGCGAGCCGCGTTTCGGCTTGCCGCCGTTGGCTGCGAGATGATCGAACGCAGCCGCTACGAAGCAGGCAATGCCGCCCTTCATGTCGACCGCGCCGCGCCCGTAAAGCCTGTCGCCCGCGACCTCGCCGGCAAACGGCGGATGCCGCCACGCATTTTCATCGCCCGGCGGCACGACGTCGGTATGCCCGGCGAACACAAGGTTCGGTCGCTCGGTGCCGACGCGGGCGTACAGGTTCTCGACCGGTGCCGTGCCGGGCTCGGCAAATGTCGGCCGGTAAACGGCAAAGCCCGCCTTCGCCAGCGTATCCTGCAAGTAGGCGAGCGCGCCGCCCTCCTCCGGCGTCACGGAGCGGCAACGAATGAGATCGCGGGCGATGGCGACGGGGTCGGCGGTCACGGTCAGAACGCTTTCGGAAGCCCGGCTTTCTTGAGCACGTCGTTAGCAGTGTGCCGCGATTTGGTCGACCGCGGAACTGACACGTTCTGATTGCTGACGGGACTGTACCAGATTTCGTGGCTGCCCTTGCCTTTGCGAACCAGATAACAGCCGTTTGTTTCGAGGATGCGCACGAGATCGCGATAAAGCTCGGCCATCAGGCGCCCGCGACGTCGAGATGCTCCTCTGCTCGAAACGTGAGCGAGAGATTGTCGGCTCGCTCGCCCGCCACGTCGAGGAGTTCGGGCAAGATAAGCCTCACTTCCTCGATCATCATAGGCCAAGTATCGGCTTCGACGACAAGCCCGGGCACGTCGTTACTCGTGGCGATCCAAACGTTCGCTTCTCCGTCCCAGCGGGCATCTATTGTGATTGAGCGTGTCATTGTCCAAAGATCGGTCAACGATACACGCGGGTCAATCCCCCCGCTTCTCGCTCATTACTCCATAGCCGGATGTCAGCAACACTTTTAAATGCGGGCGGAAGATCGCCTGCCGGTCAACGTGCGGCCAGCGGGTCGGGGCCGTAGCGATTCGGGCCGACCGTGCCGCGGCGAAAGCCGAGTTCGGATCGCCGGGCGATCAACGTGTTGCCAGCGGATCGGGCCCGTATTGATTGGGACCGACCGTGCCCCGCCGAAAACCGAGTTCGATCAGCAAAGCAATGCCGAACACCCAGAACGGAATCAAAACGCCAAGCGCCAGCCAATTGGACTGGTCGACGATGACGGACCACCCCAGAACGCTGAGCAGGTCGACCACGGCATTCACCGTGAAGAAGATAATCAACAGCCAAACGGGCAAATCGCGGTCGTGGGCGCGCTTGATGGCGATGGCGAATTCCGGATAGGTGAAAGCGAGGTCGACGATGGCGCTTAGTCGTTCGCCTTGAATCTGATCGGCAGCCAAGCACGCCAGAAAATTGGCGATATAGACTGCCCCGAACGCGATCCAGAACGTCTGTCGGCCGATGCGGCCGTGGAAGCCGTTGAGGAGATAGGCCCAATCCATGGGTAGGAGCCAACTCAACCGCGCAGCAATTCGTTGATGCTGGTCTTGGCGCGGGTTTTTTCGTCGACACGCTTGACGATCACCGCGCAGGCGAGACTCGGGGTCGCTTCGCCGTTACCGCGCGGCGCGCCGGGCATGCTACCCGGCACGACCACGGCGTAGGACGGCACCTCGCCTAGAAATATCTCGCCGCTGTTGCGGTCGACGATCTTGGTCGAAGCGCCGATGAAGACGCCCATCGCCAGCACAGCGCCTTCGCGCACGATCGCGCCCTCGGCCACTTCCGAACGCGCGCCGATGAAGCAATTGTCTTCGACGATCACCGGGCCGGCCTGCAACGGCTCCAGCACGCCGCCGATACCGGCGCCGCCGGAGATGTGACAATTCCTGCCGATCTGCGCGCACGAGCCGACCGTCGCCCAGGTGTCGATCATGGTGCCTTTATCGACATAGGCGCCGAGATTGACAAAGCAGGGCATCAAAACCACGCCCGGCGCGATGTAGGCCGAGCGCCGCACCACGCAGCCCGGCACGGCGCGAAAACCGGCGGAGCGAAAGCGCGCCTCGTCCCAATCGTCGAACTTGGACGGAACCTTGTCCCACCAAGCGGCGCGGCCGGGCCCGCCGGAAATGATAGTCATGTCGTTCAGCCGGAACGACAGCAGCACCGCTTTCTTCAGCCATTGATTGACGCGCCAGGAGCCATCCGCCGCCTTCTCCGCTACGCGCGCGGCACCGCGGTCCAAAAGGTGGAGCGCTTCGTCGACCGCTCCACGCACTGCGCCTTTGGTGGCGGGGCCGATCTGTTCGCGCCGCTCGAACGCCGCGTCGATGGTCTCGGCGAGCGTGTGGCTGGCGCTTTGGGCGAGATCGGCGGCCGGCATGAACGGGTCCCCTGCTTGCGCGGTTTTGTCGGGGCGCGCTTGCACGATGTCAAGCGCCGTCGCCCACGCCAATGTTCCTTGTCTGGTCTTCCTGCCGGGACGCCGAAAACGGACCGTCCGCATGTCTGGCTTTTTCATCGTTGCCGCGCTGGTCGCGGCTGCCTGCTATTTTGGCTGGTCGGCGCTTGCGGCGCTGCGTTCCGGCGACGTGACGCTCTATGTGCGCGGCGGCCGGCACCGATATTTTTCGCGCCGGGCCAATCCGGCGGCCTATTGGCTCGCTCGTCGTCGCGGTGGTTTGCACCGCGGGGCTCGTCATTCGCACTTTATGGCCGTGAAGTTTTGGGGCGATGTTTCAGACAGCGACGCCCGCGCTCACGTCAGCCGCGCAATGATTTGACCACAGCGCCGCGCTGCCGAGTAGAAGCGCAAATATAAAGATCAGCCCGCTGCAGAGCCGCCAACAAATTTGGAACCTTTCTTGCATGGAGCCATTGGGAACAAGGCGATCGAAGGATACGCGATGATCACGATGGGTATTGGCGTGCTCGCCGGCATCTTTTATTGGCTGGCCTGGTACAAACTGGCGTTCTGGATTTTGATCTACGCGATTGTCTATGGCGGTCTGGGCGCGCTGCGCGGTGACAATCAGGCACATTTGCTACGGCGCGACTCGGCCGTGACCATTGCGGTTCTTATTCCGGTCACCTGGCATATCGGCGGGCTGGCCGGCTATTTCTGAACGACGCCGCGGGCTTCGGCGATGCCGCGCAGGAAACCGGTCAGGTCGTCGGTGACATGGTCGACGTGCGGCTCGTCGCGTCCGGCGAGTTCCCATTCTTCGCGAAACACTTCGCGTGTGCCTTCCGGCACCACCAACACGGTGGTCATACCGCGCGCATGCGGCACTTCGAGATTGCGGGCGAGGTCCTCAAAGATCGCCGCCTTCGCGGGATCGACGTCGTGGCGGGCGAGGAACCGGTCGTACACGATCGCGCGCGGCTTGGGCTCGAGCTCGGCGGCGGCAATATCGAAGACGTCTTCGAAATGCTGCTCGATTTCGAGCCGGCGCATCACCGCCTCGGCATGCGCCCGCGTGCCGTTGGTGAGGATGAGCTTGCGGCCCGGCAGGCTTGCTATCGCCGCGCCCAACGCCGGATTCGGTGTCAACGGCGAATGATCGATTTGATGGACGACGTCGAGAAATTCGTCCGGATCGACGCCGTGCTCCTCCATCAGGCCGCGTAAGCTTGTGCCGTAGCGCCGGTACAGATCCTTTTGCAGGCGGAACGCTTCGTCGTGCGTGACCTTGAGGAAACCGGCGATGTAATCGCGGATGCGGACATCGACCTGTTGCCAAAGATTGAGATGATGCGGATAGAGCGTGTTGTCGAGATCGAACACCCAGGTCTCGACCATGCTGAAGCCGCGAGCGGGCGGTGCGTGCGTCATGTGCCGCTCATTTCCACGCCGGCGGAAATCCGGCAGCCGGCGCG
>Ga0210398_10007094_pt1 | contig 10210 bp, 9 predicted proteins | sample IncBWC4OmetaG_FD_161047 | JGI IMG/M metagenome (GOLD analysis project Ga0210398, IMG submission 161047) | Forest soil microbial communities from Barre Woods Harvard Forest LTER site, Petersham, Massachusetts, United States - Inc-BW-C-4-O | ecosystem: Environmental > Terrestrial > Soil >...
GCTTCATCCGGCACTGAAGCGAGTGCAGACCATCCGCAAGGCGCTCGGCTTCCGCACTATTTTCAACCTGGCGGGACCACTGACGAACCCAGCGGGTGCTCCCGCACAGGTCATGGGGGTCTACGCGGCCGCCAAAGTCTCTCTCGTAGCAGAGACAATGGCCCGGCTCGGGGTGCGGCGAGCATTTGTTGTGCATGGCCTGGACGGCTTGGATGAGCTCACGCTGACAGGGGAAAGCAGCGTCGCCGAGGTGACCGGGAGCGCCGATCGGGCAACAGGAAACAGCGTGCGGCTCTTTCGACTAACGCCCGAAGAGGCCGGATTGCGATGTGCCTCATTGGCGGAATTGGCGGGAGCTAGCACGGCCGCCGAAAACGCCGCCCTGCTGGAGCGTATCTTTGCGGGCGAGACTTCTCCCAAGCGCGATGTCGTGCTTCTGAATGCGGCAGCCGCTCTGGTTGCAGCGGGTATTGCTGTGGATTTCCGTGAAGGCGTTATACGCGGCGCAGAGGCGATTGATTCGGGCCGCGTATTGCAAACGCTGAGCGGTCTCCGCGAATTTGCAAAACAGCCTGCATGATCCTCCGTCTAAATTCGTGCAACGTCCTCCATTCCTCCGAAGGAGGAAGACTGAGCCGATCAGGCGATTTAAACTGCCCAAGGTTCTTGAGTGACCTCAGCATCAGGAGACAAGCATGAAATCAGCAGCGTGGCGAAGTGCAGGAGTCCTCACACTCACGACGGCTCTGTTAGGATTTGCCGTAACCTCAATGGCGCAGACCATCAAGATCGACAAGAACAATCGCACCATTGCCGTGACTGCGTCCGAAAAAGCAACGGCAGATGCCGACCAGGCGGTCGTTCATGTCGGCTTCCAGATCTTCGGCCCGGATGAAACGGCCACCTATGCCGACGGATCGAAGACCTCCAACGCGATCATTGACGCGCTGAAGAAAGCCGGCGTGCCGGACAAAGAGATCGAAAGCGAAAGCCAGAATCTGCAGCGCAACACCTACCATGACCCGCAGGAATCGCAGATGGATCGCGACAAGAAGCAGTTCGTCCTGAACCAGTCCTGGACCGTGAAGACCAAGCCGGACGATGCCGCAAAGGTTCTGAACATCGCCGTCGGCGCCGGCGCAAATCAAAGCGGCCAGATCGACTGGCAGTACCAGGACATGAACGCACTTCAGGCCAAAGCGGCTTCGAATGCGCTGGCCAAGGCCCAGGCAATCGCACAGCAGATGGCGCTTGGCCTGAACGTCAAGCTGTCAGGTTTGATTTTCGCCAGCAACCAGGCGCCGGAGAGCCCTGTGCCGCCGGGGCCGAGGCCGATGCTGATGATGCAGGCCGGGATGGCCAAAGCTGCCCCTGTTCCCCTCGCCATCAATCCCCGGCAGATCGAAGAATCCGCCACCGTCTACGCCGTTTTTGCTATCGAGTAGCGTTGCGCCATCGAGTGAGGCTGCGACTTTAACTTCCGCGGCGCATCTGAAGAGTTACGGCGTAATCTGCTTAGAGATTCTCCCCGCAAGGAGCGACATGCCCCGCTACCAGTATCGCGATCTTGAGCCTTCACGCGAAGCCAAAGAAGTTTTTACGCGCTGGATCAACTATCTCGATGATGAATTCACCAAGCACAAGAAGCCGGCGCTCAGAGCGGAGTTGGTGCGCGACAACCTCCACCAGTTGCTGTTGGGGAGTCCGCATGGTGGCAAGCTCAATTTCACGCTGACCAGTGAGCTGCCCTTCAACGTGCTGGAGCTTTCACTGGACCCGGCGAACGTGACGCTCGAGCCTGAGTATTACGGTGATATCGATGCAACACGATATGCCTGCCTCAAGCCGCTGATCTGGTTCTGGCACATGTTCGATCACTCGCCGGTGGCGCTCAACCACTGGCTGGGATTCCGTTTTCGCGCCATGCTCGGCAAACATATTTTCAAAAGCATCGGTAAGAACGTGAAGATCTTTCACGGCGTTGAGTTCTCCTACGGGTACAACCTCACCATCGAAGACGACTGCGTCATCCACAAGTACGTGATGCTCGACGATCGCGGCGAGATCGTGATCAGGAAGGGCACGTCGATTTCCGACTATGCGGCTGTCTATTCGCATGCGCATGATCCGATTGATTCGAGTGTCGTCGAGAATCGCAAGACGGAGATCGGGCCGCGAGCGAGGCTGACCTATCACGCGTCGGTAATGGCCGGTGTGCGCGTTGGCGAAGATGCCATGCTCGGCGCGATGGGGCTCGCCACCCGGGAAATTGCCGACCACTCCATTGCCGGCGGCGTGCCCGCGAAGGAGCTAAAGACCAAAGACCAGGCAACTCAGTTTAAGGACAGAACCGACGTCCCTGCTCCCGACCGGATGGCGCGGCCCGAGTGTGAATGAGGCAGGGCGGCCACATGCCCTGCGCGGACCGGCGAGCCGTTTCCGGCCCTGTTACCATCACTTTTGACAATGAGTCAGCAAGAAATAGTCATAAAGATTTTTCAGTTTGCGATCCTTGTTTTCGCGCTCAGCCTCCACGAGTCGGCGCACGCCTGGATGGCTTCGCGTCTTGGCGACCAGACCGCTCGCATGCTTGGACGGGTGACCCTGAACCCCATCAAGCACATTGATCCCATTGGAACGATCCTCATTCCTCTGGTGATGCTGTTTTTGCCCGGATATGGCCGGTTCCTTATCGGATGGGCGCGTCCGACACCCGTCAACACGCGAAATTTCAAGCGCGTTACCCGCGACGATATCTTGACGACCCTCGCCGGGCCGATCAGCAACCTGCTCGCTGCGCTTGCGGCCACGATCGCGCTGATCGTGCTGGCGAAGTCGAGCGTGGTGGGCGCGGAAGCCGTACATCAGCTCGCCGGCGCCCCCGCGAATGTGGATCTGCTGGCCACCAGTCCGGTGATTTTCCCTATGGCCGTCATTCTTTATCTGGGCCTGGAAGTGAACCTGCTGCTTGCTTTCTTTAACCTGCTGCCCATCCCACCGCTCGACGGATCGCATATCTTCCGTCACATGCTGCCTTACAATGCGCTGCGCGTTTACGACTCGCTGGGGATGATCAGCCTCATTCTGATCCTGCTGATTGGCGGCCCGCTGGTAATGTTCTTCGTCGGGCCCGCATTGGGCATCATCAACTGGGTTCTGCTCTCACTCTGATTCTTTCCGTACAATAAACGCAGTATTTATCGAGCAAAGGACCAGGGTGTCGATTTCTTCTTCTCATCTGAGGAAGCGCGTGCTGAGCGGCATGCGCCCTACCGGCAAGCTACATCTCGGCAACTACATGGGCGCTCTCTACAACTGGGTGCGCCTGCAGCGCGAATATGAGTGCTACTTCTTCATCGCGGATTGGCACGCTCTCACCACCGATTACGCCGACACCTCGCAGGTAAAAGAGAACACCCGCGAAGTGATCCTCGATTTTCTCGGCGCGGGCCTCGATCCCGAGCTGTGCACCGTGTTTGTGCAGAGCCACGTGAAGCAGCACGCAGAATTGTTCCTGCTCTTCCCCATGATTACGCCCCTGGGCTGGCTCGAGCGCGTACCCACTTACAAGGAGCAGCAGGAGAACATCACCGGCAAGGACCTGAGTACCTACGGATTCCTCGGCTACCCCTTGCTTCAGTCCGCCGACATTCTGATCTATCAGGCCGATTTCGTTCCCGTAGGCCAGGACCAGGTGGCCCACGTGGAGCTGACGCGCGAAGTCGCCCGGCGCTTCAATCAGTTCTATCCAAAGCAGGCATCAGCCAGCAGCGAACAGAACGCCGTCCTTCCCGAACCGCAGGTCCTCCTCACACCATCGCCCAAGCTTCCCGGCACCGATGGCCGCAAGATGTCGAAGAGCTACGGCAACACTATCCTGCTGACCGATCCTGAGCCGGTGGTTCGGCAAAAACTCAAGCCTATGGTCACCGACCCGGCCAGAATCCGCCGAACCGATCCCGGGAATCCCGAGGTCTGTCCTGTCTTCGATCTGCATAAAGTCTTTTCCAGCGCGGAGACACAGCAAAAAGCCCGCGAAGGCTGCACCACAGCCGGCATCGGATGCATCGAGTGCAAGAGCTGGGTCGCCGACGCCGTCGTCGCTGAGCTTGCTCCGATTCAGGAGCGCCGCAGTAAATACGAGAGCAACCCCGGCCTGATCACGGATATTCTCGAAGAGGGCAAACGCCGCGCCACTGCCCGCGCAGAACAAACCATGCGCGAGGTCCGTGCTGCCGTGGGGTTGGGCGAGTGACCGCCATGACCGAAGAACAAAACACCGCGCCCGAACCTGCATCGTCCGCGCCGGATCCGAAAGCCCCAGCTTCGCAGGCCCCAGTTTCGCAAATTCCAGAATCGGAAACTCCGGATCCGCAAGTTCAGGATTCGCCGACCGCCCCTGCTCCCGACGCGTCGTCTGCCGCCGCCCCTCCGCCGAGGCGCAGCAAGAAAGCCGAGGAATCGGCCTTTCCCTTCTCGGTCATGGTGGGCACTGTCTACAACGGTCCGCTCGATCTGCTTCTTGACCTCATCCGCAAGCAGGACATCGACATCTACGACATCCCCATCGCCAGGATTACCGCGCAGTTCCTTGGCTATGTCGAGCACCTCAAGGAGTCCGATGTGGACGTCGCCGGCGACTTCATCTACACCGCCGCGCTGCTGATTCACATCAAGAGCAAGATGCTTTTGCCGCGCTCGCCCGCCGAAGCTGTCGAGGGGGAACCGGAAGATCCCCGCCGCGAGCTGGTAGAGCGTCTCCTCGAGCACGAGCGCTTCAAGAACGCCGCCCACATGCTGCACGCCAAGCAGCAGGTCGAGGAGGCGACCTGGACCAACCCGGGCATCCGCGAATTCCGTGACGCCGAGGGGACCGAGCCTGAGATTGCCGCGGACACGATGGACCTTGTCCGCGTCTTCCAGCAAATACTGGAAAGGGCCAAGAATCGTCCTGTCCTTGAGTTTGAGGAGGACGGAGCGTCAGTCGGCCAGATGATCGACTTCATCCGCCGCCGCCTGGTCATGGAAGACAAACCCATCGCCCTCAGCAAGCTGCTGGCCAGTACCAGGTCGCGCAACTCCCTGATCGCCATGTTTTTGGGTCTTCTCGAGCTCGTCCGTCTACAGGCGATCCTGCTTCGCCAGGATCGAAACTTCAGCGAAATCTTCGTGAAAAAGCACCAGCAATTCGAGGAAGTCCTGAACGAGCGCATGAGCCAGATTCGCGACGACTGGTCATGAGAAAACGTAAGTCCGTTCATCTCGTATTCATCAGATATTCATAAATATTGGCTCGAAATTGATGCTTCGGCTCAACTGCGCCTGTTAGTTTTCTGGAACGATCCACTTGGCGATTTCAGGAGCCGGTTCCATGGATGAAGCAACAAGCGTAGCCCTTCCCCCCAGTCCCGTCGCATCTTCCTCTGCAGTTCACGAAAAGCTGAATAAATCTCCCGGCAAGATAGGCATAGCCATTTTCGGGCTGGTGTTGATCGGGGGCCTGGGATATGCCGTTTCGCAATTGGCGAATGATCTGGGCACTACCCATCTGGCCTCGGCATGGCCTTACGTTCTGCTTGGCATCGCGTTGCTCATCGCTCTCGGCTTCGAATTCGTGAACGGTTTTCACGATACGGCCAACGCCGTAGCGACCGTGATCTACACGCACTCGCTCGAACCGCACATCGCCGTCGTCTGGTCGGGTATGTGGAACCTGATTGGCGTTCTCACTTCCTCGGGCGCAGTCGCCTTTTCGATCCTCACCCTCCTGCCTGTCGAGTTGATTCTGCAGGTAGGCAAAGGCGCTGGCTTCGCGATGGTCTTCTCGCTGCTGTTGGCGGCAATCATCTGGAACCTCAGCACCTGGTGGTTTGGACTACCGGCCTCGAGCTCGCATACGCTGATCGGCTCGATCATCGGAGTTGGCATAGCCAATCAGCTCATGAGCCCCAAGACCGGCACCAGTGGCGTCGACTGGTCGCAGGCAGCCAATGTCTTCAAGGTTTTGCTCATCTCGCCTGTTGTCGGCTTTGTCTGCGCGGCGTTGCTTCTCTTGCTCCTGAAGGTGCTCGTTAAGAAGCCCGAACTCTACCAGTCGCCCAAAGGAGACGCACCGCCGCCATTCTGGATTCGCGGCCTCCTGATCCTTACCTGCACCGGTGTCAGCTTCGGGCACGGATCGAACGACGGCCAGAAGGGAATGGGACTGATCATGCTGATCCTGATCGGTACCGTTCCTACCGCCTACGCGCTGAACCACGCTATCGGCTACAACCAGGTGCAGGATTTTGCTGCGGTCTCGCAGCAGGCCGCCAATGTGCTCTCGGGCTACGTCTCGACGGATGCCGTAATGGGCGACGCGCGCAGCGATCTGACCGACTACATCCGCACCAAGCAGTTCACGCCGAACACCATGCTGGCCGCTCGCCAGTTGGCGCTCGAAATCCAGCACGAGGTGACGGCCTATCACACACTCGCCGCCGTCCCGGCCAATCAGCAGCAAAACGTCCGCAATGACATGTATGTCGAGAGCGAGGCGCTCCGCCTGATGGCCAAATCCGGTAATCCGAAGTTCACCTCTCCGGAAAACGCAGTCCTGGCCAACTACAAGAAGCACCTCGATCTCTCAACCAAGTTCATCCCTCCCTGGGTGAAGGTTGCCGTGGCGCTGGCGCTCGGGCTCGGGACCATGGTGGGCTGGAAGCGGATCGTAGTCACCGTCGGCGAAAAGATCGGCAAGGATCACCTTACGTACGCGCAAGGCGCATCGGCTGAAATCGTTGCCGCGATCACCATCATCGCCGCCGACCAGTTCAAGATGCCGGTATCGACGACCCACGTCCTTTCCTCGGGCGTCGCCGGAACAATGCTGGCGAACGGCAGCGGCCTGCAGTTCGCGACCATTCGAAATATTGCCCTGGCCTGGGTATTCACATTGCCGGTAGCTGCCCTGCTGGCGGCCGGACTCTTCTGGGCGATGCGACAATTCATCTAGCCGGCTCCTGACCAGGTCAGGTTTTCTACACCCTGACGGATGGGCGGCGCTTCTGTAGTATCTGAGAAGCGCCGCTTTACTTCTGTACGGCGCCTTTCTGAACGCATGAGTCTTAACGCCAAGATTGAAGCTGTTATTTACGCGGCCGAGGAGCCGGTCACCCTCGCCCAGCTTACCGCCCTGTTTCAAGCCGAGGCTCTTGAGGAGCGTCGCGTTCGCGTGGCCGAGCAGGCCGTGGAAGCCGCCGCGGCAATGTCGGTTGGTGTTGACACCAGCCTGGGATGGGAACCCCCGCTGACCGTCTCCGTCGCCATCGCCGCGGAAAACGCCGCCGAACAGGCAGAAGAGGCTGGCGAAGATCCCAAGCAGGTTGCGCGGCAGCGCGATCGCGAGGCGCGCGACGAGATTCGCCGCATCGTGAATGATCTCATCGGCGAATATGCCGAGGCTGATCGTGGTGTGGAAATCCGTGAAATCGCCGGAGGCTACCGTGTGGCCACCAAGGCGGAGTACCACGATGCGGTTCGCAGCTTTGTAAAGAGCCTCAAGCCGCCCATGAAGCTGTCTCTGCAGGCCCTCGAAACCTTGGCGGTTATCGCCTACAAACAACCGGTAACTGCACCGGAAGTGAGTGAGATCCGCGGAGTCGATTCGAGCGGTGTCCTGGGCTCGCTGATCAGCCGTAAGCTCATCACCACCGCGGGCCGCAAGCATGTGATCGGCCGGCCCATCCTGTACAAAACCACGAAGGAATTCCTCCTCCGCTTCGGTCTGAAAGACCTGAACGAGCTGCCCTCAATCGAAGAATTCGAGAAGATGGCCGGTGAACTCGCTGAAACCGACGAGATCGGCGCACCCGCCGAGCAACTGACCCTTGAGCAAGGGGAGGCGGGCGTGGAGGAGGAGCAGGAAAGTGCTGCGGAGGCTTATCCCGATCCCGACGAGGACGAGACCCGGGCTGCCGCCGTGGCATCCGTGGGCGTCAGCGACGAGCGCGATCAGGACCATGCCGATCTTCCCGGCATCGAAGTAGAGCCCGAAGTGAAGCCGACCCACATGGTCGATGCCGGGGAAGCGACCGCTTCCGTGGGCCAGCCCGGCGAAGGGGACTAATGGCCGAGGATCGGGTCCAGTCGCCCCAGGAGCCCATTCAGGACCGCCTGCAAAAGATCATTGCAGCTGCCGGAGTCTGTTCACGGCGGAAGGCCGAGGAGCTCATTCTCGCTGGCCGGGTGCAGGTCAACGGAAAAATCGTGACTGAACTGGGCACGAAGGCCGACGCATCTCGCGATCATATTCGCGTCGATGGCAAGCTGCTGCAGGGCCCGGAGCGGCAGCGCTACTACGTCGTCAATAAGCCGAAGGGCTATATAACAACTGTGAGCGACCCGGAGGGACGCCCCACCGTTATGGCGCTGATCCGCGGCGGGGAGCGAGTCTTTCCTGTCGGACGCCTCGATTACGCCAGCGAAGGTCTCCTGCTGATGACCAACGACGGCGAGCTGGCCAATGCTCTGACCCGCGCAGCCGCCCGGGTCGAGAAGACCTATCTGGTCAAGGTGAGCGGACGCCCAAGGGAGTCCGACCTGGACCAGCTCCGCGGCGGGATGATGATCGAACGCGGCAAACCGGGATCGCACGAAGGCCGGGTGATGACGGCTCCGGCAAAGGTCCGGCTGGTGCGTGAGGGCGAAAATCCCTGGTATGAGCTGGTACTGATCGAGGGCCGCAACCGGGAGATCCGCAAGATGTTTGAGGAGATCGGCCACCACGCGGAGAAGATCCGCCGCGTCGGCTACGGGCCGCTGGTACTGGACCTCGAGCCAGGCAAGGTGCGCGAACTGACGGCGGAGGAAGTGGAAAAGCTCAGGCGGGCGACGAGGGCTAAGCCTGCTGCCGCCGCGTTCCGCAAGCCAAAGCGCGAAACGCCGCCTTCCATCAATGCCCGGTCCAAAGAAAGCTCGGGCCGCAAGTCGACACCGTCCAAGGGTGGCCGCCGTCCTGTTCGCACTGCGGCGCGGCCTTCCCGCCCACGTTGAAGGATCGAAGCGGCCCCTCAGCACATCTAATGGTTAGATTTAGCGTCAAGTAAGGAGGTTTTGGCAATGGCCAAAGCGACATTTGGAGCAGGATGTTTTTGGGGTGTTGAGGCGAGATTGGCCCAGGTCCCGGGCGTAACAGCGACGGCTGTGGGATACGAAGGTGGCGCGCTCGATAACCCGACCTACAGGGAGGTCTGCACGGATGCTACGGGTCACGTGGAGGTGGTCGAGCTTGACTACGATCCGGCGAAGGTAAGTTACGAGCAGTTGCTGGACCTGTTTTTCGAGTTGCACGATCCGACGCAGCTCAACCGCCAGGGTCCGGACTGGGGCAACCAGTACCGCAGCGCCGTCTTTTATCACTCAGCTGAGCAGGAAGCCGCAGCCAAACAGACGATCGCTCGCCTGACGGCCGAGAAACAATTTTCGAAGCCAATCGTCACCCAGGTCGTTCCGGCGGAGACATTCTGGCGCGCCGAAGAGTATCACCAGAAGTACCTCGAAAAGCGCGGCGCAGTCAGCTGCCACATCTAACCGCGGCTAGTGTAATCGTGATCCCGCTGCCTGCATGAACTGGTAATCGATCTTCAGTGCATCGGCAGCGGGAATATCAAACTCCTCCTGCTCGACGATCGCATAGCGAATCCCAATCTTTTCAGCCGCCGCGAAGATCGGTTTGAAGTCGACAACGCCTTTCCCCAGTTCCGTCGACACCCGTTGACCCGGCTCCTGTCCCGCCTCTGCCGCCTTGAAATCCTTGATGTGGAGCAGCGAAAAGCGCTTCGGATGTGCCAGCAGTATCTCCGCAGGATTCCCGCCCGCCGCCGCCACCCATCCGCAATCCATCTCGAGCGTCACCACCCTTGGATCGGTCTCCTTGAGAATGATCTGATATCCGTTCAACCCGCCACCCAGGTCGCGAAACTCCATCGTGTGGTTGTGGTAGCCGAACTGCAGCCCCCGCGATTTCATTTTGTGGCCGATCCGGTTGAACTGCTCCGCGTTCCACTTCCAGTCGTCGGCGGTCATTGAGCTATGCATCGCCTGCCACGCACCACCGGGAGCATTCGCAAAGCGCGACGGGTCGGCAACCGACGGCGACGAGCAGATCACCCAGTGAAGCCCTATTTCCTTGGCAACAGTGATCGTGCCCTCAACATCCTTCAGCAGGTCT
>Ga0210398_10007095_pt1 | contig 10210 bp, 9 predicted proteins | sample IncBWC4OmetaG_FD_161047 | JGI IMG/M metagenome (GOLD analysis project Ga0210398, IMG submission 161047) | Forest soil microbial communities from Barre Woods Harvard Forest LTER site, Petersham, Massachusetts, United States - Inc-BW-C-4-O | ecosystem: Environmental > Terrestrial > Soil >...
GAAAGAAATCTCCATTGCAGAGCGGCCAGCGATCTCCGCATCCTGCACCTGACCCCGTGGCACGCACCACAGCTCCCCACAGAATTACCAGGATGTTGTACCCGACGACTCCCCAGGCAAACCTTCGCAGAGCCCTGGAAGTCTGCTTTTCCGGAACCGTCGTTGATGTGGCCATGGCTTTATTCTACGTCCGGCCAACGGCGGTGCAGTCGATAGGAACTATCCCTTCGCCAATTCCTTTGCTCGCTGCGTCGCGCGCTTTACAGCCTTGATAAGGGTTACTCGCAACCCACCCTCTTCCAGTTCCAGAATTCCGTCAACCGTACAGCCTGCGGGCGTCGTCACCGCGTCCTTCAGCAGCGCAGGATGGTACCCGGTCTCGAGAACCATTCGCGCCGAGCCCAGCGTCGTCTGCGCTGCCAGCAACGTAGCCACATCGCGCGGCAACCCGACGTTCACGCCCGCTTCTGCCAACGCCTCGATGATGATGTACAAAAACGCCGGTCCAGAGCCCGAGAGTCCCGTCACCGCATCCATATGTTTCTCATCGACGACGACCGTCTTGCCCACGGTTTGGAAGATCTTCTGCGCTACGGCCATCTGATCGGCGGAGACAAACCGCCCCGCGCAAAGCGCCGTCATGCCCGCTGCAAGCATCGCCGGAGTATTTGGCATCGCGCGAATCACCGCCAGTTCACACCCCGCGCCGTCCTCAATACTGCGCGTCATCACCGAAGCTGCGAACGACAGCACCATCTTCTGCGGCGTCAGCGCAGACTTTATCTCTTCGATCAACGCGGGTACCTGTACCGGCTTCACGCCTAGCAGAATCACGTCCGCTTGCCGCGCTGCGGCCAAGTTATCTGTCGTCACCTCAACGCCAGACTGCGCAGACAAGGCCTTCGCGCGCTCCGCATGCTGCACCGTTGCAAATATCTGCTCAGGCGCCAGCAGGTTGTTCTTCAAAAACGCCTGTAGCAGAATGCCGCCCATCTTGCCTGCGCCCAGCACGGCGACGCGCAGCCCTGACATCGCCGGCGCTACTGCCGAAATAGGAATTTCAAAGCTCTCACTCATTCCCAAAGGCTATCAGAGGTTATTGTTTCTGCGCCGCAATCCATGTGTCGACACGCTTCTCCAGCACATCCAGCGGTAACGCGCCGGAGTCCAGCACCTCGTCATGAAACGCCTTGATGTCGAACTTTGCACCCAGCGCCGTCTTCGCCTTGTCGCGCAGCTCAAGAATCTTCAACTGCCCCATCTTGTATCCCAAGGCCTGTGCTGGCCACGCGATGTAGCGGTCCACCTCCGACTGGATGTTTGTCTCATCCAGGGAAGAGTGCTCATGGAAGTAATCCACCATCTGCTGCCGTGTCCAGTGTTGCGAGTGCACGCCCGTGTCGACTACCAGCCGAATCGCTCGCCACATGTCGTTGTCCAATCGACCGAAGTCACTGTACGGGTCCTTGTAGAATCCGATCTCCTTGCCCAGTCTCTCGCTGTACAGCGCCCAGCCTTCAACGAAGGCAGTGTAGTCCTGATATTTGCGAAACTCCGGCAGACCCGTCAGCTCCTGCGCAATGGAGATCTGAAGATGGTGCCCGGGAATTCCCTCGTGGTACGCCACACTTTCCACCGTAGTCAGCGAGCGATCCGCAAAATTGTACAAATTAACATCCACGCGTCCCGGTCGGCTTCCGTCGGCTGTGCCCGCATCGTAGTACGCCATTGGCGAGCTCTTTTCAGCGAACGTCGGCATCACGACCACTTCGAGCTTTGCCTTCGGCAGCCGGCCGAACAGGTCCGGCAAGCGCGGCTGCATCTGCGCGATGTAACCCTTGTAGGTATCGAGCAGCGCCTCCTTGGATTGCGGATGTTCTTTCGGATTCGCAACCAACGCCGTACGAAAACTTTTCAGGTCGGCGAACCCAAGCTGATGCACAATCGCCAGCATCTCCGCCTCATCGCGCTTCACCTCGTCGAGCCCGATCTGGTGAATCTCCGCTGCCGTTTTATCGAGCGTCGTGATCTGGTGGATCCGAAACGCATAGTAGGCATCGCCGCCGGGCATCGCCCACACACCTGGGTCTTTTCGCCCGTTCGGCACATACTGCGCGGCCATAAACTTAGCGAACCGCTGATATGTCGGGAGCACGTCCGTCTGGATTACCGCCATCAGGTCCGTCGCGATGCGCTTCTGATCCGCGGCGGGAATTGTCTTTGGAAATTTCTTCAGCGGCTGGGCAAAGACGCTCTCCTCGGGCTTTTGAGCCGCGATACCCTGTGTTTGTTTCAAAGCCTCCTCGAGCGAATCCTTCGGCGGCATGCGTCCTTCATCCACGCCAAGCTGCAGATTCGTCATCACCTGGGAGAATGCTATAGGCACCTTCTTTAGCCGCTCGATATAGTCGTCGTAGTCCTTCACTGAGTCAAAGGAGAGCTGGCTGACCATGTTCGGTAGCATTGTCTGAAAGCCGTAAACCGGGCTTACCGGCATCTCCCACTCTTTGAACTTTGCTCCCTGCTGGGCGTCGATCAGTGATCGCATCATAAGTTCTGCAGAGAGTTTCTCCTGATCGCTCAGTCCAGTCGTGTCGATTGCGCCCAGTCGCCGAATGTAGTCCAGCCCCCGCTGCAGCTCCGCGTTGACCTCTTTGGCCGAGTAGTCCGAAAGCTGATCGTTATACCGTTTGTCGCCGATCAGCGAAGCAAACTCAGGCGAGTGCCTCAGCCGGTCCTGCCATATCTCATCGAAAAGCGTCGCCAAAGCCTTGCTCCGCGCTGCAACCGAAGCACTGGGCTGTGCGCCACTACTCGCCTGACCCTGCGCTCTTCCACCCACCACACCCAAACAGCCCAACAACACCAAACAGCCCAATCTGTGCAACGAAAACATCGACATATTCATCCTCAACGTACATGCCAAGTCTACCGTGACTCTCGTTGAGGCATTCACACCATCCTCCTATCGCAGAGCAGCCGCCGAACTTCCTGTCTCCAACATTCGATAAAGCGTCGATCTGCTGACCCCCAGCATTTCGGCCGCGCGCAGCTTGTTCCCTCCGCAGCCCTTCAGTACATCGAGCACATGCCGTTCCACAACATCCTGCAAACGGACGCTTGCGGGCCCGTTCGTTAGCACGCGCTCCTCTTCACCTGGCCTTGCCAACAAAGCCAAGTCCTGTTCCCGCAGCAACGCTCCATCGCTTCGCAGAACCGCGCCTCGAATCACGTTGCTTAGTTCGCAAATGTTTCCTGGCCAGTGATGCTCCCGCAGCCGTAGCATCGTCTTCGGCGCGATTTCCTGCACGTTTCTCCCGTCTAATCTTCCAAACCGATCCAGAAAATATCCCGCGAGTTCAGAAAGATCCTCCATTCTCTCCCTTAGCGGCGGCAATGCAATCTCTACCGTAGCAAGCCGCTTGTAGAGCTCCTGTCGAAACCGCCCTGCGGCGGCCAGAGTTCGCAGATCCTCTGTCGTGGAGGCAATCACCCTCATCTCGATTTCTGGCACATTCCTCTTCAAACTCTGAGCTGAATCCTCCCAGCCCAGCGTCCGCAACAGCCAATCTTGCGCGGGCAGAGAGAGTCCGTCTACGCCATCGAGAAACAGCGTTGCCTTCTCCACACCCTCGAAAAACCTGCTAACCGGGGCGTCCGCTCTGCGCCAATCTTCCACTTTCTCTGTAGCGCGAAGCAGGAAGGGCTCGCCCGCCACCCCGCGCGCAGTGTGCAGCATGCGAGCCACAAGCTCTTTGCCAGAACCGCGCTCTCCACGGACCAGCACCGAGCGGAAATGGGGTGCGATACGCTGGACCTGCAGTCGCAGCCTCTTTATCGCTGCGCTATGTCCCACAAGCTCCGGCTCGCCGCGTCCAGCGGGCGGCTCCCAAGCGGTTTGGGACGCACCTACAGGAAGACACGAAGGGGGTTTATATGGAGTTGGCATGGCTGCTCTATTCATCGGCAGATCACGCCATCTTATGAGCTCAAACGGAAAGCCGCAGACTCGCTATGCATGGGCTAGTCTGCGGCTTGGCTTCAATGATTTTGCGACTTTAAGCCGTCGTCGGGGCGCAGTAGGTGTCGAACGCCCGCGTCAGCTCCTGGGCAATCGCAGGAGCGGTCGAAGTTTCGATCGCCGAGCGCTGCATCAGGTACACCAGTTGCCCATCGCGCAGAATTGCGATTGCCGGGGAGGTGGGGGGATGTCCGCCGAAGTAGCTACGCGCCTTCTCGGTCGCGTCGCGGTCCTGCCCTGCGAACACCGTCACCGAGTGGTCGGGCTTGGCTGCGTGCTGCATCGCCAGTCGAACGCCGGGACGCATCTTGCCGGCTGCGCATCCGCAGATTGAGTTGACCACCACCATCGTCGTGCCCGGCTGCGCCAACGCTTTATCCACATCGGCCGCAGTGCGCGCCTCTTGAATGCCCGCACGAGTCAGCTCCTCGCGCATCGGAATCACCATAATCTCTGGATACATTTGTTTCTCCCCTCGGCCTACGGTCCAGCCGCGCCTGTTGCGATTCTACGGACTTGTTTTGAACCTCGCTACCCGCCTGCCGGCGAAAAGTATGCAAAGTATTCAAAGTAGATACTTTAAGTCTGGACTTCAGTTGGTCTTCAAACTCAAGTCGGTCTCCGGAGTCCAGCCTTATCCGTGTTTAAAAGTCTAACAGTCTTGTCAACCGGGCATGTTTTATTTCCAGGGCAAGAAGTCATTCTGCCCGGGGCGATGTTGTACTCTCAAGCCGTGCCATCTCCCCCTGTTAGCTGGAAAGAGTCAGTCCCGCTTGCCCCCTATACGACGCTCGGAATCGGTGGGCCGGCTCGTTTCTTTTGCGAGGCGGAGACCGAAGGGGACGTGGTTGAAGCCACCCGGTTCGCCCGCGACCGCCATCTTCCCCTCTTTATCCTCGGCGGCGGAAGCAACCTGCTGGTCAGCGATGCAGGATTTGACGGAGTTGTTATCCGGGTCGCAACCAAGTCGAAAAAGCAGGAGCGCGGTGAAGGGAACAGCGTCGTCCTCGAAGCGGGGGCCGGAGAAGACTGGGACAGCCTCGTCCTTTACGCCGTCGAGCGAGGCTATGCCGGTCTCGAGTGCCTCGCGGGAATTCCCGGCGATGTCGGAGGAACTCCAGTCCAGAACGTCGGTGCCTATGGGCAGGAGGTCGCCGAGACCATCGTTCAGGTTCGCGCCTACGATCTTGATACTCGCACGTTCGTCGATCTTGACCATGAAGGCTGCCGGTTCGGTTATCGTCGCAGCCTCTTCAACACAGAAGCGCGCGGGCGATACGTCGTCACCGCGGTCACCTACGAGCTTCGTCTCAACGGTGAGCCGGCTCTGCGTTATGCCGATGTTCAGCGATACTTCGCCTCGCAGATCGAACGAGGTGAGAAACCCACGCTCCGCCAGGTTTACGACGCCGTACGCTCCATCCGCGAGCAGAAGGGAATGCTTGCCGGACAGGGCGGCCCAGACGGCAAAAGCGCCGGCTCGTTCTTCAAAAATCCTGTTGTCTCCTCAACAAGACTGCCGCAAATCGCTCATGAGGGCGGCTGCCGCGACGAAGAGCTGCCGCGCTACCCCGCGGGCGACGGTACGGTGAAGCTGCCCGCTGCATGGCTGATCGAAAAGGCCGGATTCCAGAAAGGTTTTTCCATGGGCCGGGTCGCTATCTCCTCGCGCCACACCCTTGCGCTGGTGAATCTCGGCGGCGCCACGGCCATTGAACTTGTGGCGTTGCGAGACGCAGTCCAAGGAGCGGTAAAGGAAAAATTCGGCGTCCAGCTCGAACAGGAACCGGTCATGCTCGGCTTCAGTTCAAGCCGTTGAGCTGCTCCACGCCGAGCTGTTCCATCAGCCGATTCCGCTCATCCGCAAGGACCTCGCCTACTGGACCTTGCTGCACGATCCTGCCCTCGGCGATCTTAATCACCGTAGCCCCCAGTTGGAATGCCTCCCCCACAGAATGGGTCACCGAGAGCACAGGTATCCTCCAGCGCTGCAGCCACTTCTGCAACTCGACCAGGAGTTCGTCCCGCATGGCGTTGTCCAACCCGGAGAACGGCTCATCCAACAGCAGGAGTGGACTGCCAGGCCCGTCATAGGTCACCGCAGACACCACGGCCCGCGCTACTGAGGCTCTCTGTCGCTCGCCTCCACTCAGGTCGCGAGGCATTCGATCTGCCAGTTCCGTGAGGCGAAATAACTTCATCGTCGCTTGACCGATCTCCACCTTATCCGCCTGGTTCGAAGCCCATCCGCTTCCATACATCGTGTTCCAGCGAACGGTGCGATGCGGAAACAACCGTGCCATCTGCCCCGCAGTTCTAATCGGTCTCTCGTACGGCAGGACAAACACGCCCGAAGCATCGTCCACGAGAATTTTTTCGCCGAGCACAATCCGTCCGGCATCCGGCCGAACAAATCCCGCAATCGTACGCAGCACAGTCGTCTTTCCGCTGCCGGAGGGTCCAAACAGCACGGTCCAAGGCTCGGACAGCGCAAATTGCGCATGGATCGACAAAGCTCCTGCCCGAAGCTGCATCTCGGTGGTGAGGAAACTATCGGGCGACATCAGCCTGTCCTCCCTCCGTCCTCCGCACACCCGGCAGGAGATAGATCGCGAGAAGCGCGCTTAGCGAAAACACAAGAAGTAGAAGCGCGGTTCGGTCTGCCGCTGCGTAGTCTCCATCCTGCACCTGGTCATAGAGCGAGATCGACAGCGTTCGCGTCGCGCCGGGGATATTTCCGCCGAGCATCAGCACTACACCGAACTCCCCAACCGTGTGAGTGAAGGCGAGCACCGCGCTGGTCAGTACGGAGATCCGGGCCATCGGCAGGACGACCGTCAGGAAGACGGTCCATGGCTTCACCCCCAACCCCTCAGCTGCCTCGGTATATCCGCGATCCACTGCGCCAAATCCGGCCACCAGCGGCTGAACTGCAAACGGCAGGCTATAGAGAACTGATCCAATCAGCAAGCCCGTAAAACTGAACGCCAGAGGATGCCCGAAGATGCCAATCAGCAATCTCCCGGGTGCGGTCAAAGGTCCCATCATGATGAGCAGGTAAAACCCCAGGACAGTAGGAGGTAAAACCAGCGGCAGCGCCACCACTGCCTGCACCAGCGCCCTCCCGACGCTGCGTCCCGAGGCGATCCACCACGCCAGAGGCAGCGCAACCACGAGCAGAATCGCCGTCGTTGCAATGGCAAGTCGCAACGTCAACCAGAGCGCCTCAAAATCCATACAGGCAAGTCTATGACACTTGCGAGACTCTGCGATTCGAGTCGTGCAAATTCGTTCACTTCACCGCAGCTAACCCCAGCTTCTGCCAATTCTCCTGAACCGCCGGCGTCAGCAGCCAATCCAAAAACGCATGCGCCTCGGCCTTGCGGTCGGAGTTCTTCATAATCACCGCGCATTGCAGAATCGGCGGGTACTGCGAGGTGGGAACTAGCACATACTCCCCGATCTCCTTGAAGTGGGCCGTGCTTGCGGTTGTCAACGAGATCAACACCAGCTGAGCGTTTCCCGACTCGACGAACTGCGCTGTCTGTGCGATATTCTCCCCCACCACAAAGTGTGGCGACACCGCGTCGTACATCTTCATCTTCCGCAGTGCATCTGCTGCTGCGCGCCCATACGGAGCATGGAGTTCGTTCGCAATTGCTACCGTCTTTACCCGCGGGTCGGTCAGGCGCTCGATGCTCAACGGCAGCAAGCCCGAGTCTTTGCGCGCCCAAAGCACCAGCGTCCCCTTGGCGTAGGGAGTTGGCGCGGTCCCATCCGCCAACCCTGCAGCGACAACCTTCTCCGGATAAGTAAAGTCCGCGCCGAGAAAGATGTCCATCGGCGCGCCTTCGAGAATTTGCGTCGCCAGCACAGACGATGAGCCGAAGCTGACCATCAGCTTTATGCCTGTGGCCTTCAGGTATTGCTCGGCAAGGATCGGCATCGCGGGCTGCAGGTCAGCCGCCGCGGCAACCCGCAGCTTCTTTTGGGCCAAGGCACGCGGGCCAGCCAGCGTCGTAGCCCCAAGCAGAGAAGCGACCAAAACCAATGCCGCAGACGCACCGCAGCCTTTACGATAGGCTAGAGAAAACCATGAAAGTGGCAACACACCATCTTAGATGCACAGAATGCGCTGCCGTCATCCCCAAAGACGAAGCCAGCAGCAACTTCCGCTGTCCGCAGTGCGGCGGTCTTTATGAAGTGGTGTACCCATGGAGCGATGTAAGGCGCGACGTAAAGCCAGGGACAGAGACCGACGCGTCCTCTGCGCCGACGGCTACCTTTGCTGACCTTGTCAATCTGCTGCCCAATCCCAGCGCCCTCCGTTGGCTCTGGCAGGAGCGCCGCTCGTCCACCATGTCGGTCGATCAGTCCGGTGTGTGGCGATTTCGGGATCTCCTGCCGATCGTCGACGACTTTGAGAAGGTCGTGACGCTTCGCGAGGGCAATACACCTCTGTACGATCTTCCGCGCGCCGCTCGCGCTATGGGCCTGAATTGGCTGCTGGCCAAACATCAGGGGATGAATCCCACCGGTTCCTTCAAGGACACCGGCATGACCGCCGCGCTTTCGGTCGCCGCCCAGCGCGGGTTCGAGTGGGTCGCTTGCGCCTCCACCGGGAATACGTCGGCTGCAATGGCCGCCTACGCCGCTCGTGCCGGTCTCCGCTCCATCGTTTTTATCCCGGAAGGCAAGATCGCCTGGGGCAAGCTCTCGCAGTCGATGGACTATGGCGCACTGACCATCCAGCTCAAGACGGACTTCGACGGCTGCGTCAAAATTCTCGCCGACCTCGTGCAGCGCTTTCCCATCTACCTGCTCAATTCCGTCAATCCATACCGCCTCGAGGGCCAGAAGACTCCCGCCTTCGAGATCGTTGAGCAGCTCGACTGGCAGGTGCCGGAGCACATCATTGTCCCAGGCGGGAACCTGGCCAACTCCGCTGCTCTCGGCAAGGGCTTCACGGAGATGTACCAGCTCGGCCTCATCCCGCGCCGGCCGAAGGTCAGCATCATCCAGGCTGAGGGAGCCAATTCACTCGACCGCTCGTTCACCGACGCCAACCGCGTTATGAAACCTGTCGTCGCGGAGACCCGCGCCACCGCGATCCGCATAGGGAACCCGGCCTCCTGGCGCAAGGCCGCGACGGTTATCGACGAGCTCGGGGGCTGGTGCGAGCAGGTCTCCGAGCAGGAGATCGGCCTGGCTAAAGCCGAGATCGGCGCCGAAGGCATCGGTTGCGAGCCTGCCTCCGCCGTTACGCTCGCGGGGCTCAAGAAGCTTGTAGCCCTCGGTAAAGTCACTCCTGAGGAGCGAGCCGTTCTTGTCCTCACCGGCCACACCCTCAAGGATTCGCAGTACACCATCGACTACCACCGCAACGAGCTCTTCACCGCTGCGGAAAAGGCGCAGCTCTCCCCGGGCGACCAGGCCCGCCATGCCGCCCTGCGACGCCCTCCGATCGTCCTCGAGGCAGACTCCTCCGTAGTACTCCGCACGCTCGAGTCCTACATGAACCAGCCCCAACCGGTATGACCACTTCCGCCCCGATTCGCCCCGAGCCCAAGCCTTTTCGCGTCCGGCTACCTGCCACATCCGCCAACCTCGGCCCCGGGTTCGACGCCCTCGGTCTAGCCATGGCCCTCTACCTGACCATCGACGCCACCGCCGCCAAGTCCTTCCAGATCGACGCGACCGGCCGCGACGCCGCCCTCTGCTCCGCCCTCGAAGACAACCTCATCCTCGCTACTTATATGGACGTGCTCGCGAACGCCGGTGTGTTAGCCCCGCGCCTTCACATCAAGCTCCACAACGAGATCCCTCTCGGCATGGGTTGTGGGTCCAGCGCCGCCGCTCTTCTGGCGGGCATCCTGCTGGCGAACCACTTCGGCGGCCTCAACCTCTCATCCGCACAGATTCTTGAGGAGGCTTGTCGCCGGGAAGGGCATCCGGATAATGTGGCCGCCTGCTATCTTGGCGGGATGACAGTGTCATCGGCGACGCCAAATGGCATAGCTACAGCAACTTTCGGAAAAAACCTCGACTGGAACCTCATTCTCACCCTGCCATCAGCCGGACTCGCCACCTCCAAAGCCCGTGCACTCCTCCCGTCGCATTACTCGAGGGAAGATACCGTAGCGAACATCCAGTCGACAGCCCTTCTCGTCGCAGCGTTCGCCCAGGGCC
>Ga0210398_10007097_pt1 | contig 10209 bp, 10 predicted proteins | sample IncBWC4OmetaG_FD_161047 | JGI IMG/M metagenome (GOLD analysis project Ga0210398, IMG submission 161047) | Forest soil microbial communities from Barre Woods Harvard Forest LTER site, Petersham, Massachusetts, United States - Inc-BW-C-4-O | ecosystem: Environmental > Terrestrial > Soil >...
TTATCGACGCCGATCTTTCGCTTCTCGGCTTCGATTCGGTGGGCGACTGTGGCGGCGCCAGAACCGCGCGGGAGTTTCAAAGCATCAGCCAGCCGCAGGTTGCCGGAAGCGTCTATGAACCATCCCTGAGGGATCGCCAACCAGACGGTCGCTGGCTGGGTGGCCATCCCCCCGAGGCTCCGGCGCAGGATCGTACGAACGGGCTGCAAGAATGATTGCCTACCACCGTGGTGATGACGCCAAGTCCGGTTTCACCGCAGGCCGCCTTACCGGACAGCGCGTCGGCAGAACCCGCCCCCGAATTGGCTGAGCCACCGCCGCGCGCTCAAGCCGTCCTGGTCGATGATTTGGCCGCGCCTGAGCTGGTTTGTCTGCCCGCGCTTGGGCGCGACATCGCAAAGACCGTTGTCAGCGACAACGACACTGAAGGCAGGTGCCCGACACGGCGTTTCCTACGCCCCTCCCGGATCGGGCGGCAGCCTGGGACCCTACTTTACTGCTACATCCGTGACTCGAATTTCCGGATACTGATGGTTCCATTGCGCGGAGATGGTTTCGAAGGTAAGTCGGAATGGCCTGTTCTGACCCGGCGCAAGCGGCGAGGCGCCGAACGGAACGGCTTCTGGATAAGGGCCGCTCGTTTTTAAGACTTGCAGCGGAAGCTCCTCCCGCTGGGCGACTTGTCCCATTTCATCTTTGAAATCCACTTCGACGGTCACCCGTGTGACGGTCTTATTCCCCGCGTTGGTCACAATTCCATCAACGTAGCTGATGGTTGCTCCGACAAAATTCTCCTCGGCGCTTAGTTGTAGATCGGAGAGCTTGAGCATGGTGGCGTACGGGGGCGGCCCGGATGGGCCCTTCGGTTTGCCGCGGAGGAGAAAGGCAGCCACCAGGGCGATGATGATGACGACTGCAACGGCGATGGCAATCGTCCGCCCGCTGGAATCGGGTTCTTCGGTCACCGGAGTTGGCTGGATCAAGCCGCCCATGCCCCTCGATTGTACTCTGGAGGTCAGTTGACGGTCTTGAAGAACGCGGTCAGGAATAGTACGCCTAACAGCAGGTCGACCGAGCCAAGCGCCAAATCTCCGGGCCTTAGGCGATGCTCGAGGTAAAGCACGACGAACGACGTTCCGGCGGTAAATTTCTCGAGCACCGAGGGAATCATCATCGGGCGCAGGCGCACCGGATCTCTGGCAATCACCATGAATGCGACCTGGAAGGCCAATCCCACGCCGACGAAGCCGTAGTAAAACATGGGGTGGGTGATCGGCGGAGGATCCTTTTCCCCGATCAGATCGAAGATGAAATACAGTGGCGTGAGAACCAATACGCCCCAAATCGCCGCCACCCAAAATACAATCCTGGCGAATTTCATGGAGCGCTCCGCTATTCCCCGCCTACCGTGAGGCCGTCGATCCGTAGTGTAGGAGATGCCACCGAGCCACGGAACTTGAGATCGCTTGCCATCTCCGAGATGTTGAAGAACATTTCCTTCAGGTTTCCGGCTACGGTGATTTCCTCAACGGGGTAGACAAACTCTCCGCCCGAGATCCACAAGCCGGAAGCGCCACGGGAATAATCGCCGGTGACGAGGTTCGCGCCATGGCCGAGGAACTCGGTCACGTAAAGACCTTCTTTGATCTCCGAAATCAATTCCTTCGGCGTCCTGGTTCCCGGCTGCAGAAAGTAGTTGCCCGGACCAATGCCCGGCGTGCCCGCCAACCCGCGCGACGCATTTCCTGTAGTCTTCAGCCCCAACTTCTTCGCGGTATAGGTATTTAATAAGTAGGAATGAAGGATGCCTTTCTCGATCACCACGGTGCGCCGCGTCGGCACGCCCTCGCCGTCGAACGGGCTGGTACCAAAGCCTCCGGGGATGGTGCCGTCATCGATGATGGTGACGTTGTCGCCGGCGACTTTCTGTCCCAGCTTGCCGGCCAGAAACGAGGCGCCGCGATAGACCGAGTCGCCGTTGATGCCCTCGAAAATGTGCTCCAGGATCGACGTCGCGACCATGGGATCGAAGATGATCGGCACCTGCGCGGTTTTCGCTTTGCGCGCGCCCAGGCGCCGCAGCGTGCGTTCAGCGGCGACCTTACCGACCTGTTCGGGCGACTCCAGCTTGCTCAGAGTTCGCGCCACGGAGAACCAATAGTCGCGCTGCATTCGGCCGTCTTCGGTTTGTGCGATGGGCACGGCTGCCACGGAGCAATAAGATCTTCGGTACTCGCCGACAAAGCCATGCGAGTTGGCCAGAACCTTGTGGCCGGTAGCCGCGTCAAATGATCCGCCTTCAGAATTCTTGATACGCGGATCGAAGTCGAGCGCGGCCTTTTCGGCCCGCCGGGCGTAGTCGATACGATCAGGGCCGGCGAGCGAATAAACGTCTTCGTGATAGAGGTCGAGATCGCCGGTGAGCGACCCCAATTGCCCCGGATCGGGGATGCCTCCGAAGGGATCTTCTGAGGTGATCTTCGAAAGCTCGAGCGCAGATTTCACCATGCGGTCCAGGCTCTCCGAGGAGAAATCGCTCGAATAGGTGCTGGCGGCGCGTTGGCCGGAGAAGACGCGCACGCCGATCGATCTCGATCCGGATTCTTTGAGGGTTTCGACCTGGCCGAGGCGAACCAGCGTGGAGAATTCATCGCCTTCGCGCACCACGCATTCGGCAGCCGTGGCGCCGCCATTCATGGCGCGCCGCACGATGTCCTGGGCGATGGAGCGAAGGTCAATTTCTATCTTCGGAGTTCCCGGTTCCACTTGAGTAGAGGGCATAAAAATTTTTTAGCACGGAGGCACCGCGACCCGGAGACAGCTTGAACTGGACAAAAGCTAGCTTAAACTTCCTCTGTGACACGGTGCCGCTCGGGTGAGGTCGATCTTACTGCATGAAGCCGCCGGGATCCTTCTTGGCAGTTCCCCCGACGGTCAGGCGATCGATCTTGATGGTCGGAATGCCGACGCCCACCGGCACGGCCTGTCCATCCTTGCCGCAGGTGCCGACGCCTTCGTCGAGCTTCAAATCGTGGCCCACCATGGAGACCCGCGTCAGAACGTCCGGCCCATTGCCGATCAAGGTTGCGCCTTTGATGGGGGCCGTGATCCGCCCGTCTTCAATCATGTACGCTTCCGATGCTCCGAACACAAATTTGCCATTGGTGATATCGACCTGGCCTCCGCCGAAGTTGACGGCGTAGATCCCGCGCTTTACCGAGCGAATGATGTCTTCCGGACTATCCTGGCCGGCCAGCATATAAGTATTCGTCATGCGTGGCATGGGAATATGCTCGTAGCTCTCGCGCCGTCCGTTGCCGGTGTCGGCGATGCCCATCAATCGAGCGGAGAGCTTGTCGCTCAGGTAACCCTTCAGAATTCCCTTCTCGATCAGCACGGTTTCCTGCGTGGGTTCGCCTTCGTCGTCCACGTTCAGCGAGCCGCGACGCCACGGCATCGTTCCGTTATCAATGACCGTACAACCCTCGCTGGCTACCCGCTTTCCGATCAGCCCGGCAAAGGCAGAAGTCTGCTTGCGATTGAAATCGGCTTCCAGCCCATGGCCGACCGCTTCATGGAGCAGAACGCCGGGCCATCCCGGGCCGAGTACGACTTCCATGTCGCCCGCCGGCGCCTCGCGCGCGTCGAGCTGAAGAATCGCCTGACGGGCCGCTTCCTTGGCGAAGTACTCAGGATTTTTGTCGCCGAAGAAAAAGTCGAGAGCCACACGTCCACCGCCGCCCGAGCTGCCGCGAGCGGAGTTGGCTTCTGTCTTGGCGATCGTGGAAACGTTCATGCGCGCGAGCGGCTGGGAATCTTCCGCAAACGTCCCATCGGAGGCGACGACAAGAATATTCCGGAGTTCGTCGGAGTAGCTGGCGCGGACTTCCTGGATGCGCGGGTCATAGGCACGCGCAGCCTTGTCCGCCCGCATCACCAATTCAACCTTGGCGGTGATCTCGGCATCGACCGATGGCAAGGTCACAGGATAAAGGCTGCGAGCTGCAGTCTGCTGAAACCCTGCTACGGGAGTCTTGGCCGGAGCGCTGGCAATCAGAGCTGCGGTGCGCGCCGCGTGCAGGATGCGGCTGGCGGAAAGATCATCGGTATAGGCGTAACCGGTGCGTTCGCCGGAGACCACGCGCACTCCGCAACCGGCGGAAATCCCCTGCGACGCGGATTTCACCATGGACTCGTCCACCATCAGCGAAGTCGAAGAGAGGTATTCAAAATAAAGGTCGGCGTAGTCGCCGCCCGCCGAAAGCGCGGCCGCCAGGTAATGTTCGAGGTCGTTCTCGGTGAGGCCGTAGTGATCAAAAAAGAAGCGCTGTTTATCTGCGAGATGTTGTTTGTCCAAGCTTTTACCCACGAGAATTAGATGCCGCCGTGCCGGAACCGGACTCAGTTGAGCGGATGTGCTCATTATCCCACAGGCAGATTGGCAATAGCCGGTGAATGCTCCACCGGTGCCGGGTGACGATGGTTACTGGTCGTCGACGATGGCGGTGGTCGTGGATACCTCGCGCCAGTAAACTCACTGCGATGTTTTGGGGAACTCCATCAAATGCGCCATCAGGACCATCTCAACGACCAAAACGACCTTTGTTCGCTACTCGGAGCCCATGGTAGGAAGAGATGGCGGAAGCTTCCTGGTGTTTCGTTGCTCCGCGCTGTTCAATGTACTCATGCAGGGCATCTCTGAATTCCCATAGAAGTGATTCTCTCTCGGAAGGATCGTGCACCGCCATAGCTTTTAACCACAAACTGTTAAGCCGCTGTTCGGAGGCAGAAAGCATGCCTTTAGACTACTCATTCGCATTTGGGCTTACTGCCCAATTTTGACCAAACCGGAAAAATTCAGCAACGCACGATTAGGACACTCGCGGGAATTCGCAGGCATTGACGAGCGCTGGCGGGAACCAGTAAAAGTCGTGTTCCGGAAGCGTGCAGAGTGAGCCGTGAGTAGTGGACTTCGGCTACTTACCGGTGCAGCAACCTGAAAGCGATAAGAACGTTCTTTCCCGCTTTTCGATGCACACTGTCTGGCTTCTCTATCGCCAGCAAATCCGCCGCTGGTCTGCTATCACGGCGCCGACGTCGCCGATCGCTTCCTTCGTTCTATCGATCGCCGACCGAATTCAGGCGATCGATAGATCGATAGGAGCTTTCCAATAACTGACATTCAATATCACCTCCTGAATAAGCCCAGGCAGGGCGGTTGCGCTTTGGCTCGATCTTCCTCGCTGCCCGGTTTACCTTCAGCGCTTTTCTGGTAGGCATGGCAGCAGCGTTATTATCATTTCTGCAATCGTCCGAGTGGCTGGGCCCATTTCGCGCGATCCAACCTACTTGCTGCGGTTCCAGGTTACGTGGTGATGCCGGTATCCTAAGCTGGTCTGGAATGGCGATTCTGCTGATCGGCGGCGGAAAACCTGGAGTGTGGGCAGCGCTTAAGCGAAGCGTAAAGCGAAGCAACGTGCACGCGGTCTTTCTTTTTCTGCTGGGAGTCGAGTCCGTAGTCGGTTCTTACCTGGCGTGGTATGCAGTTCGCTGCGGGCTCCCGCTCGCGTTGCCCGCCGCTCTCACATATACCGTGTGGTGTCGATAGGTGCTTCTCGTGGTTTCGATTCTGGCGGCCGCGGCAGTGGGACCGCCAATGTTCATTGGCTTCTCTCTTCTTGCGGCTGAGGAACCTTCCGATTCCTCATTCCTTCCAGGCCCCCAGCAGGCGGCGTACATCGATTAACTGCGCGATGTGATAGGCATTGTGGTCGGCCACAAGTAGCGCCTCCCGCAGAATGGTCTGACCCTCACCCCAAGGAATCAGGGCAAACAAATCGGTCTTGGGATTCTCCACCAAATCCAGGATGGCTTTTCGATCTTCGCGAAATTGCTGAATACTCTTATTCCATGCGGCCGTACTCGGTGGAGCCTCCTTCTTGGGCCAGTAATCCTCCGGCCACTTGGAAGCCTTATACTCTGGGTTGCGGCTAAATTCGAGAATGTCCCGCTGCGCCAGCCGCAGGTGCTCGAGCAGCATCCAGGCGGAGTGCGGAAGCCCCTCCGGTTTCACCCCGCGCAGCTTCTCGGGCAGGCTCTTTATCGCATCCTCAAAAGTGGCATGTGCGCCGCCGCCGCTGACCAGGTAAACCACATGCTCGCGAAGCGGCTTGTCTTGCGATTCCTTGGTCGCCATTTTTGTCCTTTCTTCCTTTAGATGGAGATTCCCGATGTTCCCATCCGACTCTGATTGCGCAGGGCGAGATCTGGATCTGGTCCTTCGCCCCGTAAGATGCGCCCAATGCCGCGTACGATGCGCCGCATCGGGAAATCGCCTTTCTCATCCGTAAGAAACATTTCGCCGGCGCGATGGCTGCGATAGTACCAGCGCTTGAGCAGGGCAAGGTGTTCCATGGTTTCGAGCGCGGAATGTGCCTGCACGGATGCGATGGAGTCAAGAGCGTGTTGCACCCGCGATTCCATCGACTGCGACTTCGTGTGCTCCGCAGCTTGGATGCAGAATGTTGTTGGACCGCAGAGTATGCCGCTGTTGACGCGAAAAAAAACGACCGAGTCCGCGATATGGCAAGGTTGGACGATCAATCCGGACAGGCGGTCGAGTCGGCGGACAATCTCAGCCAGCGGGGATAGGACTGGTTTCAATTTTTCCAGCCGGACATGAATCGCGGCGGCGTCCTCGAAGGCCAGGCTGGCCGATGCGGCCTCGCGCTGCGCCGAAAATTCCCGAGCGAGAGAATCCCCTTGGGTATCGAAATAGGCTTGCACCCGCGCCACTTCGCGCGAATATTCTTCGTCGCTGCAGCCCTTGAAACATGGGGCAAGACACATCTTCATCTCAGAATAGATGCAGCCGGGAAACGCGGGATCGGGATGGAGGTCCTCCACGCAGCGCCGCATCTTGAAGAAGTCGAGCGAATCATTCATGAACTTCTCAGCAGCGGTGCGGGAAACGAACGGACCGTAGTAAAGCGTGCGGCCGTTCAGGCGTCCCAGTCGCGTTGTGATCGAGGCGCGGGGATACTCGTTTTCGAGATGCATCTTGACCAGCGGCGCGAAGCGAAAGCGTAATCGGTTCGAGTAGGTTTTGGGAAACCTGGACCGCAGGACCTGGTAGAGAACAAATCCGGATTCGAAGTCGGAGCCAGTCGGCGCGTACTCGATGAAACGGATGCGATGGCGCAGGTTCAGCTTCTTGGTGCGTTCTCCCACTGGCCCCAGCAGACGTTGTAGGCGGCGGCGAAGGTTGGCGGTCTTGCTGACGTAAGGCTCGGCCCGTGCATCCTCCTCGCGAAGTGAAAAGACGGCGGGCGCAGACGGGACCGCGGAAAAAACCTCTGCGTCGCGTTCAGGCGCGAATTCCAGGCGCTCAGTCAGCACGAAATCATTCTATTGCGGATTCACCACGGTAGCACGGAGACAGGGAGAACTTCCTGGGCCAGGGATTTACGCGGTTGCGCACGATACCTCGAAAGAACGGTCCAAAACCCGGGGACGGTCCCTTGATCCCCTGCCATGCATGCGGATCCGTGGCAAGGGCAGCGATCTTAACGAAAGCTGGCGCTGCGGAATTTCTGGCGGAAATCCTCGCCCTCCATCTTGATGATGCGGCACATTTCGTGCAAGCGCGAGCGCATGCGCTCTCCGATGCGGTCTCCCAGGCTCTCCGCGCGAGTGACCGCCCGTATAGCAGAACCGCCACCATTTACGCCGGCCGCAGGCTGATCTTCAAAATTGGTGGTAATGATGGTTGTGCGATTGTCGTTATAGCGGGAGTTGAGAATCAGGCTGACCGTGTCCCAAACCCATTCCGTTGGTTTTACCGCGCCCAACTCATCAAGCACCAGGACGTCGGTTTCAAACACGGGACGAAGCACGTCCAATTCGGTGGTTTGCACCGTGGTGTTATAGGAATTTTGAATTTCCTTTAATAACTCACGGTAGTCGTAAAACAGGCAGGAGATGCCCTTGTTGAGGACGAGTTCCTTTGTGATCGCAACCGCAAGATGCGTCTTGCCGGTGCCAATCTTGCCAATGATCAAAAGGCCGGTGCCATCGCGCGGATCGTACTCCTGAGCAAACTTGGCAGCGGAGAGATGAGCCAATGCCAGCGAGGGATGGGCGCCTGGGAAATCTGTGGTGTAGCTGGCGAGTTCGCAATGCTCGTAGCGCTTCGGTATGCGCGCCACCGCCAGTAGGGTCTGGTTCCGGGCACGCAATTGGCAATCGCAGCGCGTAACCCGGCGATCTCGCGGTGCGCCAGGGTTGGCAGGAAGCGGCTTCCATCCCGTGCCCTCGCAAAGAGGGCAAACCTCCGCCGCGGTTTTAGTCAGGTTCAACCGAACCAGCCCTTTCTTCGAGAACCGTGTCTGTCTGACTTTGCACCCAAACGCTTGCTTCCCGCAAGCGTCAAAGGCCCGCATCCTGTGCACAACCTGTGAAGGTGCGGTCTCCTCTGTGGAGGCATGAGGAAAACCCAGCACACTTCCGCGCGAAACCCGCTTCTCCAGCCTTACCCCGGGATCGGGGGGTGCGAAACAGGCTTCGGGCGCGGATTTTCACAGTTGACATTCTCCCCGGAGAGAGGAGAATACCTCCCGTCAGGTTTCCCAACTCAGACACAAGCTTTTTGTCCTCCCGGTACGGTGCTGGGTATGAACGAGACCTGCGAGGAGAAACTATGAATAAGGCAGATCTGGTTGACAAGATCGCTGGTGCTTGCGAAATGAGCAAAGCGCAGGCTACAACTGCGATTGACACTGCCGTGAGCAGCATTACGGGTGCTTTGCGGAAAGGGGATCGGGTGGCACTGATAGGGTTTGGCACTTTCTCGATATCGCAGAGAAAGGCGCGGAACGGGCGCAATCCGCAGACTGGCGCCACGATTAAAATCGCTGCCCGGAAGGTCGCGAAGTTTTCCCCTGGGGCCGAGCTGAAGAAAGCCGTTAACAAAAAGTAGGACGGAGAAATTTGTCACGAAAACGGCAGGGGGTCGGCCCTGCCGTTTTTCCTGTTCGCTGCTAACGAACGAAAGCCGGGCGGCTACAATGGCTTGAACATGATTGCCCATCTGCGCGGAACCTTGTTGCTCAAGCATCCGAACCAAGTTGTGGTGGAAACCGCCGGCGTTGGCTACGAAATCAACATCAGCGTGCCCACCTTCTCCGAACTCCCTGCCAACGGAGTAGAAGTAGCGCTCCACATTTACACCCATGTGCGTGAGGACTTGATCGCGCTCTACGGATTTCTCCGCCCCGCCGAGAAGCAACTGTTTGAGAAGTTGATCACCGTCAGCGGCATCGGGCCGAAGCTCGCCATTACCATCTTGAGTGGAATGGCGGCGAACGAGATGGCGGGCGCGATCCGCGGCAACGATCTGCCGCGGCTCACCAAAATTCCGGGCATCGGCAAGAAGACAGCGGAGCGCATGGTGCTGGAACTGCGGGACAAATTGCCGGCGGCGGTTGAGCCTGCAGCATCCCGCATGCCCGCGATGAATGCGGTCGAAGAAGATGTTTTATCCGCGCTCGTGAACCTCGGCTATCAACGGGCCGCCGCCGAGAAAGCGCTGGCCGGTGCCGTCCAGAACGGCAATCGTGGATCCTTCGATGCCATGTTCCGGGAAGCGCTTGCCGCGTTGTCGAAGTAAGTGTTGAAATAGAGGATTGCGCTACTGGGCGCCCGCGAGCCAGTGAGGACACTGCAAAGTTAATGTGGCCGATTTTATATGTGATTTTGGCGATCGGTGTAGCTGGTGTGTTGTCTTCCACCGTATTCCTTGGCCTTGTGCTCTGGGGGGTTCTTCGATTTCACCGCGAGGGTCGCCAGCAGATGCGCTCGACTCCCGCCGATTCCCAGCTCCCCCCAGTCTCTGTGCTCAAACCGGTGCACGGTCTCGAAGCCCAGCTCGAGCAGAACATCGAGAGTTTTTTCCGGCAGGATTATCCGAACTACGAGATCCTGTTTGCCGCCGACGAAGCGGACGATCCGGCGCTCGAAGTGGTAAGGGAAGTATGTGCGCGCTACCCGCATATCCGGACCCGCATTCTGGTAACCGGCACGCCCTGGCCTAACCCGGTGGTTTATTCCTTTCATTGCATGGCAGAAGCGGCCGCCCACGAAATTCTGGTCACGACCGATAGCGATGTGGAGGTTGGCCCAGGTTATCTGCGGGAAATCGTACCTCCCTTG
>Ga0210398_10007098_pt1 | contig 10209 bp, 8 predicted proteins | sample IncBWC4OmetaG_FD_161047 | JGI IMG/M metagenome (GOLD analysis project Ga0210398, IMG submission 161047) | Forest soil microbial communities from Barre Woods Harvard Forest LTER site, Petersham, Massachusetts, United States - Inc-BW-C-4-O | ecosystem: Environmental > Terrestrial > Soil >...
GCTCGCAACAGCCGGACTGGATTGCAGTTTTCGGACGACGCGCGCAAAGCGCTAGTCGCCTATTCATGGCCGGGCAACATCCGCGAATTGCGCAATGCCGTCGAACGCGCAGTCGTGCTGAGCCGCGGCGGTATGTTGCGCAGGGAAGATTTGCCCGACATCCTTTTTCAATCGAGCACTCCACAGAACGGAAACCTGCCCGAACGATCGACGCTCGAGCAGATCGAGCAAGAGCACATCCGGCGTGTGCTCGCGTTGGCGCCCACTTTCGAAGATGCTGCGGCGACCCTCGGCGTCTGCATCTCGACCCTGTGGCACAAGCGGAAACGCTACCATCTCGATTGAGCTCTCCGTTGAGCGGCACACACTGTGCCTCTTCTTTTTGCACTGCACAAAGAGTTCGCAGCAGGGACGACGGCGGATCGGCCTCGGTCAACGGTCCTGGAAGAATTCCGAAGGCTGCGAAGCACCGCGAGAAGCGCGCAAAATGAAATTACCTCGTATTGTATTCTGCATTGTCGCTAGGCAACCCTAGTTTCACGCTGCGCTCCGAACATTTCATTTTGTAAAGCTCCCACCACATCACTCTCAGCTTGCCATTTCCTTACTCACTTTGCTGCTCGAACTACCGCTAGTGGCATAGTTCCTGCTGCCGTCCGCGCAAGAGACTACTGGCGACGACCTAGAACTTGCCGAGGGAGTTAGCGCGACTCGCAAACCCGAGCCCAACACAGAAGGTATAAGAATGGCCGAATCAACCGAACCAAAAATGAAACCGACGCTGGGACTAACCGGTGTCACCGTCAACGCAATGGCGCTGATTGCGCCCGGAGCCTTCCTGTGGATCACCTTCGTAGTTCAGGCCGGCTACGCATACCCGTCCGGCACGGCAATGTGGGCGGGAATCTTCGCTGCCTTGATGCTCGCGTATGCTACCGCGATCTCATACTCGGAGCTGGCCAAGCTCTATCCAGGTGCTGGCAGTTCCTACTACTTCGCCGAACAGGCGTTTCTCAGTAAGACGCAAGCTTATAAGTTTGCGCGCATTGCCAAATTCGTCATGGGATGGGCGTCGCATCTGTACTATTGGGTCTACCCGGGTGCAATGGTCGCTACGATCGGGATCATGATCGGATACATCGTGGGCAACTTCGCGCCGGGCACGCTCAACGCCGGTACCCCGGGTCCGGTGTTCATGGCGTTAGTCGCGATCATCTCATCCTTCGGAATCGCCTACATCGCGTTTCGCGGCGTTAACGGTTCGACGATGGTCAATATCGGAATTAACGCAATCCAAATCGCCGCGCTGTTATTCTTCGCAGCTTTGGCGATCGCTTACCGGGTCGGACATCCGGAGGGATCCTCGGGCCTTGCCCTCGACGGCACCAAGAAAGTGTTGCACTACGCTCTGGGGGGAGACGCGCCTGCGCATCCTGGTGCGTGGTCGGTAATTGCACCGCACAACTTCAGCTATGTCATGCTGCAAGCGACCATCGCGATCTTTCTGCTGGTCGGCTTCGAATCGATCACATCGCTAGGCGAGGAAGCCAAGAACCCGACTCGCGATATCCCTCGCGGCGTGCTGCTCTCGCTGACGATCCAGGGCCTTTTCTGCTACATGATTGAATACTTCGCCGCCAACTATTTCATGTCGAGCGCTTATAGCCTCGCCGACGCCAAAGGGTCCGCGGCGCCAATCGGCGACATGATGACGATCATCGGTAACGCGCTACTGGGCGGTCATGGCCAGGCGTTCATGATGCTTGAGGCGCTTACGGTGTTCCTTGCGCTGATAGGTACCACTCTTAGCTGTATCAATACTGGCGCGCGCGTGACCTACGCTATGGGCCGCGACTCTGAGGTACCGGAACACTTTGGTCTGCTGCACGGCGAGAACCTGACGCCGCATCGCACGATTTGGACGTTGGCGACTATTTCGGCAGTGCTAGGCGCGTATGCGGCGCTTTATTTCTTCGCCGGCGGTTCTGCACCGGACGACAAGACGATCGCCACGCTGCCGCATAACCTGTGGTATTCGATCGGGATGAGCTCCAACGCATCGCTGGCGGGACTACCGAACGGACTGGCCCTGGTGACGCTGGTCTCAAACTTCGGAACGTTCGTGGTCTACGGGTTGACCAACGTTTGTTGCATCGTTGCGTACCGCGAACATCATATGTTTCATGGTCTGAAGCACATGGTGATACCTGTCTTCGGCGCGCTGGCGAACTTTGCTTGCATGGCGTTCTACATCATCGGACCGATGGAAGGACTCGGCAGCGTAAAAGAGCCTCTGATGGCAGTCGGAATCTCCGTCATCTGGGGCGCCTACGGAGCTTACTACTTCATCCGTAACTCCAAGAAGAAGGGTAAGGAGACCGTTCTCGTCACCAGGCCGGCTTGATTGAATCCGTGCCTCCGCCGTGCGGGGTGGCCTCACCACCAAAGGTCTTACGGGGGCCGGTGGGACCACCCGCACGGTTATTTCTGTCCGTGAACGCCGTTGACCTGTTGGGGTTGGTCGTCACCGTTCACTCAAGTGAGCTAACCGGCCGTTTCGCCTAAGGTGGTTTTGGACGTTGGAGTGAATCGCGCCGCGTTGAGGTTTGCGCCCGCGTATCTTGATCGAATTTAAAGATTGCGATGCTTTCGGGATGGACTGATTCAAGAACAGCGTGAACGGTGGGCTTGGTCTCTTCATCGAGGACCGCGAAATCGACTTTGATCCTCGAGGTGGCGTCGGGAGCATGCTCGCCGGCTGAATCGAGCCGTTGATGGTGCCGACGCTTGGTAGGGTTCTCAGATAAATCAAATCCGAAGATTCCAAGCTGTTTGGCGCATCGGCGAAAGTCGTCCAGCGCTGAGCGCTTGACTACTGCCTCTATTCTTTTCATCGGGTTGGTTTGGTTTGTTTGACTCCACGGATACAGCGAGCAGGAACCATGCCCGCGAAAAACAGCATTAGGATTCGGATGTTTTGACTCTGCTGGCTTGCCAGACATTCAATCTTTAAATGTCAGCCACTTCATTCTGCGATGTTTGAGGCCGAGTGTATGCCGAGCGCCCACGTATACGCGATGAAGCCGGTCCGAAGATGATCTCCAAATCGTCGCGCGTAGCCAGGCTCTCGCGCTTCACAGCCGCCGGTGAGGCGTGAGGGCGCCGGGATGGCTCGGTCCGAGCGTGCCCGTCGTCTCGGAGGGGCTACGCGATCGACGCCACAATGGGACTTAGCCACGGGCGTCGGACGCTGCGCGCTCACGTCGTCGGTAGAGCTTTGGGGAGATACGGCTTGAGACTGCGGGCGAGAAGGCTGTCGAGCATCCGGTCTGAGAGGCACCTGGCGAGACAGAGGATCATCGCCGCGTCGCGACCAACGGTGTAGCGAGTACGAGGCCGCTTGCTGGTGATCGCGTCCGCGATGACTCGACCTGCCTCCTCGGCGGGCAGTCCCTTGCGGATATACGTCTGAGCCTGCGAGATGATCGAATGCATGAGCGCGGCGTAGCGACCACGCTGCTCGGTGGTCATTCCGCTGTTGATGCGCTCGGCAGTGACAACGACCCGCCCGCTCATTTCGGTCGTGACGGCGCCCGGTTCGACCACGATGACCTTCACTCCAAGCGGCGCGACCTCTCGGCGCAATGCATCGCTGACCGCTTCGAGGGCGAACTTCGAGCCGGCGTAGGGGCCGTAGGTCGCCATCGCCACCTTGCCACCGACGGAGCTGATGTTGACGACGGTCCCGCGGCTCTCGATGAGCGCGGGCAACAGCGCCTGCGTCATCGCGACGTGGCCGAAGAGGTTGACGTCGAATAGCCGGCGCCACTCGGAGAGCGGCAGCACTTCTACGGGCGCATTGACCCCGATGCCTGCATTGTTGACCAGGGCGCGCAGTGGGCGCCGCTCAGCATCGTCGGTGATTTGCTTCACGAGCGCGGCGATCTCGGCCTCGTTGGTGATGTCGAGCATGATCGGCTCGAGGTTCGTGGCCCGGAGCGCGTCGGCGTCTGTGCCTCGGCGCACGCCGGCGAGGACGTGGAAGCCGCGCCTGGCAAGCTCGCGGGCGGTGGCGGCGCCGATGCCAGTCGAAGCACCGGTCACCACGAGGATCTCACGACGAAGAGGCTCGGTTTGAGTTGACATTGTCAACAGGGTAACAAGCCAGGGCAGCGCAAGCGACTGAAATAAGAATTTGGCACCGATAGATAACTCATTCATTTGGGCTTGCAGCGACAATCTTGCGCGCGAGTGATCAGAAGCGTTATCTCGGCGCATGCCGGCAATCACCCTATCGCGCGCTGCGGCTCGGCGGTTCATTCTCGGCAGGCAAGGCTTATGGCCGGGACGCAGATGGAAAGGTAAGCGCGGGACTGAACGCGCGATGCGCGCCATGGAGTACCTGCAGCTCGATCCTCTGCAAATCGTCGCGCGCAGCCAGGATCTCGCGCTTCACAGCCGCGTCATCGACTACTCGCCGGGGATGTGGGAAGGGCTCTGCTACGAAGAGCGGAAGTTTTTCGATTGGGGTGGATGGCTCGCCGTGCGCCCGATGGACGAGCTGCCGCACTGGCGCGTGATCATGAGGCGGGAACGAAGAGATCCTCGCATAGGCCGCGTCCTTTTTTTCGACTCCTATCGCCGTGCGCTGGGCCGTCGCCATCGCGAGGTGATCGAGGAGATGCTCACCGAAGTTCGCGCGAAAGGGACCGTCAGCAACCGCGATTTCGCTATACACACGCGGCGCAGAGTTGAAAGCTACCGCGGACGAAAGGATAGCGCTGTCGCTCTCTACTATCTTTGGCGCGTCGGCGAGCTGATGACTCATCATAGGGAGCGCTTCGAACGCGTCTATGGCCTGGCGGAGACCATCGCGCCTGCCCACTTGCTCCGCGAATCAAGCGATGAAGAGGCTGACGCCTTCATCATCAGAAAGACGATAGCCTTTTATGGTCTTCATCGGTTGAGCGGTGGTGGCAGCGGCGGCGACATTGGAAATCCTGTGCTCAGCCGCCTGCTTAGACGAACGGTAAAGGCCAAAGAAATCGCTCGCATCCGGGAGAGAATGCTGTCGCAGGGCGAGATCGTCGAGGTGAATATCGAAGGACTGAAGAATGTGCATTACGCGCTTGCCGGCGATGCCAATAATCTGCGCGAGGTAAGCGCCGGCCGTGTGCCACTCGCGTGGAATCCATACGACACAACGACGCAGGAGGAAATAACGTTTCTTTCACCGCTCGACATCGTGACCGCACGCGATCGAGGGCGCTCGTTGTTCGATTTTGATTACAAGTGGGAAGTGTATGTGCCGGCACCGCAGCGCAAGTACGGATACTACGCACTGCCGATCCTGTGGGACGACGGCTTCGTCGCGCGAAGCGATCTTAAGTTCGAACGCGCGAGTAACACGCTGGTTGTGTGCGGGATATGGTTTGAGGATCGCAAGACGGCGGCCAACGTTGCATTCAATGATGCTCTCATACGGGGTGTCGCGCGTTTCATGCGCTTTCTCGGAGCGACGAAGGTCGACGCCAACGCGGTGCAGCCGCGATCGATACGAAAGCTACTGTCGTCGCTGAACGGAGGGAGCAATACAAGAAACGACTGAGATGGACTGCAAAATCTCGTGACCGTTCCCGTTAGCTCGCTATGTGAAGTTGTGTCACTGCACGCACCTGAGAGCCGGCGACCAACTTTCGAAACATCACCTTGCTCTTCATGACCTGGCGATCGCGAGTCGGGCACAGCAAAACTGCCAGGTAGTGCGGTTCAGCGAGGAGATACGAAATGCACGAATTTTTACGAGATTGCTGTCCCTGGCTTCCACGAGGCCAATGCTGCTCACAGAGGGTCGGTGCTCGGGGAGGGCGAAATGCAATAGGGAGGGGCTAGAGAAGCCCCTCCCACGCGATGCGTGGCCTAGCGGGTCGCGTCGGCCCAAGCCTGCGGCTTCGAAAGACGCGCCTGGCTCTCGATCGCGTTCATGCGTTCGGTTAGCGCGTCGATCTGCGCGTCTCTCTTCTTGAGCGTATCGAGTTGCTTCTGCTGCAAAGCCACCTGCCGTCGCAGGGCGGATATCTGAGCGTTCTTGTCTTGGGCCAACTTCTGCATCTCATTGATTAGCATTGCGGGAAGTAAATCATAGCGGACTCCATCGACCCTGCCGTCCGCTCCATAGGTTACCAGCTCCGGGTACGACCGCTCCGTTATTGAATTCGAGGACGCCCTCGCCCATCGCCGTGTTGTCGAAGCCTGTCGTGTTGGAAAGGAGAGCCTCCTGGCCGGTAGCGGTGTTGCCGACGCCAGTGGTGTTGAATCTGAGCGCGGACCAGCCCGTGGCCGTGTTTTCGCCATTCACCGAGATGTCGTTAGAGAGCGCAAAAGATCCGACCGCCGTACTCCCTTCCGAGGTCGGAGATAGCATAAGCGCTTCAAATCCGACCGCAGTGTTGTTGTCGCCGGTGGTGTTGTCGGAAAGCGCTTCAGAACCGAATCCACTATTGTTGGTTCCTGTGGTGTTGGCTGCCCCGGCGCCGCTTCCCAGGAAGAGATTCTGCGCGCGGGCGAGCGAGGCCGGCACTACGCTTAGCATCGCGACGACAACCGCCGCGATAGGCAAACGAACACTTCTTTTCCAGGACTATGTTTTTGTCATTGTGCCGATCCTCCTTGTGGTACTCCTTCGAGCGAATTGGCGTAAATGCCGTTCGGTCTTAGATTCCGCTACGCGGATGCGTTCGCCTCCATAAGGTCAGAAACCTCAGAAAGGTGAGGATACTGGCGGGCCTGTTTTCTCAATCCACCTTGTAAACCCAAACGCCTACTTCGGCAAGGATTTCAGCCTGCCTCGGTATATAAGCTGCGCTCTTCCCTCCCTTCTGACCTTTCTGAGGTTTCCGGTAACCTGCGCCACAGGGTGCGTCAGTGGGCGTCAATCCACAATTCGTTTATCTCGTACATTCCCACGGGCTGATTGCGAGATACATGGCAGGCTACCCGAGATACGGGCGTGCAGCCGAGCGACTGAGCATCCTCAAAGCGGGAGCGCCGAGATACGAAGTACGAGTTTAACGAATTTGCTCTCCGCTCGTGGTCTCGCGAAGCCGATGCTGGTCCGCAGGCCTCGAAAAAAGGGGAGTCTGCTCGGAGGTGGGACTGCTTCTTGCCCATGCTCGTTCAGTTCATCCTTCAATGGGCATACGCGTCGATTACCAGCGAAGAAATCGCGTCGCGTATTCACGTTCGGATGCTCCGCGATCTCCCACGCAACCCATAACGCTTCGGGCGGCAAATATTGTAGTCTCGGCTTTCGCGGCTCCCGGATAAACGGCCGGTCGAACCCGCGGGTGGAGGCTCTCATGGAGCGTCGATTCAATCGAACCGCAGAAGACCTCGGTAACATCGTCGCGCTGGAACACGTCAACGTAACCGTCCCGGACCAGCAGCAGGCGACCATCTTCTACATCGCCGGTCTCGGCCTGACGCGCGATCCTTTTCTAATGACCGGGCCAACTAACATGTGGGTCAACGTCGGCCGCAGCCAGTTCCATCTGCCGACCGGCCCGGCGCAGGTTCTCCGCGGTCACACCGGAATCGTAGTGCCCAATCGCGATGCGCTCGTTCGCCGCCTCGAACGAACTCGCAAACGGCTCGAAGGGACGCGCTTCGATTTCAGAGAGCACGAGGAATTCGTCGAGGCCACCTGTCCCTGGGGAAATCGCATCCGATGCTATGCACCCGATGAGCGCTTCGGTCGAATCACGCTCGGAATCGCTTACGTCGAATTCGACGTGCCGAAAGGTGCCGCCGATGGGATCGCACGGTTCTACCGCAACGTGATGGGCGCCAGGGGCGCGGCATGCGTCGAAGGTGCCGGCAAAAACCCAAAGGACGACAACGGAAGCATTCGAGCGGCGCGAGTCGAAGTAGGCATCGGACAATTTCTAATGTTCCGCGAAACCGAGCGGGAGATCCCTCCCTACGATGGCCATCATATCCAGATTTACGTCGCGGATTTTTCCGGCCCGTACGCTAAGTTGCTCGACAAGGGACTCATCTCGGAAGAAAGCGATCAGCATCAGTATCGATTCAAGGACCTCGCCGATCCTGAAACCGGCCAGACTCTTTTCACCATCGAGCACGAGGTACGGAGCATGCGGCATCCGCTTTTCATGAGACCGCTGGTCAATCGCAATCCTTCGCAGAGCAACATCAACTATGCGCCGGGTTACGACGCCTGGATTCCCGGGATGGCAGCACACGATTGAGGGCGGGCCAAGCCAATGAATCAGATCCATACCGCGCGTGAGCAGCGCTTCCTCGATATGGCGGGCGAAATGGCCGACGACTTCGCCCACCGAGCCGCCATTCACGATGAGGAGGAATCGTTTCCGTTCGAGAACTACGAACGGCTGAAGGAGAGCGGCTACACGCGCCTGATCATTCCCGAAAGCCTCGGCGGGCTGGGCGCCACGATGCTCGAGCGAATCAAGGCGCAGGAACGTCTGGCGCAAGGATGCGCAGCGACGGCGCTTGCGATCAACATGCACTTTAACACCGTCGGGCTGCTGGTCGATTTGTATCGCAAGTTCAAAGCACCGAATGTTGAGCAGAAGCTGCGCCGAATAGCCGCCGAGCGTCTCATATGCGGCGGGTCCGGCTCGGAGCCCGACAACGCGATCATTGCGCTGCGTCCGCGCACGCAGGCGCGCCGGGTCGATGGCGGATGGCTGGTCAACGGCCGCAAGATATTCGGCACTCAGAGTGTGGCAATCGATCACTTCTTTTTCGAGGCGACCTGTGAGGAAGGAACGCACGGGCCGACCATAATCACGTGCTTCGTTTCTCCGCGCGACACCCCGGGCCTCAGTTTCAAAGACGACTGGCACGTGATGGGGATGCGGGCGACCGCGTCGCGCAGTTCCGAGTTGAAGGACGCGTTCGTGCCCGACTCAGACGTGGTTCTGCAGCGCCGGGTCTCCAGGAGCGGACGCATCACGAAAGTCTTTGCGAAGGCACCATTCACCATCGGCGCGCCGTACATCGGAATCGCCGTTTCCGCGCGCGATTTCACAATCGAGTTCATGCGGGAGCGGCCGCGCTTCCCGCTCAAGAATCCGATGAGTCATTTGCCGGCTGTCTACAACAAGGTCGGCGAGATGGACTTGCTGATTGAAGGTGCGCGCGCGGCGATGTGGAAGGCGGCTGCGGAAGTGGACGTCGACGACCCGGCCAGCTGGTCGCGCAAGGCCGTCGCCGCACGGATGATCGCGGTCGAGAATTCAGTTCGCGTGGTGGACTTGGCGCTGCGCGCGGTCGGCGGGTCGTCGTATTTCAAGCGGCTGCCGCTCGAACGGCTGTTTCGCGACGTTCGCGCCGGCCTCTACCATCCTTTCGATAGCGACGAGACCCTGGAATTTCTCGGTAAGAGTGCATTCGGAATTCCACTCTTCGATGGCTTCGACCCGGACTGACGAATAAACGATCTCGTCTGCTTGGCAGCGCCCGCGACGGACGCGGTGCTTTCGCACTACTCGATCTGCAGCGCGGAGAGCGCTTCGCCTCTTGGTCGTCAGATCATGACGTTCGCAGATACCGGACCACCAGGCGCGTTACGTTGTCCACAAACCGCCCTGCTTTCTCGTCGCTGAGGATGTCCGGGCGATGCAGGACGGCGGCATGGGTCAGTGCTTCCACTACTGTCACCAAGACAAAGGCCGCGAGATCGAGATCCTCGAGGTCGATCTCATCTCGATGTGCCTCGAGATAGCCCCGGACCAGTGCATAACCATCTCGGACATTAGCCTCGATATTTTCGAGCCGCCCAACATGTGGGATCTGTTCAGCAAGGACGCCATGAAGCTTGGGATTGACGCGGTGACCGTCGATTGCAACTGAAATGAATTCCCGCGCCGCAGCCTCGATAGGGCGCGCCGCTGCCTTGACCAGCGCGTTGCGAGTCACCTCGGAAATTTCTTGCGTATGGCGGTCAATGACCGCGGCTACCAGCGCCTCCTTGCTCGGGAAGTACTGGTACAGCGAACCGATACTGACGCCGGCCACCTCGGCAATCCTGTTGGTGCTCGCCCGGTCATAGCCTTCTTTGATCAAAACGCGAGCAGTCGCTTCCAAAAGCGCATCGACGGTTGAACGCGATCGCTCTTGAGAGGCAGATTTTCTGGGGTTTGTTTGAAGTTTTCGCGCCATATG
>Ga0210398_10007099_pt1 | contig 10208 bp, 7 predicted proteins | sample IncBWC4OmetaG_FD_161047 | JGI IMG/M metagenome (GOLD analysis project Ga0210398, IMG submission 161047) | Forest soil microbial communities from Barre Woods Harvard Forest LTER site, Petersham, Massachusetts, United States - Inc-BW-C-4-O | ecosystem: Environmental > Terrestrial > Soil >...
GCCGGAGACCGTGGGGAGTTCGGGGATGGTCTTGGGGCGAGCAACGACGAGGCTGTGAAGAACGGAGTCGCTGAAGACCATGAATGCGGGTTTACCGGTTTTTGCCGCTTCGGATCTTCGCCAGATGCGGAGAGAGGTTTCGAGGGATCTCTGTTCCGAGGTGTAGACAGCTGCTGTTTGTTCGCGCTCGGCCTTCAGCGAGGCTTTGGTCGATTTCGAGCCGTTAGACTTGCGGGAGTTTTTGCGGGATAAGGAGATCGATGTGTTGGCGGATGAATCTTTGATGAGTAAGTCGGGCGGCAATGTACCGGTGAAGTTTCGGCCTTCGTGGGTGAGGGAGGCTTTTTTGAAGTTGATGAGGTTACCTTCGGGGTTGGTCCATTGGTCTTGAATCAGCGTTATCAGTCCGGCTCGTGTGAGTGCGTCGAGCAGAGTGTCGAAGATCTTGCGGTCAGCGGCCGGCGTATTGCGAAGTGTGCCGGAGGAGAGTTCGGTGTGGAGTTTGCCGGTGGCGCGGGTTTGGCCGTCGAGAGCGCGGAGGATGGCGCGGAGCTCGCGTTCCTCTTCGGCGGTGGGTGTGCGGAAGGTTTGGGCGGTGGCGTTTTGTGGGGCGCAGAAGTCGCACTGGCCGCAGGGGCGAAGGCCGTCGGCGGTGTCGCCGAAGTGCTGGATCAGAGCGGCCATACGGCACTGTGGGGACTCGGCGTACTGGACCATGCGATCGATTTGTTCTCTCCGGAAGGCGAGTTGTTCGTCGTAACCTCTGCGCCATGCGGTTTGGCGAAGTGAGATGTCCGTGGCGCGAACGTTGCCGGCCATGTCGATCGCGGCTGCGCCTTGGGCGATGAGTTTTTCGACAGCCTTGTCGAAGGTTTCTGCGTCCATCTTTAAGCGTTGGCGCAGAAGATCGGGCATCTGGTAGTCGGGCGTTAGCAGAGTAGCGACTCGGCTAAGTTCGGTGATGGCGGGGTAGTCGCGTTCGAGGAAGAAGTCGTGCATCTTGCGATCGGCGAAGGAGTAGAGCAGGACGGTGCGTGATGGCAGGCCATCGCGTCCCGCACGACCGATCTCCTGGTAGTACTGCTCGACGGAGCCGGGAAGGGCGACGTGAACGACGGTGCGGACGTCGGCTTTGTCGATGCCCATGCCGAAGGCGATGGTGGCGACGACTACTTCTAATTGGCCGGTGAGGAAGTTACGCTGGACGCGTTCACGCGTGGCGGGATCGAGGCCCGCGTGGTACGCAGCGGCGCTTGGGCCGAGGGTAGATGCGAGTTCTTCGGCGGATTTTCGCGACGGCGCGTAAACGATGGCGGGGCGATTGGATCTTTCTTTGAGCAGATTAGTGGTGAACTCGTTGCGACGGGGCTTGGAAAGCTCGACGACTTCGATTGCGAGGTTGTGGCGGCGGAAGCCGTGGATGAACAGTTCGGGCTGCGTGAGTTTGAGTTGCGCGATGATGTCTTTTTGGACCGTTGGTGTGGCTGTTGCTGTGAGGGCGATGACCGGCGCCGGACGCAGAGCGGGGAGGAAGTCGCCCAGGGTGCGGTAGTCCGGCCGAAAGTCGTGGCCCCAGGCGGAGATGCAGTGGGCCTCGTCGATGGCGATCAGGGAGGGCCTCTTCTTTGCAAGCATCGCGGGAAAGTTGGGAACGCGCATGCGCTCGGGTGCGATGAAGAGGAATTGGAGGGTGCCATCGAGGTAGTTGCGACAGGCCTGGCGAGTTTCGTCACGGGAGAGGCCGGAGTGAATGCGGCCGACGCGGAGGCCAGAGGCGGAGAGCTTCGTGGCCTGGTCGTCCATTAAGGCGATCAGAGGAGAGATGACCAGTGCGGTACCACCACGGGCGATGGCGGGGAGTTGGTAGCATAGACTCTTTCCTGCGCCGGTGGGCATGACGAGGAGGACGTCGCGGCCATCGGTGGCGGCGCGGCAAACTGCTTCCTGGTTGGCGCGAAAGGATGGAAAGCCGAAGGTGGTGTGAAGCAGGGAGGTGAGATTCATCAGCCTGCTTGAGTTTCGCATATTGTTCGTATGAATGTGATAGTGGAGAAGTTGTTAGTTGGGTACACATCGAAGACGACGCTTTTGCGACTTTTGGCGTGGAGGCGAAATCTGATAGAGGATGATGTCAGTGGAGGGACGTATGTATCTGATTGCGATTTGCGCGGTCGGGCTGATTGCCCTGATATTTGGGATCTTCAGGATACGACAACTGCGGAACAGGCGAGAGCTGGAGCAATACAGTATCGACGCTGATGAACTTCATCGCTTGCTTGAAACCAAGAAGGAAATTCTGCTGCTGGATGTTCGGCAGCCGCTCGATCTGCTGGCGCACTCGGAGATTATTCCGGGAGCGCAGAGGATTCCGCCAAAGGACGTGATGGAGCAAGCAGCGTTGATTCCTAAGGATAAGGATTCGGTGCTTTATTGCACCTGCGTCAGCGAGGAGACCAGCCGGATGGTGCTGAAGAATGCGTTAGGTCTTCAGTTCTCCCGGATTAAATTTCTCAAAGGCGGATTGGCAGCGTGGAAGGAAAAGGGGTATCCGGTTGAGCCGTATACCAAGCCCTTTCACCTTGACACGGCGGTTTAGTCTTCGCTTTGTTTGCGGGCAGGTTCAGGTTTTTTCTTCCAGGCACCGACGATCGCACCCATGAGCATGAGGTCAAAGAGCCAAAAGCCGGCATTGACGGCGTAGATCTTCAAGGTACGAACCTCGAAGATGTATTCGGTCGCCCAGCTTGTGGCGACAAAGCCAACCCAGACCAAAGCTCCGACAAGGATGCCGCGACGTGCACTATGTTCGCCCGATCCCTGGATGCAGATGCTGAGCACGGTGGCGGCGATGACGGCGCACAGAATAGCAACCGCATACTGAAGAGCAGGTGACATACCCGAGCTCATGAGCCACTCGCGCGTGCGGCCGATGCCGGCGAGCCATTCGCTCATGAAGACGCTGAACCATAGCGCTTCGAATAGAAATGAGGCGATTGCAGCGATAAGGATCGCTACCCAGTTCAGTCGCACGTTGCTCATCCTGCCCTCCACTAAATTGTCCCGGGTGATGGTGGGAGCATATAGCGAAGGGGGAGGATACGCAACTCAGGCGTTCATGATCTTGTCGAGCGTGATAGGCAGGTCGCGGACGCGTTTGCCAGTGGCGTTGTAGATGGCATTCGCGATGGCGGCGGCTGCTCCCGTGATGCCGATTTCGCCGATGCCGCGGGCTCCGAGCGGGTTGAACCTGTAGTCGGGGATGTTGAGTGCGGTGACGTCGATCTCGTGGACGTCGGCGTTGACGGGAACGTGGTACTCGGCGAGATTTTCGTTGATTGTGCGGCCGTAGGTGGCGTCGATGAGGGTCTCTTCATGAAGGGCCATGCTGATGCCCCAGACGACTCCGCCGGTAAGCTGGTTGAGGCCTGTGGTGCGGTTGATGAGGGTGCCGATGTCGTAGGTGCCGACCATGCGGCGGACCTCAACCATGTTGGTGTCGGCGTCTACGGCAACCTCGGCGAAGATCGCTCCCCAGGAGTGCGAGCTGAAGCTGTCGCGGTCTTTGGGCATCTCGGAGGTGGCGGTGGCTTCGACGGGCGTGCTGCCGTTGCGGGCGAGCAGGGCCGTGATGGGTTCGGATTTTGCGGGATCGGATTTGAGGTAGAGCTTGCCGTCTTTCGTTTCGAGGTCTTCGGCTGTAGCTCCGTGGAGCGGTGATTGCGCGTCGGCTACAGCGAGTTGGGCCAGTTTGAGCTTGGCCTGGATCGCGGCGTCATAAACCCCGGGGCAGACGGAGGCTGCTGTGGTGGAACCGCCGGATCCGCCGGAGCGGGGGAGAGTCGTGTCGCCGAGTTGGACGTCGACCAGGGTGGGATCCATGAACAGAGTGTCGGCTGCAGTCTGGGCTAGGATCGTGTAGGTTCCGGTGCCGATGTCCTGGGTGCCGACGCCGACGAAGACGCGACCGTTAGGCAGGAAACGGACGACCGCCGAGGAGGGCCGGCGGCCCGCTCCGTAGTTGGCGGTGGCCATGCCGTAGCCGATCAATTTGTTGCCCTCGCGCTGCTGGCCTGGTTTGGCGGTGCGCTTGGACCAGCCGAAGCGCTCGGCGGCCTGGGTGTAGCACTCGCGGAGGTGTTTGCTTGACCAGGGGAGTCCTTGACGCGGGTCTTTTTCGGCGTAGTTAATCAGGCGGAGCTGGATGGGGTCGATGTTGAGTTTTTCGGCGAGCTCGTCGAGGGCGATTTCAAGGCCGACGCTACCGGTAGCTTCGCCGGGGGCGCGCATCCAGGTGCCCATGCCGAGATTGAGGTCAACGACATTGTGAGTGGCGATCAGCGCCTCGCTGTCATAGAGGAGGGGAGTGGCAGCTGCTGCGCTTTCGATCCAGTCCGAGATAAGAGAGGTATAGCAGGTGGAGTCGTGCTGCTGGAGAAGGAGCTTGCCGTCGGAGGACGCGGCTAGCTTGATGTGCTGAGAGGTGTTGGGACGCGAGCCTACGGGGCCGAACATCTGCTCGCGTCCAAGGACGAGTTTGACTGGGCGCTGGGCGACTTTGGCGGCCATAGCGGCGAGAATGGTATGGGACCAGACGTTCCCCTTGGTGCCGAAACCGCCGCCGACATAGGGGCACTGCACGTGAACGTTGCCCTGCGGAATCGAGAAGGCGCGGGCCAGCGATCCTTGCACACCGCTGATGCCCTGGGTGGCGTCATAGACGTTGAGGTTGTCGCCGTCCCAGGAGGCGATTGTGGCGTGGGGCTCCATGGGATTGTGGTTCTGGATGGGTGTGGAGTAGGTTTGGTCGATGACGGCAGTGGCTTTTGCGAGGGCGGCTGCAGGATCGCCGCGGTGAGAGCCTTCACTTCCGCGTTTCGGAGCGCGGGCGTCTTTGAGCCGCGCGTTGAAGCCAAGTTTCGCGGGTTGCTCCTTGTACTCAATGCGGAGAAGTCTGGCGGCCTGTTCGGCTTCGGGCAGAGAGCGCGCGACAACGACTGCGATGGGCTGGCCGCTGAAGAAGACGTTAGTGTCCTGGAGGATATTGACGTTGCCTGGGACGGTAAGCTTCGGCGCGTTGAACGGCGTGATGATGGAGTAGACACCGGCGGCCTTGGCTGCGACGCTTTGATCGATGGAGGCGACGGCTCCTGAGGGGATGTTTGCCTGGACGATGTAGGCGTAGGCTGCGTTTTCGACGGGGAACTCGGCAGCGTATTTGGCGCGGCCGGTGACTTTGGCGAGCGCGTCATAGCGAGTGGCGAGTTGGCGGTGATCGAGTTTGGGATGGGGTACTTTTTCGTCGATGGCGATCATGCCTGGACTCCTTGTGCGGCGAGCGTGAGGGCGCGCACGACGCCTTGTTTGGCGAGTTCAATCTTGAAGGCGTTGTGTTCCTGTGGTTGAGCTCCTGCGAGGGCGAAGTCGGCGGCTTTCTTGAAGGCATCGGGGCTGGCGATTGCGCCAACGAGGAACCTTTCCGCTTCGAGGGAGCGCCAGGGTTTGTGGGCGACGCCGCCGAGTGCAAGGCCAGCGGACTGAATGGTGTTGCCGCTGATCTCGAGGCCGGCAGCTACGGAGACCAGCGCGAAGGCGTAGCTCTTGCGGTCGCGCACCTTGAGGTAATAGGAGTGCCTGGTGAACTTCGGCGCGGGCAGTTCGACGGCGGTAATCAGTTCGCCGGGCTGGAGATTGGTATCGAGTTGCGGGGTGTTGCCTGGGAGGCGATGGAATTCGGCAAAGGGGATAGTACGCTTGCCTTTGGGGCCGATGACGTGAACTGTAGCGTTGAGTGCGGCGAGCGCGACGTTCATGTCGGACGGGTTGGTGGCGATACACTCATTACTTGCGCCGAGAATTGCATGGATGCGGTTGAAGCTCTTGAGTGCGGCGCAGCCACTGCCTGGCGTGCGTTTATTGCAGGCGGGGAACGCGGTGTCCATGAAGTAGTAGCAGCGCGTGCGTTGGAGCAGATTGCCGCCGGTAGTGGCCATGTTGCGCAGTTGCGGCGAGGCTCCACTGAGAAGTGCCTGCGAGAGAAGCGGGTAGTTGGTGCGGATGGTCTCATGATTCGCGAGATCGCTGTTGCGAACTCCCGCGCCGATAGTGGTGGTGTTGCCGGTGGTGACGACCTGGTTGAAATCCAGCCGGGTCACATCGATCAGCGTGGTGGGATGTTCGACGTTGTACCGCATCAGATCGACGAGGTTGGTGCCGCCGCCAAGGAACTTTGCCCCGTGAGCGGAGACGGCGTGGACGGCTTGTTCTGGAGCGGTGGCGCGCTGGTAGTTGAAGGGATTCATGCCGAGGCTCCTTTCATGGCGGCGCGGACGGCGGCAACGATGTTGGGGTAGGCTCCACAGCGGCAGATGTTGCCGCTCATGCGCTCACGAATCTCGTTGTCGGTAAGCTCGGGATTGGTGATGTTGCCAGTTTCGAAGGAGACGGTGCTCAGAGTGTTGTGCTTATGCTCCTTGAGGAGGGCAACGGCGGAGCAGATCTGTCCAGGGGTGCAGTAGCCACACTGAAAGCCGTCGTGTTCGAGAAAAGCGGCCTGAACGGGGTGGAGGGTGTCGCCGTGAGCCAGGCCTTCGATGGTGGTGATCTCGGCTCCCACAGCTGTGACGGCGAGGGTGAGGCAGGAGTTGACACGGCGACCGTCGAGCAGAACGGTGCATGCTCCGCATTGACCATGGTCGCAGCCCTTTTTGCTGCCGGTGAGCGCAAGGTGTTCGCGGAGGGCGTCGAGAAGGGAGGTGCGGGTGTCGAGGGAGAGCGACTTCGACGTCCCATTGATCTTGAGGGTCACGCTCAGCATCTGCGGAGTCGTTGCGGCTGCGGCCTGCGCCTCCTGAGCGGCGACCAGCTGCGGGATTCCGGTAACGACTGCAGTGCCTAAGATGCCCGTGGTTTTGATGAAAGTTCGGCGGGAGACTTCGATGTCGATAACGGAGTTGAACGGGTCAGCAGGAGTGTCTTTGAGTTGATCTTTCTGCTGATCGTCCAGTTGGTCTGGGATGTCGATACAGTGTTCGGAGCTCATGGCCGGGCCTCATTTGGGGTTGACGGTTCACGATGGGATCGCACGACGAGCAAGTATACGTAGACGAAACTGTAAAAGAAAAAGACGCATGGAAAAAAGTGGTCATTTGTTGGGCATAAGGGAGTTATGATGGTCGCGTTCCCAAAAGCGTTTACCAAAATTTATATCGAAATTCGGGAGAGTGAATTGGGCCTATCGATCGTTTTCAAGCGTTCTCTGGTATCTCGCACAGTATGCATTGGAGTTGTGGCGGCACTGGCTGGGGCGATGGTAATGCCAGCGGTTTCACAAACGCCTGAGGGACGCCAGCAGCAGCAGAGAGGAACCGGCGAGGCCCCTGCAGCGAGGGAGGATCAGAGTATCCCAATTCCGCCCGAGACCAATTCTGTGACCAAGCATGATTGGACTGCGGGTGGACAGACGATTCACTACACGGCGACCGCGGGGAATCTGCTGATACGTGACGATCAAGACAAAGCGAACGGCAGCATCTTCTATGTAGCTTATACCGAGGACGGCGCCGATGCGAAGAGCAGGCCGGTCACGTTCTTCTATAACGGCGGGCCAGGGTCGGCGACGATCTGGCTGCATATGGGATCGCTGGGGCCGGTGCGTGTGATTACCCAGAGCCCAGAGGCAACAGGCCCGGCGCCGTTTGAGTGGATTCAGAATCCGGAGAGCTTGATCGACAAGAGCGACCTGGTATTTATCGACGCGCCACTGTGCGGTTTTTCGCGCGCGGTGGGGAAGGGAACGGCGAAGGACTTTGCCGGAACCGATCAGGACATCCATGCGTTCGAGAAGTTTATCGTTCGTTACATCACAGTGAACCAGCGGTGGAACTCGCCGAAGTTTCTGTTTGGGGAATCCTATGGGACGACGCGGTCGGCAGGATTGGTGGCAGCGTTGCAGAGTGATGGCATTGAATTCAATGGCGTGACGCTGTTGTCTTCAATTTTGAACTACAACCGGCGCGCACCTGGTTTGGACTATGAGGCGATCGGGTATCTGCCTTCCTATGCCGCGATTGCTTATCACTACAAGAAGGTGAAGACGAACCTGAGCATCGCCGAGTGGGTGCAGCAGGCGCGGTTGTTTGCTCGGGGACCGTACACCGAGGCGCTGCAGCAGGGCGATAAGCTGCCGCCGGCGGAGTTCGATGCGATGGCTGCGAAGGTAGCAGCGATTACCGGCCTGAGCGTTGAGTATGTGAAGGATTCGAAGCTGCGAATCTCGGCAACACGGTTTCGTAAGGAACTGCTGCGTGGGGACGAACGAATCCTCGGACGTTACGACGCGCGATTTATGGGATGGGACCCAGAATCGGCTGGAGAGAATCCGGGCTATGATCCTTCGGACACAGGCATTAGCGGCGTGTATGTTGGAGCGTTCCACGACTACATTCAGAAAGAGCTGAAGTACATGAGCCAGGAGCCGTACTATCTGTCGGGGCCCGGGTTGAACCAAGTCTGGGATTTCAAGCATAGGCCGTCGGGCGCTGCTGGCGGTGGTGGCGGTGGACGGGGAGGGGAACAGAACCAGCCGGATGTTGCGGTCGACCTGTCAGACGCGATGCGAAAGAATCCCCATCTGCACGTGTTTTCGGCGAATGGTTATTTCGATCTGGCGACGCCGTTCTTTTCAACCGAGTATGACCTGAGCCACATGGATCTGCCGGCTAACCTTGTCGGTAATGTTCAGTTTGGTTACTACCCGGCTGGCCACATGGTATATCTCAACGTCGAAGCATTAAAGGAACTGAAGGCGGATATGGCGAAGTTTTATGCCATGGCAGAGAAGCACTAAGACAGGGTTAGGGTTACACGCGGATGAGGGTGCATCGGGGCATGATTTGCGCCGCCGCACCCTTGCTTTCTGACCCTAACTGCCTTAGAATGAATACTGCGGTATTTTTCCCAGTGTGCGTGTGGTGAAGTGCGGAAATTAACTCAAAGAGGTACTGATAAAGATGGCAAAACGTCGTGGAAATCCAAACTGGGGCAAGCCTGAGCCGATAGGGCCGGTTGTTCCGACGGTCACATCGTTCGAGCAGGTGGTGAAGGAGTTCAAGCTGACACCGGACCAGTACATTCGTTCGACCCGGCTTCGTGAGTGGGCTCGGCGAAACAAGAATTCAAAATACATCCCTGAGGCGCTATTGGAGGCCTGGGGTTTCGAGATCGAGTCTACCCTATAGGTTTCGAATTGAGTCTGAGACGCCGCCGCCTCTGAAGGCGGCGTTTCTTTTTTGCGACCGGCGTAGGATTAAACGAGTCGAAAGAGTTGACGATGGAAGGCGGAGCTATGTTTGCTGAGGTGACTGAAGCAGTGGCCGAGATTAAAGCGGGCCGGATGGTTGTCGTTGTCGACGACGAGGACCGCGAGAATGAGGGAGACCTGACGCTGGCTGCAGAGTTTGTTACGCCGGAGGCGATCAACTTCATGGCGAAGTTCGGCCGCGGGTTGATCTGCCTGACGCTGACCGAAGAGCGCGCGGATTATCTGCGGCTGGGGCCGATGACGCAGGAAAATACTTCACGGTTTGGCACGGCGTTTACCGAGAGCATTGAAGCGCGGGAGGGGGTAACGACGGGAATCTCGGCGGCTGACCGCGCACATACGATCAAGGTGGCGATTGATCCACGGTCGACTGCGGCTGATCTGGCTCGGCCGGGACATGTGTTTCCCCTGCGGGCACGCAAGGGTGGCGTGCTGGTGCGGGCAGGACAGACGGAGGCTTCTGTCGATCTGGCGCGGATGGCGGGGCTGGTAACGGCGGGTGTGATCTGCGAGATCATGAATGACGACGGAACCATGGCGCGGGTGCCTGACCTGGTTAAGTTTTGTGAAGAACACAAGCTGAAGATGGTGACCGTTGCCGATATCATCCGGTACCGTTTACAGAATGAGCGGTATATCCATCGCGTGGCGGAGTCGCTGATGCCGACCGCGCATGGCGAGTTTCGCATGATTGCGTATGAGAGCGAAGTGGATGGCGGCGAGTCGCATGTTGCTCTGGTGTATGGCGATGTGACGGGTGGCTCAAAGAACAACACGGAGCCAGTGCTGGTCAGGGTCCATACCCATTGCCTGTCGGGCGATGTGTTTTCGACGACGTTATGCGATTGCAGAGCGGTGGTGGAAAATTCGCTGCGCATGATTGCGGAGG
>Ga0210398_10007102_pt1 | contig 10207 bp, 8 predicted proteins | sample IncBWC4OmetaG_FD_161047 | JGI IMG/M metagenome (GOLD analysis project Ga0210398, IMG submission 161047) | Forest soil microbial communities from Barre Woods Harvard Forest LTER site, Petersham, Massachusetts, United States - Inc-BW-C-4-O | ecosystem: Environmental > Terrestrial > Soil >...
GTGCTGTTCTCCACGATGACCACGGTCAGCTTTTATCTCATCACTGCGTACACCCCGACGTTCGGCTCAGACGTGCTGCATCTGACCAGCCGCCAGAGCCTCGTGGTCACCTTATGCGTGGGCCTGTCCAACTTTATCTGGCTGCCGGTGGGTGGAGCGATTTCCGACAAGGTCGGTAGGAAGCCCCCGCTGATTTTGATTACCGTCACGGCGATCCTGACGGCGTATCCCGCGATGCTGTGGCTGGTGAGCGACCCTTCGACGACGCGCCTGCTGCTAGTGGAATTGTGGCTCTCGATGTTCTTCGGCGTATATAACGGGGCCATGATCCCGCATCTCGCGGAGATCATGCCGCCGGAGATTCGTACGTCCGGTTTTTCCCTGGCGTTCAGCCTGGCGACGGCGATTTTCGGCGGGTTTACGCCGTTTGTCTGCACTTACCTCATCCACGAAACGAGCAACCGGGCCATGCCGGCGCTTTGGCTCTCCTTCGCGGCAGTGTGCGGTTTATTCGCAGCGTTAGCTGGGGGAAGACAGCGCGCGATGATGCCTGAACTCGAGGCGAGCGTTTCGCCGCAATAAAGTGCAAAGCCCGGTGCTCGCAGCCAGTCTAGACGTAGGCGATCCAGCGGCCTGCGGCGACGATCCCGAACCACAGCAAAATCGAAATCAATCCCGCGGCGCGCGCTGACACCGGTCCCACAGGATCATTCTCCCACTTGTCCACGCTCTGATAAGCAACGAAATGGAAGATCAGCGCGTTGATCCCCGCGATTACGATGAGCGACATTTTGATCTTGAAGCCGAGGTTGCCATACATCTTGGTGGCCTCGGAGGAAAACAGCAGCGAGCCGGTAGTGACTTGAATGATGAAGCCTGCCAGGGCCCAGGGAATAAAACGCCGCGCCAGCTTGGAGACGGACTCGTCGCGAAAAGTGAGGCCCATCAGGCGCAAGTCGAGAATGGAAGTTGCGCCCACCAGCAAAATGATGCCGAAAATATGGACCGTTTCGATGATCGGGAACAGCCATAGGGACTCCCGGATGGTTGTCCCGATATGGGTTTGTTCCAGCCACTCGCAAATCGCAAAGATGAAGCGCATTTCCATGGCCCTCGCGGAGGATCGGTCTATGTCGTCACACCTTCACTCCAAACGCAGGTCAACGCTGGGCAGATGCACACGGCGTAATCGTCTGGAATGGTGCGCTATTTTAGCGTGATTCCCAACTCATGACCATACGGCAAAGGATACTTGGCGATTTTTCGCGGGGATGCCTGGACTTCGTCTAGCAACCAAACTTGACTCTGCCGCGTCACCGTCGTACACCTAGATTGTGCAGGCCTGTCCGGAGGAAAAACCCGTGTCGCCCACCGCTGGAATTCAGTCTCCCTCGCAACCCGTAAGCCCGCGAAAAGCAAGCTTGTTGCGGCCCATTGCGATGGCCGCCTTTTGCACTTTTCTTGCCGGCGCTTCGTTGGCTGTCTTATCCGCCGGACAGGAGCCGGCGGCCACCAAGCCCACCAACGCCGCCGAGCGCGGTGTGGATCTCACCATCATGGACAAGACCTGCAAGCCGTGCGAGGACTTCTACCACTACGCCGACGGCCTGTGGCTGGCCAAGAACCCCGTGCCGCCTGCCTATCCGGCCTGGGGGCGCTTCGCCGAATTGGCCGAAAAAAATCGCGAGCTCCTGCACCAGATTCTGGAAAACGCCGCAGCAAACACCAAAGTTGCGCCCGGCTCCAACGAGCAGAAGATCGGCGATTTCTATGCCAGCTGCATGGATGAAAAACAGGTGAACGCAGAGGGCATCAAGCCGCTGGAGGCGGAGTTCGCGCGCATCAGTTCGCTGCAGAGCGCCGCGGAGGTTCAGGCTGAAGTGGCGCGCCTGCAGGGAATGGGCGTGGGCGCGCTGTTTGAATTCGGCTCGACGCAGGACGAGAAGGACAGCACCCAGGTAATCGGTGGAGCGGACCAGGGCGGGCTCGGGCTCCCCGACCGCGACTACTACACCAAGACCGACGACAGATCGAAACAGATTCGCCAGCAATATGAAACGCACGTCGCCAAGATGTTGGCGCTGGCGGGCGACGATGATGCCAAGGCGGCGGCCGAAGCTAAAGCCGTCATGGAGCTGGAGACCCGGCTGGCCGAGGCTTCCATGACCCGCGTGGACCGCCGCGACCCCGACAAGACCTATCACAAAATGAATCGCGCGCAACTGCGCGATCTCATGCCCAATTGGTCCTGGGATAATTACTTTCAGGAAATCGGCTACACCAACATCGAATCCGTGGACGTTTCCGCCCCGAAATTTTTTGAGACTGTGAGCCAGGTCCTCAAGGAAGCGCCTACCGACACGTGGAAGACATATCTTCGCTGGCATGTGCTGAATTCCACCGCGCCGTATCTGTCCGAGCCCTTTCTAAACGAGGATTTCAATTTCAAGGGGCGCGTGCTGCAGGGCACTAAGGAGCTCCTGCCGCGCTGGAAGCGCTGCGTGGCGGCCACGGACCGGCGGCTCGGTGAGGCGCTCGGCCAGTTCTACGTGCAAAAGTATTTTCCGCCTGCGGCCAAGGCGCGCGCCCTCGAGCTGGTGAATAATCTCACCGACGCCCTGCGTGACGACCTGCAAACCCTGCCCTGGATGGGGCCCGAAACGCGCAAGCAGGCGCTCACCAAGCTCGCCGCCTTCACCCGCAAAATCGGCTACCCCGACAAGTGGCGCGACTACTCCGCCTACAAGGTGGATCGCGGCCCCTACGTGCTCGACGCGATGAACGGGTCTCTTTTTGAATTTCACCGCGACCTGAACAAGATCGGCAAACCGGTGGACCGTACTGAATGGGGCATGTCCCCTCCCACGGTGAACGCCTACTACAATGCGGAGATGAATGAGATTGTCTTCCCTGCGGGGATACTTCAGCCGCCGTATTTTGACCCCCAGGCCGATGATGCGTCGAACTACGGCGCGATCGGAGCCGTGATCGGGCACGAGATGACGCACGGCTTTGACGACCAGGGAAGGAAATACGACGCGCAGGGCAACCTCAAAGACTGGTGGACGCCGGAGGATGAAAAGAACTTCAACGAGCGCGCCCTGTGCGTCGAAAAGCAGTTCGATGCCTACGTCGTCGAGGACGATATTCACGAAGACGGCAAGCTCGAGCTCGGGGAGAGTATCGCGGACCTCGGCGGCCTGAACCTGGCTTATCGCGCCCTGCAAAAGGCCGAGAAGGGCAAGCCTACCGGGCCGATTGGGGGCCTCACGCCGAACCAGCGATTTTTCCTGGCCTACTCGCAGGTCTGGGCCCAGAATGACCGCCCGGAATTCGAGAGGTTGGTCGTAAATACGGACCCGCACCCGCTACCGAAGTTCCGCGGAATCGCCGCACCTTCCAACATGCCGGAATTTGCCAAGGCCTTCGGCTGCAAAGAAGGCGACGCCATGGCGCGGCCCGCGGGCGTGCGATGCCAGATCTGGTGAGGACGATTTCGCGAATGCGGCCGGAGTTTTACTTTTTCTTCTTGTCCGGGAAGGGAATGAATTTGTAACCCAGGCCCCGCACGGTGACCAGGTACTGGGGATCGGAAGGCTCGTCCTCGATATATTTCCTCAAGCGCACGATGAAGTTGTCGATGGCCCGTGTGTCCGTATCTTCCTGTAGGTCCCACACATTTTCGAGAATGGCTTTGCGGGAAACGGGATGGCCGGCGTGCTGGATGAAGTAGCGCAGCAACTCCGATTCCATCAACGTGAGCTGGACGGTCTCTTTTCCCGCCCGTAGCAACAGATTCTGGAAATCGACGACCTTGTCGCCGAAGCGAAACGTATCCGGGGGATCTGTGCCGTTGCCGGCGGCGGGCTTGGCGGGCGGCCGGCCGGCAGATCTTGCGCCGCGGTCCCAGGTTTTACGGCGCAGCAGACTGCGCACGCGTGCGATGAGGATCGAGAGGTTGAATGGCTTGGGCAGGTAATCGTCGGCGCCGGATTCGAAGCCCTGCAGAACGTCTTCGGGGCGGGAGCGCGCGGTGAGCATCAGGACCGGGATGTAGTTTCTGGTTTCGCGCAGCCTGCGCGCCACGCTGAAACCGTCCTTGCCGGGCAGCATGACGTCGAGCACCAGGGCGTCGAATTCTTCGTCGTTTTTGGAGAGGCGCTCCAGCGCCTCTTCGCCGTTGCCCAGCACCTGGACGGAATAGCCTTCCTGCTCCAGATTGAAGCGCAGCCCCTCCGCCAGGTGCGCCTCGTCCTCAACGACTAGGATCCGGTTCATACGGGATAGGCCCTCGGAAGGCGCAGCGTGAAGGTGCTGCCGCGCCCGGTGCCTTCGCTTTCGGCAAAGGCGTCACCGCCGTGCCGTCGCGCGATGGAGCGCACGATGAAAAGGCCCAGGCCGGTGCCCTTCACGCGGCCGTTGGCGGAGCTGGCCACGCGATAGAAGCGCTTGAAAATGTGTTTCAGCTCAGGATGGGGGATGCCCACGCCCTTGTCGCGCACGCGCAGCAGGATCGTGTCGATGTCCGGGCTGAGCAGGTCGACTTCGATTTCCTTCTTCTCGCCGGAATATTTCACGGCGTTTTCGACCAGGTTGAACACCGCGGTGCGTAATTCCTGCGGGCTTCCGCGCAGGTAGATTTTGTCGTGAGAGCCGTCCACGAACTGTAGAGCCTCCGTGGGCAGGTGATGCCGCAGCCGCGTGAGCGCCACCGTCTCCAAGACGATCTCCGAGAAGTCGACTTGCTGCCAGTTCTTCTTGCTGCTGGCGTGGCGCTCCTCGCCGGCTTTCAGAATCTGTTCCACCGTGCCCAGCAGCCGGTCGGTATCCTCGAGCATGATGCGATAGAAATCCTTGTGCTGCTGCGCGGTCAGGTCGCGGGTCTGCAGGGTTTCCAGGTACAGGCGGATGGAGGCGATGGGAGTCTTCAGCTCGTGGGTGACGGCGTTGAGAAAGCTGTCCTGCTGCTCGTTCTTGTGAATCTCGCGCACCAGAAAGACGGTGTACACCACGATCCCGGCGATGATCAGCGCGAAAAAGATTATTCCCAGGACCAGCGGCACCACCTCCCGCCACTTGAGCACGATCCATGTGACGTTCAGGGCGACCGCCAGCCCCACCAGGCAGGCGCCCATGGTCACAAAGAAAAAGATTTTCTTGGCGCGGCGAGTAAAGCGCATCGCAAGTCTCTCTCCGACCATACTAAACGAGTCGCGGGCGAAAAAGAACTGCGTCGCCTCGTAATTGGCAAGGACTGGCGGCGAGGATCCTGCGACGCAGGGCGAGCCCTCTTGGACCGCGACGAAAGTTGCTTTTTTGTGGGGGAAAAAGATAATATCGCGCATCATTCGGGGGAGCGCTTGCGGCGCTCGACATTTATACCGTTTTTGATTTATCCGTACTCTTTCCAAAACGAGTCGTCAGGAAGGACTACGTTATGAGACTCTTCGTCCGCACCCTTCAACTGTTCGCCGGATTCTTCCTTTTGTTTTACGTCGGGTTCGTATTCTGGGGCGCCTACGCCCCGGCCAGGGTAGGGAAGGTGCCTGCGTCCGGCATCGCCTTGATGGCTGCTATCCTGTCGCTGGCCGTCACGCTATTCTTTGCGGGAACCTGAAGAGCCCGATGCGCGAAGCGATCGCAGCCGGGAAATGATGCCTCACCGGGCATCATCCTTTCGTCGTCCCTGCGTTTGACGTATGTTGTTCTGCCTGATTTGGGAATTACACCCTAACGCGAGTCAGTAGAGGAGAGTGGGCTTATGAAGTTCGGCTGGATGCTTATTGTGTCTCTGCTTGTGGGTAGCGCTCTTCCGGCGCGAGCGCACGCGCAGGACAAGCGGTTCGAAAGCCCGAGCCCCACGGCGCTCGAAAAGCAGCTCTATGAAGTTGAGCTGAAGTGGATGAAGGCCGAGCACGACAAGATCAACGACGGGCCCGACAGCATGGGCGAGATATGGATGGACGATTTCTTCGATGTGCTGCCGACCGGCGTGGTGGTCAACAAGCACGAAATGATGGGCATGATGGACCAGGCCGACGCGCGCCCGGGCACCGGCGCATTCCCGGACACCTTCAAGATTCGCGCCATCTACGGCAACGTAGTGCTGGCCACCGACCACACTACGATCAAGGGAGTGGATGCGAACGGCAAGGTCGTTCCGGTGCGGGAAATGCGCGTGCTGCGCATTTTCGTGAAGGACAAGGGAAAGTGGCGTGTGCAGGGCGCCGGCCTGGTAGTGATTCCGCCGAAGTAGCGCTCAAGTGGCACAGCGACTCTTCGCTGTGCGGGGTTTGCAATCGCAATTAGGATCAGGTCGTATTGAGCGGCCCACAAAATCACGCAGCGAAGAGTCGCTGTGCCACTCAGTCCCCAGCCACTTCCTGCGCGACCGCCTGGGGTTCCGGCGGCGGAAGGACGGCGGGGAGCCCGTCGGTTGGTTCGGGAAGAATCTCTTTCACGCGGCCGATTTTGGGCAGGGAGATATCCCACGCCAAGCCCAGCGTACGCAGCGCCTGGATCCCGTACCAGTTGACGTCAATTTCATACCAGGTCAGGCCGTGGCGGGCCACCTGCGGAAACGCGTGATGGTTGTTGTGCCAGCCCTCGCCGAAGGTGAGGATCGCCACCCAGAAGCTGTTGGTCGAGTCGTCGCCGGTCATGAAGCGCTGCGAGCCCCACATGTGCGTCGCGGAGTTCACCAGCCAGGTGCAGTGCAGGCCGAACACGGTCCGCACGAACGTGCCCCACAGCAAGTAGGGCCAACCGAACGAGAGCAGCACCGCACCCAACACCACTTGCGGCACCCAGTGCCACTCGCTGATGAAAGAGTGAAACTTGTCCTTGCGCAGGTCCGGCACGTAGGGCAGCAGGGAAGCGATCTTGTTGTGCATGGCCTTGCCAGTGAGGATCCATCCCATGTGGGCCCACAAGCCGCCGTCGCGCGGCGAGTGCGGGTCGTCTTCGGTTTCGGTATTCTGGTGATGCTTGCGGTGCGTGGCTACCCAGAAGATGGGGCCGCCCTCGAGTGTCAGGGTTCCGCAAATGGTCAGGAAATATTCCACCCACTTCGGAGTTTTATACCCGCGGTGCGTGAGCAGCCGGTGGTAGCCCATACCGATGCCAAGGCTGCCCGAAACCCACCAGAGCAGCGCCGCTACCAACACAGGCTTCCATCCGAAGAAGAAAAATGCCGCCACCGCGCCAATGTGAAACGCGACCATGAAGAAGGTCGTTATCCAATTCACCGGCTGGGTAAAAGTTCTGTCGCGTTTCCCGTTGGTTTCCATGGCCCGGTCCCCTTTGTCCCGTTCGTCCGATATTATCGGCCGATTCTTGCTGCAGTTGACACCGCGCACCACCTGGATCGAACGTAACATGCAGAGGCGAAACGCTTTGTAATACTTCTGTAATTGTTGGTTGGCGCGCCCCACTATGAGACTGTCCGAACGGACAGATTGCGTTGGAGGCTCTCGGCTTGACACGTCGCGGCGGCTGGCCTAATTTCGGCACGTCCAATCTGCATCTTGAGGGCAACATTGCCTTTGTCCCTACCCTGAACACGAGAAGACGAAAGGAACGTACCGTGAAACGAATACTCACCCTGGCCTGGCCCACATTCTTTTTCGTCGTGTTGTTTGCGGGAACAGCCGCCGCGCAACAGGCAAGCCAACCCAAGGGCTGGGTGGCGGCCCAGGTTCAATTCGAGAAAAACTGTTCGAAATGCCATGGCAATGCCGCGCCGCAGGCGGACAAGCCGACGCCCACCCGCGAGGCGCTGATGAAGCTCTCTCCCGAGGCGATCTACGCATCGCTCACCACCGGTTCCATGGCCGCTCAGGCCAAGGATTTGACCGATGACCAGAAGCGGCTGATCGCCCAGCACCTTGGCGGGCGGCCCGTGGACGTGGCGGGCGCGGGCGATGCCAAAGCTATGCCCAACCGTTGCGCGAGCAATCCGCCCATGAGCGATCCCTCGGCCGGCGCAGGCTGGAATGGCTGGAGCAATGACGCCGTCAACTCGCGCTTCCAATCCGCACAGGCCTCGGGACTCACCGCCGACCAGGTCCCCAATTTGAAATTGAAGTGGGTCTTTGGAGTGCCCGGTGCCACGGAGATGTACAGCCAGCCAGCGGTGGTCAGCGGGCGTGTCTTTATCGGCAGCGATTCGGGATATGTCTATTCGCTCGACGCCGCGACCGGATGCGTCTACTGGTCGTTCCTGGCGCAGGCCGGAGTCCGCACGGCGCCCAGCGTCGGCGCGGTGAAGACGCAGGGCGCGGCGCGGTATGCCCTCTATTTCGGCGATCAGCGCGCCAACGAATACGCGGTCAACGCCGAGACCGGCCAACTGCTCTGGAAGGCACATGTCGAGGAGCATCCGCTATCGCATATCCTGGGCGCGCCAAAACTTTACAACGGGCGATTGTACGTGCCGGTTTCCTCAGGCGAGGAGGGCATTTCCGAAAATCCTGCCTACCCGTGCTGCACCTTCCGCGGCAGCGTAGTCGCGCTGGACGCGGAAACAGGCAAGCAAATCTGGAAGACCTACTCGGTTCCTGAGGCGCCCAAGCCCACCAAGAAAAATTCCGTGGGCGTACAAATGTCCGCTCCCGCGGGCGCGGCCATCTGGAACTCTCCGACGATCGATGTAAAGCGCAACGCTCTCTACATCGGCACAGGCGATTCCTACACGGAGCCGGCCGCCAAATATTCGGACGCGATTCTGGCGATGAATCTCGACACCGGCAAACTGCTGTGGGAGTTTCAAGACATCCGTAACGATTCCTGGATGGTGGGCTGCCAGACCGATCGCGTCCTCGGCAACTGCCCCGAAGAGCTTGGTCCCGACTATGATTTCTCGGTTTCACCCATGCTGCGGACGATGCCTAATGGCAAGCAGTTCCTCGTCGTCTCGGGCAAAAGCGGCTACGTTTTGGCGCTGGACCCCGACAACAAGGGCAAGGTGCTGTGGAAAACTCCGCTGTTCCAGAAGCCGCCGGCCTACTCCGGGCTGATTGTCTTCGGGGGAGCCTCGGACGAGCAGGACGCCTACTTCGCGCTGAACCAAGTGGGAGGCATGGCCGCGGTGGATATGCTCACGGGCGAGCGCAAATGGTTTACTCCGCTGGCTCCGGCGGACCTTCCGGGAGAGACGCCCCGCCCCGGCCAGTCTGCGGCGGTGACGGCGATTCCCGGCGTGGTGTTTTCAGGCGGCTGGGACGGACGGTTGCGCGCGATTGCCGCGGGAAACGGCAGCGTGATCTGGGAATACAACACGGCGCACGACTACACGACGGTGAACGGTGTGCCGGGCAAGGGCGGTTCGATGGGCGCGCCCGGACCGACCATCGTGGGCGGCACGCTCTACGTGGGTTCGGGCTACGTCGGTGTCAGCAACGGTTTGCCCGGCAACGTGCTTCTGGCCTTCTCGGCGGAATGAGCGGCTGAGCGGTCCCTGCTCCAACTTCAAGAAAACATTGCCGGTTACGGGCCGTGCTGTTGTCGCGGCGGAAGCAGCCGCGCCCTCACCGGCCTGGTCCCTTCTGTAACGAAACAATAATATTCAAAAATTATGTCGTTCGTGATAATAATAGTCCATCGTCCTTTTCTTAGCGAGGCAACCCAATGCGGTCAGTCAACCTGTCCCTGCCCAGGTTACTGGGGCTTCCTGCGATTCTGCTTCTGGCGTGCGCGGTGGCTTGGCCGCAAGCTGCTCCCGTGCCATCGCGTATCGTCGACCGCGTCGACGAGAATTCGCTGGTCACCCTGCGCGGCAACACGCACCCCCTGGCCCAGTCCCAATTTGACCGCGGCCCTGCGCCCCCCGACCTGCCCATGGCGCGCATGCTGCTGGTTCTGAAGCGCAGCGATGCGCAGGAAGCGGCGCTTGAGAAGCTGCTTGATGACCAGCAAGGCCTGAATTCCCCGAGCTATCACCAGTGGCTTACGCCGGACCAATTCGGCCAGCAATTCGGGCCAAGCAGCCAGGATGTGCAGGCCGTGGTGGCATGGCTGCGCTCCCACGGCTTCCAAATTGGAGCGATCAGCGCCGGCCTCACGGTCATCGAATTTTCCGGCACCGCGGCACAAGTGCAGCAGGCGTTTCACACGGAAATCCGCAAATTCACTGTGAACGGAGAAGATCACTGGGCCAATGCCGGCGATCCGCAGATCCCCGCAGCGCTGGCTCCGGTGGTCGCCGGTG
>Ga0210398_10007105_pt1 | contig 10204 bp, 5 predicted proteins | sample IncBWC4OmetaG_FD_161047 | JGI IMG/M metagenome (GOLD analysis project Ga0210398, IMG submission 161047) | Forest soil microbial communities from Barre Woods Harvard Forest LTER site, Petersham, Massachusetts, United States - Inc-BW-C-4-O | ecosystem: Environmental > Terrestrial > Soil >...
TTAGTAAAGATGTCACCACCGGTCCGACCAGTTCCGCCTCATTGCGGGCCGGGACTACGGCAACCACGCCGCCCGAAATTGCCGCGTTGTCACGAGCGTCGGGCTGAGCGCTCTTCGTACGCCAGAAGGCCCCCCTGTCCAAGGTGAGGTAAGACCAGGTCACGGCGGTAAGCGTGGCGATACTCGTGGCAAGCACGGACATCGGCGTGGGCGCGAGAGTACACCTTAGCGAGATGTCAGATCAAGGCTTGATCAGCCTGAAAATATCAGGCTGAACAGTCGGATAATCTGCCGACGCCGCATGGGATTGCCTGGCTGAAGGTCATGCGGATTCCATGCTCCGGTCGCAAGATCACCATGGGGCGCGCTTCGATTGTCTGGCCCGGAACCAGGCGGAAATCGTATTTGCGGAGCAGAACACTCAGAATCATGAGCATCTGCAGCATGGCGTAGTTGCCGCCGATACAGCCCCGAGGCCCGGCCCCGAAGGGCAAATGGGTGAAGGGCCGGTGAAGCTTCTCCTTGGCTTTGGAGAACCGTTGCTGGTCGAAAGTCTCCGGGTCTTCCCAGTACTGGGGGGAATGGTGCGCCCCATAGATGAACACAACGACCGTCGCCCCCCGCGGTATGTCGAGACCGCCTGCACGGTCGTCTGCGAGAGCCATTCGGTCGACCATCCAAAATGGCGGATAAAGGCGCAGCGCCTCAAGGATCACCTGAGTTGTAAATTCCAACTTCGGAACGTCCGGGTAACCGAGAGATCTGTCGCCCACGACAGAATCGAATTCCTGCCGAATCTTCTCGACACAATCCGGACGCGAGCTGAGCAGGTAGAGAAGCCACGATAAAGCGTTCGACGACGTTTCATGGCCGGCGACCAGCAGTTGCATGCTCTCGCTGAGGACCAAGTCATCGCTCATGCCATGGCCGTCGCTATAGCGAGCATCCATCAGGATCTGCAGTAGATCGTGGCCGGGGGCCTCCTTGCGCCGCCGCTGGATGTAGTCGAGCAGAACGCCGAAGGCACGGGCACGCATTTCCTCGTGTCGGCGCAGTTCGCCCGAGACGGCAAACCAGGGATTCAGATAGGGCTGAATGGTTTGCCGAACCATAAATTCCTGGACGGTCGAAATGGCCGTGCTGATGAGGTCGATGTCTTCCTCTTTCAACCGGGCGCCAAACAAAGATCGGCCCACCATCGCAAAGGTAATCTTCATCATGAGCGGGTAGATATCGACAGGGCCGAGCCGGGCCTGCCTGTCGAAGTCCCGCAGCGAGTCGGTGAGGGAGTCCTGCATGATCGAGGACAGAACTTCGAGTTGCCTTCGCTCAAAACCCGTCTGGATAAGGCGCCGTTGCGTGCGCCAGGCTTCCCCCTCAGTGGTGAGAAGACCCTTGCCCAAGAAATGGCCCATCCGCTTCTTTTGGATCTCGGACTTGTGGTAGTTCTCCGAATTGGTCTTCAGCACATGCTGGATGACGACGGGATTGACGGTAACAATGGCCTCCTTGACGCCGCCAAAATAGAACCGGAAGGTGTCGCCATGAAGTTCGATGTACTTCGTGAGAACCCGCACAGGATTGTGGGCCATCGCGCGCGAATCCAGGAAGGATTGGAATCGCGAGACGGCGGGCACGCTTTGCGGCACGGTAGTCACGCCTCGCTATCCAGGCGCGAGTGGACCACTGCGGGAGATCCCAGTTCCTGAATGGATGGTCTGGTCATCTGTCTAAATTTACGTCCTCGAAAGCTGATCTTCATTTCCCAATTGTTTCAAGAGTAGCAGATGATGTTTGATCGCCCGGCTCATTGTGGGATGTTGCCGATAGGGAATGCCATACTCCTCGGCGGTCTTCTTCACAATCCGGGTCAACGAAGCATAGTGAGTGTGGCACACAAAAGGGCACAGATGATGGACGATATGGTGGTTGAGCCCGCCTGCCAGCCAACCGACTAGCGGGTTCGTGGTCGCGTAGTCGGCCGTTGTCGCGAAGATGTGATAGATCCCGTTGTCAAACTCGTTGCGATTCAAGGGAAAGTACGTGCTGTCGACCGAGTGCGTGGTCTGAAATACGAGGGCCACGCTCAAACCGATGATCAAATGAGCGAGCAAGAAAGACAAGCCGACCAGCAGAGGCGATTTCCCCAGCAACACGACCGGCAAGACCAGCATGTAGGTAAGGTAGAAAGCTTTCCCGGCAAAGAGTATGACGTATTCCCGCGCCGGATGCCTGGTGTTTTTCAGATAGTCGTGGGTGGGGAAGAAAAAGCACTCAAAGTCCCTCAGAAACACATAATCGAGAGAAAATAGCGCGTACAGCAAGAGCGCATAGATGTGCTGGAAGCGCTGCACCGGCGACCGGTGTTCGTGGGGCGTGAAGCGTAAGATGCTGCGTCCCGTAAGCGCGTCGTCTTCGCCGTGGAGATTGATGCAGGAGTGGTGGCCGCGATGATGGAGGATCCGCCACATGTATGAGCTGATTCCACAGACATCGAAAACATAGTTCAGGGCTTTGTTTACCGACCGCACCGACGAGATGGCGTTGTGGTTGCTGTCGTGCGCAATATTCAGCAAAAGGAATGTCTGGGCAACGGCATTTAAAAGATAGAGGCCGACAAACCTCCACGAATCCGGCTTGAGCGCATAAAGAGCGATCCAGCTGACTGCCAGCACTGCCAGCCCCACCGCGATTTTGACCCACATGGTGCGATTGGCTTTGGGGGAAATATTTCCCTCGGAAAAGAAATCGTCCAGGCGGCGGCGCAAGACTTTGGGGAATGAAGACGCACCCGCGCGGTCGCCAACGGAATGCAGCGCGGCCTCCGACGGTACCAGATCATCAATCTCCGGATTCAGATTAATAACCGCCTCATCTCGTCACTGGCTCAATGACCCCAGGTCGGCTCGATGCATCCCGGCCCAGTTTGCGGGGGGGCGACCATCCCAGCGGCGATTTTGTTGCCCCCAAAAGCGCCTCCGGCACGCAACCGCTAGAAGTTGATGTTAGCTCGAAAACTCCAGGGTGAGCAAGCGTATTTGGGGATCGTCCAGTGCTGGCGTAGCCCACGTTCCCGAAGTGACAAGTGATCGCGCGGCTTCCCAGCTTTCTAAATCTCTGTTACCATCACCGCTCTGTGGTATAGAACCAAGAGAGGTTGAGTCGGGCGATCCAATGCCGCGGGGCTCGTTTTCGCCGGACCGAGACACGCGTAGTCTAGGTCTGTGCCTCGGTTCCCGAAATCGGTCTGGTTTTGTGCGCGGAGAGCAGCAAGACTTTTGTTTTCATATTGCTGAGTCTTTAGGGTAAGGTTAGGGATGGCAGTGCCACCGCCATGAGTACCGATCCGATCTATGATGCCTTCGATTTTGGACAAGCTGGATAGTCTAGGGGATCAGCACCCACACAGGCTTCTCTATTCTTACATCGACGTGAACGGCAGTCCGATTGCCGGCTACTCCTACGAGTCGTTTCTCCACCGGACGAAAGTAATCGCAGGACATTTGCGCAAGGAGCATGGTTTCGCTGCGCAGGACCGTCTTCTGCTCGCCTATCCGCCGGGCCTCGAAATGATTTGCGCGTTTTTTGGCTGCGTGCGCGCGGGACTGATCCCTGTCCCCGTCTATCCACCCAGTTCTCGTGGCTTCCAGGGCGCCATGTACAAAATGATCCACATCGCAAAGGATTGCCAGGCGACCGGCATTTTGACCAGCAAAGACTTCCTCGGATCCCTGAAGACAAATCTGGCCAGAAGCGGGGTCTCGGAGTGCGGAGTCGACGTCGACTACATCTCCGGTCTTCGTTGGATTGTAACGGAAGACTTCGCCGATACGATTTCGGACGAAACCTTCAACGGCGCTTCGAAGATTCTGTTTCTCCAGTACACGTCGGGGTCGACGCGGGATCCTAAAGGCGTGATGGTCACGCATGAAAACATATTGCATAACTGCCCGCTGGTGATCGACCATCCCGCCCCCCTGGTCGTGTCCTGGCTTCCTCAGTATCACGATATGGGGCTGATTGGATGCTACCTTTATCCCGCGCTTACAGGTGGCACCACTTACGGCTTCGCTCCCACGGATTTCATTCAGCGCCCCACCCTGTGGTTCGACGCCATCAAGACTTATGGGGCCAGCGCCTCAGCGGCGCCCAACTTTGCCTACGACTATTGCTTGCGCGCCGGGCGGCTTTCGAAGGAGAGTTTGGAGGGCTGCGATCTTAGCTCGCTCAGGTTGCTGATGGTGGCTGCGGAACCGGTCAAACCGGACACCTATACACGGTTTCTGCGGGCCTTTCAGCCCTACGGACTTCGATCGGAAAGCTTTTTTGTGGCCTACGGGCTGGCGGAGAATACGCTGGCGGTTTCGCTCGGTGGCCGCAATATTATTTCGGTCAACAAGAACGCGGTCGCGCTGGGGAAGGCGCGCATGACCACGGAGGTTTCCGAAATCGGCGCTGCCGCTCAGATTGTCAGTTGTGGAACTCCTCTCCCCGGCCTCACCGTAAAAATTGTGGATCGAGAGAAGCACGTCGCCCTGGAGCCGGGTCAAATCGGCGAGATTTGGATCGCTGGCGGGAGTAAATGCCTGGGCTGCTGGAATAATCCGGAGCTGACGCTGAAACTATTTCACGCCCGGCTGGTGGACGACAGCCCCTACGACGATGGCTACCTTCGGACCGGCGATATGGGCTTCTTCCACGACGGCGAACTCTTCGTCTGCGGCCGCATCAAGGACATGATTATTCTCCGCGGGCAAAACTACTACCCGCAGGATATCGAAGCAGTGGTGGAGAAAGCGTCGGGAATGGTCCGGGCGAATTGCGTTGCCGCGTTCCAGATTAACGATGACAGCGAGCCGGCGCTGGCCATCGTCGCCGAGGTGAAAAATCCAAAAGCGCTTCCCGACGCGCTGAAGATTGCAGCCGCCGTCCGCAACTACCTCAACGTGGAAGTGGCGCTGATTTCTTTTATAGCTCCCCGTGCCATACCGAGAACCAGTTCGGGCAAGATCATGCGCCATAAAACCAAGCACATGTGGCTGCAAGGTCAATTTACCGTTCTCTCGGAGTTTTCCCGGGAAAAGGACGCTGACGCCTCCGCCTCCGGTTCTGTAAGCCAGTCGCCTTTCGACGCATTGAAAGCCCGTTACAACCTGACGGGCACCGAATCCTACAACCTCGTCGAAGCCGGCCTGGATTCCCTGGATCTGGTTGTGTTCATGCACGAGATCAAGGAACTCCTGAAAAACAAAGACGCCGAGATGCTGGCGAGACAGGTGGATATCGGTCTTATTCAGCGGGTCAGCGTAGCCGAGTTGTTTCGACTGGCCGAACAGTTGGAGCGTGCTCCCGAAGAAGCCCTGGTGCCCCTGCGGCAGTCCCTGGCGGCTTTCCGTGAAGAGCAGCGCGCGGCGGAAGAGCGGATGATGAGCAACGACAGAAAGCTCATCTTCGAGCCTCCGGCGCCGGCAGCATTGCCCGAAACACCAATCCTCAATCATGTTCTACTCACCGGCGGTACCGGCTTCATTGGACCGTTCCTGGTGAAGAGTCTGCTGGAACAAACGAGTGCGAAGATCCATGTTCTCGTCCGGTCTTCCAACGAGCAACAGGGCAGGCAAAGATTGAGGGCGGCGATGGAATCGATGGGGCCTTGCCCGGCGGAGCTTACCCAGATGTTCGAGGCTCGCGTAATTCCGGTTTGCGGAGATCTTGGCCAGAGGGAGCTGGGATTGACGCGAGAGGTCTGGGATTTCCTCGCGAGCGAAATCGATACGGTGTTCCATAATGCCGCCACCGTAAACTACTTGCTCAACTACGACCGAATGCGAGACGCAAACGTGCTGGGGACCAATGAGGTCCTGAGACTGGCGTTCGAAGGACAGCCCAAGAGCTTCAATTACGTCTCGACTACCTTCATATTTGGTTGGGCGGTTAAGAAAGTACTGTACGAGACCGACTTCAACGAGAATATGGAGCTTCTCGATTTTGGATACAGCCAATCCAAGTGGGTATCGGAGCAAGTCGTTATGGAGGCGCGCCGCCGCGGGCTTACTACGCGGATTTTCCGGCCCGCTCTGGTGAGTCCCTCCATTACCGGCGGTGGCAATAACTTCGACATCGCCGTTCGTTTAGTGGCGTTCATGGTGAATCACGGCATTGGGGTCGATGCTCTGAACCAGGTGAGTTTCGTTCCCGCAGACATCACGGCGAATAATATCGTTGCGATTTCCACGAGTCCCGGCACGGCGAATAAGACCTATCACGTCACCCGGGACGACTACGCGAACATGCTGGATATTACCGGCCTAATCACAAAGGCGACCGGCCGGCAATTTGAAATATTCAGTCTTCCCGATTTCGTTCCCGAACTCATCAAGCGATGCCGGAAGGACGACCTACTGTTTCCGCTGCTGGATTTTCTGGTGGGATCGGTGGACAACATCTCGTCGATGGAGTTCAAACGCTACGACAGTTCCTGCTATCAAGCGGCTCGGGATGCTTCCGCCTGGGGCAAGCCGGATCCGTCTCTCGAAGATACCGTCAATGGCATCTTGCGATTCATGCAGCGAAAGGGAATCATCTCGGTTGCGCCTCGTGAGTTCAACACCTTGAGCAACTGCCCGGAGGCGTTCACCCGCGCCGCGGCATCGGGCGTAGCGTCGCGACGTTAGTGTTTCCGAAACACCAGTGTCTCTTTGATTTGCTGCCCGGTTTCGAACGTGCCGGTCGTGGTTACGGTCATTTCTGCTCCGTCGGTGGAAACCACCCACCGGTCTCTTTGCGTGATTTGATTGTCCCGCCGGTAAATCGAATCGACCGTGTGGGGGTCGACAAGTTGGAGGGTCACGGTGTCGTTTCTGGAATTTCTCAGATCGTATTCCTTGCCGTCAAAGCGCGCGCTGTAGCTGAACTCACCCGAGAAGCGGACCCCATCGTTTCCGTCCGCCTCGACCTCGAGCGCCATCCCCTGCCGCAATCGCGTCTTGCTCAGATCCTGTGTCCACTCACCGGCGAATAAGTCATTGGCAGTCTTCTTTCCCCCGCTCCGCGTCCACACGGTGATCCGGTCGGCCCGGCCGTTCATTGAAGTCGTGCTGATTAACTCGTTCCCATCCCGCGACAGTTTGTCATGAATCGTCGCCACTACGGCTCCGTCCTTCTTCTCTTTGACTTCGACTTGATGCTTATCGATCCTCCGCAGCCCGATTTGATTAAATGCGGGATTGCCTTGTACGGACGATTCATGGCCGTTCAAAGGCGCCGTAAAATCGAGGTGGGCGTCGCCTGAAATCACAACGTGCACTTGATCGTGTAGACGCGTGATGGAGAGCTTGTTGGGCGGATCGAGGGAAGACTGCGCCGAGATGAGCGTCCAGGAGCCGATGCGGGGGTCTGCAGCACCAAGTTGAATGACCGCAAGCAAACCGAGCAATGCGAGTTTGTGCAATGGTCCTCCGGAAACCGTGTATCCTTACCACACAATAAAATAATACCAACCCATCCGGAATGCGAACTCGTTCGCACCTGGTTAGTCGGGAACAGAGCCTTCAAATTTCAAATGCAGACTGATTGGGAGGTCCGAACCGGCCTCCGCGTGGGATGTGAATCTCCATAACGGTAACGGTTGTGAGCAGTGGGCTAATTCCTGGTTGCTGATCTTTCCGCCGATCCTCTAGGATTTCGAACTACGACAAGCCAACGAAGAATGAGCCGACGATCCGATTTCGCGTGACCCTATGAATCTCATGCACGTGCGCCGTTTCTGGCTGGCCTGGGTAGTCCTTGCCACCGTCCTTGCGCTGCTTCCATTTTCCTTTCACGCCGAGCGCCATCTGGAGACTGCCACGCGGATTGACGGCAGCGAAGCGGGAAGGGTCCCGCAGGAGCTGGCCACTCGCTTTCGTTCGCCCTTTGTCGACCGCGTGGTCCTGGTGATTCAGGGGCTCCCTCCTGCCGACTCGGAGGAGGGCGAGCAAGCCTTAGCAACAATAGAACAGAGACTGCAAAACCAAGGCGGGGTCTCTGGAGTCGTCTCCTATCTTGATTTTCGAGACCCGATTTTCCTGGGCAAGGGAGGAGGAACCTTTATTCTGGTGGGACTCACCTCGACTGAGGGTCCCGTGGAGTCGCTCGTACCTAAGCTTCACGAGCTGGAGAACTCTCTTCAAAACCAATTGCGGGGCCGTTATCCGGCGGTGAAGCTCGAACTGACAGGGGAGACGCCACTTAATTTCGACATTCGGAAAGCTAGCGCCGACGACGTACAACACGCCGAAACTCTCGCGATTCCAGCCACGCTCGCACTTCTGCTGGCGGCTTTCGGAAGCTTGGTGGCGGCTCTGATTCCATTAGCCATTGCTCAGCTTGCCATCGCCACCACTCTGACGATTGCAGGATTCCTGGCGCTGCGCTGGCACCTGTCCATTCTGGTTCAGAATTTGGCCACCATGCTTGGGCTAGGCCTGGGAATCGACTACGCGCTCCTCATGGTTAGCCGCTTCCGGGAAGCGATTGCCGCCGAGCCAGACGGACTCAAAGCCTCGGTCATCGCCGCACGTCGGGCAGGCCGTACGCTCCTGATTTCAGCTTCGACTGTGGCCATCGGATTTCTAGCCCTCTTGACTGTTCCCATCAGCGAAGTCCGTTCCATCGGCGTGGCTGGATTCCTGGTGGCGGGAATCAGTGTGCTGCTGGCAAATACGTTCGTTCCCGCACTGCTGGCAGCTCTCGGTCCGCGAATTAATGCTGGCCGGTTGCCCTTTATTACACGCTTCGATGAGCGCCGGGCGGCACGTACAGCGAACCCCTGGAGGCGATGGGGTACAGTCATTGTCGCCCATCCCTGGCTGGCCATCTTTCTGGCAGGCGCCCCTTTGCTTCTGATCGCCTCGCAGGCTGCGCGGCTCGACACCAACGTACCCAGAGGGGATTGGCTCCCGTCAGAGGCGGAATCGGTTCGCGCGCTTCACACCCTGGAGCACATGGATCGGGTGGGCATGGTTTATTCGCTGCGGGTGGTTCTCGAACTTCCCGCCGATTCCTTTGCGCAAACCGACTCGGGCTGGAACGTACTCGATCGTTTCAGCAAGCGTCTGGCGACCGACCCTCGTTCCGGGCGCGTGATCTCCATCACCACCATCGCGCAGAGTGACCGGTCTGGCCTCGGCAACCTCTCGCGGGAGACGAATCGAACCTTTCTGAGTCGCGACGGGCGGGCGGCATTGGTTGAAATCTTACCCGCAACTTCTGTGTCCCTGAACGATCAGGTCAGCTGGGTGCGGGAGCTGCGGAAGACTGGCGCCGTGGCTCTCACAGGAGTACCCGGCGCCACGCTGCGCATTGGAGGCATCCCGGCGCTAACCGCCGATTATCAGACGATTGTCCGGGACCGGTTCGTTTCGCTGGTAGAGCTGGTTGTAGGAGGGACGCTGATCGCGCTTCTTGCCGGGTTCCGATCGCTTTTCGCCGCGGTGAAGGCCATTGCTCTAAACTTGCTCTCAGTCGCGGCGTCGTTCGGAGCATTAGTTCTAGTCTTTCAGGACGGACACGGAAGTCGCTTCCTGGGAGTTCCTGAGGGAACGGGCAGCATATTTCCCATTGTGCCAATCGTCGCCTTTGCCATCGTCTTCGGACTGAGCATGGATTACGAGGTATTCTTGGTGGCGCGAGTCCTCGAAGCGAGGAGGAGCGGGCTGAGTGAATCGGAAGCGATCCCGGAGGGGCTAGCCCGAACCGCAGGCCTGATTACGAGCGCCGCCGCGATCATGATTGTGGTATTTGCCGCATTCACCTTCGGGAACTTTTTAGTGGTTAAGATGCTCGGATTTACGCTGGCGGTAGCCGTGTTCATTGACGCAACGCTGGTTCGCATTGTGATCGGACCTGCGCTTCTTCGGGTTGCAGGCGATTGGAACTGGTGGCCTGGAGGGCTCGCCGCCGCTCACCGTGCACCGGTGACCGCCGGCGACGAATAATGCAAGTCGGTACGCGCACTTCAACGAATTCCGAACCCGTCTGTTCGGCGGGCCCACGAGCGGAATCCTAGGTTGATCTTCTGCCCTGGGAGATCTTTGGGAAACCTACACAGGTTCGGGGCGGCGAAAGCTGTAGACGGCATGAAAATCCGCAGGGCTTAAACGGCCCATGAGGGTTCAACTCCCTCCTTCCGCACCATTCTTGCTCGGGGCCAGTTACCCCGGAT
>Ga0210398_10007106_pt1 | contig 10204 bp, 8 predicted proteins | sample IncBWC4OmetaG_FD_161047 | JGI IMG/M metagenome (GOLD analysis project Ga0210398, IMG submission 161047) | Forest soil microbial communities from Barre Woods Harvard Forest LTER site, Petersham, Massachusetts, United States - Inc-BW-C-4-O | ecosystem: Environmental > Terrestrial > Soil >...
AGGGCGGTTCATAGTCATAGCCTTTGGCGCGCAGCTGATCGAGCAAACCGCCGCGCTCGAGCAGCAGGTCCAGGTTCACCACCGCAATCGTGGTCCCGGGTTTTTGTAGATATTTCTCGATCTCGCCGAGCCAGGACTGACGAATGCGCGCGATCACATCCGAGGCGCCGCGGCCGGCGTCGAGCGCGGCGCGGCATGCATCCACTTCCTTGAGTTCCGGCAGATTTTCGAGACGCTCGACATTGCCGTTGGCCCAGGCTTGAGCGCGGTCGATGAGCCGCGGCAGGCCGCTTTCGATGGTGGTCAGCGATGCTTCGACACAGGTGCGCTCCGTTGCCGGGCTCATCGTCTTCAGTGCTTCCAGCATATCGCTCACCCCCGCGACCTTGACCTCCTCGACGCGCACACCATGCTTCTTCGCCAGGATGCGCAGCGCCGCGCCGAGGTCGAGGCGCATGGATAGGTTCACCTTGTGGAAGGCTGCCTGCTGCAAAAACGCCGCCGCAATGATCGGGCGATAGCGTTCCCATTTGCCGGCATCATCGGTGACCTTGCTGCGCTGTGCCGCGAATCGGGCGTGCAGATCCGGCGGCAGGACATCCTGGAGCCGCTTCCCGCCGCGCACCATGAGGAATGAGCGGTCGGCGATCATCATCCACAGGATTCTCGGGATGCTGATTTCGAGCGGCTTTTGTACCAGCACCTGGCTGGTGCTTTCGAGCACGGTTTCCACTTGCTTCGAGCGCCAGGTGATGTCCCGAGGCAGGGGCGCTATGCTGCCCAGGATCCACACGTTGGCGGCGCCGCGATGCACGTGCCACATGCCGGGCCCCGCGCGTTCGCTGGTCACCACCAATTCCTCTATTGCTTGCGGCGGTGCTTGGTCGGCGCGGCACGCGATCGACGCCAGGCACCCGGCGAACAATGTCGCCGCAACAATATTCACTGATGCAGTGCGCATCCTCAGGATATTACCCATGAATCGCGGCCCGCGGCCGGGACATTTTCCGCGATCGGATTGGGCTACGACCGCCGCGCTTGCGACATGATCCCCAATGGCCGGCCTTCGGGATCCTTGAACATCGCCAGCCATTCTTCGGTCCCGTCGGCATGCCTATGTATCATGTGCGGAGCATTGATGAATTCGACGCCGCGGGATTTCAGGGATTCATGCACTGCGCCGATGTCCGCGACCCGCAGATACAGAATCGACTCCGCAGACGACGCTTGCGCCTCCTGACTCAGCATCAGCCGGACTCCGCCGCAATCGAAGAATGCGAGATTGCCGAAGGTATAGAGGTGCGGCAGGCCGAGCGCGTTGCTGTACCACTCCTGCGATTGTTTTATGTCCCGTACCGATCTCGCAATCTGCGCGATGGGTCCGAGTTTCATTTGCGTATCCATCCTAACCTCGCTGAGAGCACTGTTCTTCGGCGCGACATGCCACTGCCGCAATTCCCGCCGATTCGCCACGCCAAGTTTCGCCACGGCGTTGGCGACGTGATACTTCACCGCGTCGATGCTGATGCCGCGTCGTTCCGCGATCTGACGACTCGTCATGCCATGCTTGACGGCGTGCACGGTCCGCCATTCCGCCGGCGTCAGCAGGTCATCGTGTGGAGGTCGTCCGCGGCGCGATCGGCTGGCCATGGCTCATCTTATTCCCTCGTGGGCGCATTTTCCCTCCCCTTCGCCCAAGCGCTGTTGACTTCCGTACAAGGCCGCCCGCAAATTGCCGCTTGTGAATCCAGCATCGCTTCGCGGCCGCAAGCCATATGTGCAGTGGGCGGCTCTCCTGATTCTGTCCTGCATCCTGATCCCCATCCTCGCGGCGACCGGCTTGCCCGCCGCCACCATGCTCGGATGTCTGGCGGCCGGGGTCATGGTGGCCGCGACGGAAGGCTCGGTGCTGGTACCGCGCGGTTCCTTCTTCGCCGCCGAAGCCGTGATCGGCTGCATGATCGCCCGCGCCTTCCAAGCGCCCATGCTTCTCGAAATCCTGCACCACTGGCCGCTGTTTCTCGGCGCCGTGATCTGCGTGCTCATCGTCAGCAGCGCGCTCAGCTGGCTGTTGATGCGCTGGCAGGTGTTGCCGGGTACGGCGGCGATCTGGGGATCGTTTCCCGGAGCGGCCATGGTGATGACCTTGATGGCCGAAGCGTACGGCGAAGATGTGCGCCTGGTCGCCTTCATGCAATATCTGCGCGTGGCGCTGATTGCCATCGTTGCCTCTCTGGTCTCAAGATTCTGGATGGGGCCGGGAGGCGCGGTGTTGCAAGTCGTGTGGTTTCCCCCGGTGGCGTGGGATTGGTTGCTCGCGACCGTGACGCTCGCGGCGCTCGGCGCAGTCGTCGGACCGCGGTTGCCGATGCCGGTCGGCGCGCTGCTGTTGCCGATGATCGTGGGCGCGGTGCTGCAGGATTCGGGACTGCTCAAAATCGAGCTTCCGCCGTGGCTGCTGGCCCCCTGCTATGCGGTGATTGGCTGGAGCATCGGCCTGCGCTTCACCCGCGCGATACTGGTTCACGCGCTGCGCGCGTTGCCGCGCGTGCTCGCCTCGATCCTGACTCTCATCGCGGTCTGTGCAGGCATCGGTTACGTGCTCGCGAGCGTGGCGGATGTCGATCACCTGACCGCATATCTGGCCACCAGTCCCGGCGGCGTGGACTCGGTTGCCATCATCGCGGCAGGCAGCAAAGCCAATGTACCCTTTGTGGTCGCCATGCAGACGGCGCGATTCATGATCATCTTATTGATCGGTCCCGGTCTTGCGCGCTTCATGGCGAGGCGCGCAGGTATTGCAACGGTCGGAGAACCCTATGACGACGAAACCGGTTGATACGGCCCTGAATGGTGAAACCCTGATGGCGCTGCCGCGCCTGCCTCGCGATGAGCAGGGGCCGGTGTTTGCCGAGCCGTGGCAGGCGCAAGCTTTTGCGCTCGCCGTCAAGCTCTCGGAGCTTGGCCACTTCACGTGGAGCGAATGGGCAGCGGTGCTCGCCGCTGAATTGAAGGCGGATGCGGCGCGCGGTGAAGCGGATGATGGCTCGCGGTACTACCACTGCTGGCTCGCAGCACTTGAGCATCTCGTGGTGTCGAAGAGTTTGTCGAGCCGCGAAGCGCTGTCGGAACAAAAGGAAGCGTGGGCGGAAGCCTATCGCCACACACCGCACGGCATGCCCGTCGAACTGAAGCCGTGAACTACGCGGGTTCGCGGACTTTTCCCCGATGCATCACCGCCACGCAGGGGTTTGCGCCAAGCGCGTAGCACAGCTCGGCGGGACGTTCGATTCGCCACAGCGCCAGATCCGCCCGCTTCCCCACTTCGAGGGTACCTACCTCGTCGAGAACGCCGAGTGCGCACGCCGCGTGACGCGTTACACCGGCCAACGCTTCCTCGGGCGTCAAGCCAAACAGCGTGCAGGCCATGTTCAACGCGAGCAGGATGGAGGTACAGGGCGAAGTGCCCGGATTGCAGTCGGTGGCTACCGCGAGCGGCACTCCCGCTTGGCGCAGCAGCGCAACCGGGGGCGGATGTGTCTGCCGCAACGTGAAATACGCGGTAGGCAGCATGACCGCAACGGTGCCCGCGGCGGCCATCGCGCCGGCGCCGTCCGCACTCAAGAATTCAAGGTGGTCCGCTGACAGGGCAGTCCATTTCGCGGCCAATTGCGCAGCGCCCATGTCGCTCAACTGGCCCGCGTGCAGGTGAGCGCGCAGCCCGAGATTGCTCGCCGCCTCGAGCAGTTGTTCGGTTTCCGATGCGGTAAACGCGATGTTTTCGCAGAAGGCGTCGACGGCGTCCACCAAACCTGCGGCAGCCAGGGACTGAAGCCACGGTCCCGTGACCTCACGCACGAACGCCTGACGATCCGTCGAGAATTCCGGCGGCAGGGAATGCAGGCCGAGAAATGTTTTTTTGATGGATACCGGCTGATCCTCGCCCAAATCGCGCGCCACCTGCAGAAGTCGGCGTTCCGCGTCCAGGGTGAGCCCGTATCCCGACTTGATCTCGATGCTCGTGACGCCTTCGGCCATCAAGCGCTTGAGTCTTACGAGCGCCGATTCGTACAGCTCGGTATTGCTCGCCGCGCGAGTGGCGCGCACCGTGCCGAGAATTCCGCCGCCGGCCCGCGCAATGTCTTCGTAGGACACCCCGCAAAGTCTTTGCTCGAACTCCGCCACCCGATTTCCGCCGTAAATCAAGTGCGTGTGGCAATCGATCAGCCCTGGAGTGATCCAAAAACCCTGGCCATCCCGAATGGTCGCACCTTGCGCCGCGGCCCGGCGCCGTGCTTCGGCGGCCGTGCCGATCCACGCAATGCGTTCTCCGCGCACCGCCAGCGCGGCGTCTTCGATGCTGCCATAGGAGCCTGCGCCCGCCGCCAGCGTCGCAATGCTTGCGCCTATCCAAACCTCGTCCCAGTCGTTGTCCGACGATTTTCGCACTAGATCGCCCGATGATTGCCGCAGTAAGTATGATACAGCCAGGATGCCAATTTACCGTTTGCAGTCCGCGTATTTGCCGCAGGGCTTGACTCACGACGTGCACGTCACCGTCTCGGACGAGGGTTTCATCACCGAGATCACCACGGCGCTCCCCGCTGCGCCGCCGGCCTCCGCGGTCGAGCGCATTGACGGCATCGTCGTGCCCGGGATGCCCAACGCGCACAGCCATGCCTTTCAGCGCGCCATGGCCGGCAATGCTGAATATCGGCGCTCGGCGCGCGATAGTTTTTGGACCTGGCGGCAGGCGATGTATTCGCTGGCGAATCGGATTGCGCCCTACGACCTGCAGATCGTGGCGACCCAGCTTTTCGTGGAAATGCTCAAGGCAGGTTATACCTCGGTGGCGGAATTTCACTACCTGCACAGGCAAACCGGCGGCGCGCAGTACCTGCACGCGAACCCTCTATGGGAGGCAATCGGCGCTGCCGCCGCTGCCGCCGGTATCGGCTTGACGTTTTTGCCGACCCTGTATCAGTGCAGCGATTTTGGCGCGGCGCCGCTGAAACCCGAGCAGGCGCGCTTCGCGCTGGAGACCGATGCATTCTTGAGAGCCGTCGCGGATCAGGTCAACGCGGATCGCCGGCGCGGTTCGCGCACAGTGCGCACCGGAGCCGCATTTCACAGCCTGCGCGCGGTACCGATCGATGCCTTGAGGGAAGCGAGCCTCGCACTGCGCAGCATCGATGCCGCCATGCCGCTGCACATCCATGTCGCCGAACAATTTCGCGAGGTGCGTGCCTGCCAGTCGGCGACCGGCCGACGCCCCATCGAGCTGCTGCTCGATCAAGCGCTGCTGACGCAGCACTGGTGTCTGGTCCATGCCACCCATGCCACTCCGGAAGAGCTGAAAGGCATCGCGGCGAGCAACGCAACCGTGTGCGTATCGATCAGCACCGAGGCGAATCTCGGCGATGGGTTGTTCGACAGCGCGCGCTTCCTGAAATTGGGCGGACGCCTGTGCATCGGCTCCGACAGCCAATCCACGGTAAACCCGGCGGAAGAACTGCGCTGGCTTGAATACCAACAGCGGCTGCGCAAGAAGCGGCGCAGCGTGCTCGCCACCAGCGCCGAGCAGCATGTGGGCACCCGCTTGTGGCACGGCGCCGCGGTGAACGGCGCGCAAGCGCTGGGGCAGCCGGTTGGGTTGATCGCCCCCGGTCGCCGCGCCGACTGGCTGGTGCTCGACGCGGCGCATCCATCCATGGTGGGCGCGGCAGCCGACACCGCGCTGGATCATCTGCTGTTCGCCGGCGGCGATGCTGCCATCCGCGACGTCATGGTCGCGGGCCGCTGGGTGATAAGAAATCGCCGCCACCGGCTCGAAGACGACGTCGCTCGCCAATTCGCCGAATCGGTGCAGCGCCTCGGCGCCGCTCCGCTGGTGTGAAACCGCGAGGAGGTGATTTCTGCCCCGCAGTAAAAATGGTTGACTGTACCTGTCTATACAGCTTAAATTAGAGGCATGAACAGGGCCAATTACGCGTCGCAGGAACCGCTGTACTTGCAGGTCAAGCGGCATATTTTGGACAACATCGGTTCCGGCAATTGGCAAACTTCCGCCCGGGTTCCTTCCGAAAACGACATCGTTAAGTCGTTCGGCGTCTCACGCATGACCGCCAATCGCGCGCTGCGCGAACTGCGCGATGAGGGCATCCTGGTGCGCATCGCCGGAGTCGGCAGCTTTGTGGCCGACGCCCACGCACGCGCGCATCCTCTCGAGATTCGCAGCATTGCCGATGAGATTCGCGCCCGAGGCCACGTGCACCGCTCCGAAATCGTTTCGCTGCAGCGGCTGCAGGCGAACGCCGAGCTTGCGAATGATTTTTGCGTGCGCGAGGGCGGCGAACTTTTCCGCTCATTGATCGTGCACTTCGAGAACGATCGCCCGATTCAGCTCGAGGACCGCCACGTGCTTGCCAAGCTCGCGCCCGATTACCTGAACTTGGATTTCGCGCGCACCACGCCGCACGACTACCTGGTGAAAGTCGCGCCGCTGCAGGAAGCGGAGCATCTGTTGCGCGCGCAGATGCCGGATGAGCGCACACGCGAGCTGCTGGCGATGCAGCGCGACGAACCCTGCCTGGTCGTCATCCGACGAACCTGGACAGCCGGTCAAATCGCCTCGGTAGCACGCTTATACTACCCAGGTTCCCGCTACGAAATGTCCGGGCGCTTTCGCCCCTAGAGGAATGCCATGCTAGCTCCGTTGAAACCTCGAGTGATACGCGCGCCGCGCGGCAATACCCTGAGTGCGCGCACCTGGATGACGGAAGCGCCGCTGCGCATGCTGATGAACAATCTAGACCCCGAGGTCGCGGAGAACCCGGCGGAGCTCGTCGTGTACGGCGGCATCGGGCGCGCCGCGCGCGATTGGAATTGTTTCGACCGCATCGTCGAGACCTTGAAAACCTTGACCGAAGAAGAGACCTTGCTGGTGCAGTCCGGCAAACCGGTGGGCGTATTCCCCACTCATGCGGATGCGCCGCGGGTGCTCATCGCCAATTCCAATCTGGTGCCGCACTGGGCAACCTGGGAACACTTCCACGAACTCGATCGCAAGGGACTCATGATGTACGGCCAGATGACAGCCGGCTCGTGGATCTATATCGGCAGCCAGGGCATCGTGCAGGGTACATATGAAACTTTTGTCGAGATGGGCCGACGCCACTTCGGCGGCAATCTTTCCGGCAAGTGGATTCTCACGGCCGGCCTCGGCGGCATGGGCGGCGCGCAACCGCTGGCGGCCACCATGGCCGGTGCCAACCTGTTGGCGGTGGAATGCCGCCCCAGCCGCATCGCCAAGCGGGTCGAGACCGGCTACGTCGATGCTCAAGCGCGCACCTTGGACCAAGCCCTCGCGATGATCGCGACGGCGAAAAAGAACGGCAAGCCGATTTCAGTGGCGCTGCTCGGCAATATCGTCGATGTGCTGCATGCACTGCTCGAGCGCGGCATCAAACCCGATGCGTTGACCGATCAAACCTCCGCTCACGACCCGGTCAACGGCTACTTGCCGCAGGGCTGGTCGCTGGAACAATGGGACGAGCGGCGCGGCAGCGATCCTACCGGCACCGCCGCGGCCGCTGCCAAGTCGATGGCCAGGCATGTCGAGTACTTGCTGCGTTTCAAGCGCATGGGGCTGCCGGTATTCGACTACGGCAACAATTTGCGGCAGGTGGCTTTCGATGCCGGCGTCGCGCAGGCCTTCGATATTCCCGGGTTCGTGCCCGAGTACATCCGGCCGCTGTTCTGCCGCGGCATCGGGCCATTTCGTTGGGTGGCGCTGTCGGGCGATCCCGAGGACATCTATAAGACCGATGCCAAGGTGAAGGAATTGATTCCGGACGATCCGCATCTGCATCATTGGCTGGACATGGCGCGTTCGCGAATTCACTTTCAAGGCTTGCCGGCGCGCATTTGCTGGGTGGGATTGGGGCAGCGCCATCGCCTGGGATTGGCGTTCAACGACATGGTCAAGAGCGGCGAACTCTCCGCGCCCATTGTGATCGGCCGCGACCATCTGGACTCCGGCTCGGTCGCGAGTCCGAATCGGGAAACCGAAGCGATGAAAGACGGCTCCGACGCGGTCTCCGACTGGCCGTTGCTGAACGCCTTGCTCAATACAGCCTCGGGCGCAAGCTGGGTATCGATTCATCACGGCGGCGGCGTCGGCATGGGCTTCTCGCAGCACGCCGGCGTCGTGATCGTCTGCGACGGCAGCGAAGCGGCGGGTAAGCGCATTCGGCGCGTGCTGTGGAACGACCCGGCGACGGGAGTCATGCGCCATGCCGATGCCGGCTATGAGAGCGCCATGGAATGCGCGCGCGAGCAGGGACTGAAACTGCCGATGATAGAACGACCTTGATCAACACCGTGGAACTGCGCGCCGGTACCTTGTCGCTGTCTGCCTTGAGGCGCATCTACGAGCAGCCGACGGTGATGAAATTGTCGGCGCACGATCGCGCGCGAATCGCAGCGGCGAGCGCCCTGGTGGACAAGATCGTCGCCGCCGGGGCAGCGGCTTACGGCATCAACACGGGTTTCGGTCTGCTCGCTCAGACCCGCATACCCGCCGAGCAACTCGAATTGCTGCAGCGAAATCTGCTGCTGTCGCACGCGGCGGGCGTGGGTGCTGCGCTGCCTGATGAGGTGGTGCGCCTGACTCTGGCTCTGAAAATAAATGCGCTGGCACGCGGACACTCCGGCATCACTTCCGGACTGATGGATGCCCTGCTCGCCCTGCTCGAGCATGGCGTTTACCCGGTGATTCCGGCGCAAGGTTCGGTGGGCGCCTCCGGCGATCTCGCGCCGTTGGCGCACTTGAGCACGGCGCTGCTGGGCTTAGGGCAAGTGCGAGTGCGCGGGACAATGCTGCCCGCGGCCGACGGACTCTCGATGGCCGGACTCAAACCCATAAAACTGCATGCCAAAGAGGGCCTGGCGCTGATCAACGGCACCCAGGTTTCGACAGCGCTTGCGCTGGCGGGGCTGTTCGGCGCCGAGGATGTGTTTGCGGCCGCGGTGATCGCCGGCGCCATGTCGGTCGATGCCTTGAAGGGCAGCGACTCGCCCTTCGATGAACGCATTCAACAGCTGCGCGGGCAACCAGGCCAGATTGCGGTGGCGCGCGAGTATCGCGAATTGATTGCCGGCAGCGCGATTCGCGCCTCGCATCTCGACTGCACGCGCGTCCAGGATCCCTATTCCTTCCGCTGTCAGCCGCAGGTAATGGGCGCCTGTCTGGATTTGATTAGAAATTGCGCCGTAACCTTGGAGCTGGAGGCCAATGCCGTGACGGACAATCCGCTGCTGTTCACCGAAGGCGGCGATGTGCTGTCCGGCGGAAATTTCCACGCCGAGCCCGTGGCATTTGCCGCCGATACGCTGGCGCTCGCGATTGCGGAAATCGGCAGCCTGTCGGAGCGCCGCACGGCGGTGTTGGTGGATCCCAAGATGAGCGGCCTGCCGCCCTTCCTGGTGCAGAACAGCGGACTCAATTCCGGATTCATGATTGCGCAGGTGACGGCCGCGGCCTTGGTCTCGGAGAACAAGACCATTGCTGCCCCCGCGAGCGTCGATTCGATTCCGACCTCCGCCAATCAGGAGGATCATGTCAGCATGGCAACCCATGCCGCACGGCGCCTGCGTGCCATGGTGGACAACGCGGCGGCGGTGGTCGGCATTGAATTGTTGGCCGCGGCACAGGGCATCGATTTTCATAGGCCGGCGAAATCTTCGGCGCCGCTCGAGGAAGTTCACGCCGCGATCCGCAAGGATGTGCCGTTTTACGCGGCCGATCGCTATTTCGCGCCCGATATCGAGGCGGCGGCTTCTTGGGTATTATCGGCGCGGTTCGCCGCCCGGGTGGCGCGGCTGCTGCCTTCTCGCACTTAAAGTACTGTTTGACGAGGTCTCGATGAAACCTATCGGCGGCTGCCTGTTGTTCCTCTGCCTTTGCACCGATTGCGCCTTTGCCGCCGAGGTCAATCTCGTCACGACGTCGTGCTCGAAATACCAGAACGAGATCGTGGGGCCCGCCGCCCCGACTCCCACCCCGGATCCGATCAACATCGTGATGTGGTTGTTTGGATATTCCGTCGCGAAGTCCGGTTCGCACTACATGTACGGGGAGGCCTTGGCCGGATTCGGCTTCGCGCTGGACGCGGAGTGCAAAAACAATCCCTCCGAAAGCTTG
>Ga0210398_10007107_pt1 | contig 10204 bp, 10 predicted proteins | sample IncBWC4OmetaG_FD_161047 | JGI IMG/M metagenome (GOLD analysis project Ga0210398, IMG submission 161047) | Forest soil microbial communities from Barre Woods Harvard Forest LTER site, Petersham, Massachusetts, United States - Inc-BW-C-4-O | ecosystem: Environmental > Terrestrial > Soil >...
CCGGCCGGAGAATTCGTAACGACGGGCATGGCATCCTGGGCCACGGCAGACGTCGCCCAAATCGCCAGAAAAACGCGCAAAAAAACCTTCATATTCATGTCCAAAATTTAGCATTTAATGTGCCATATCAATGCGCCCGGCGGGGCCCGGTTGGGCCAGTGTCTCATTTTCGCGCCGTGGTATTGGAGAGTGTCTCTCCCGGCACCCGACTTGCTTGCAACATACGGAAATGGACCATTTTTTGGAAGCGCTCAGCGCGAACCTGCTAATCACACGCGAATATCTCCGGGCGGGCGTCCTCGTTTCGCTGCTCAGCGTCTGGGTGCTGGTCGCCCTGTTTTATTACCTGAACCGTTACACGAAGCGGCGGTACTTCACCATCTGGACGGCGGCCTGGCTGTTTTATGCGCTGTGGATGACGCTGAGCTTCGGCATGGCCGGCGCGGAGAACCGGCCCCTCCTCATGATGCTGCAACAATGGTGCGTGGGCGTTTCCGCCGTCTTTCTCATGTGGGGCAGCCTTGATTTTCTGGGCAAGCCCGTGCGGCAGGGGTTGCTCGCGTGGTTCATGACGTTCCTGTTCGTGTGGAGTTACATCGGCGCCTATCATCTCAACAAGCCGGAAATGGAACTGCCCTCCTTCTGGCTCATCGCCGCGGCCAGCGTCGTCACCGCCTTCAATTTTCTCAAGTACCGCAACAAACATCCGTACATCGGCGCGACGCTGCTTTCGCTGGGATTTTTTCTGTGGGCCGTTTACATGGCCAGTTATCCGTTCATGGAAAATTCCAAGGACCTGACCAGCGTGGCCCTGTTCGTTTCCGCCGGCCTCCAGCTCATGCTCGCCGTCAGCATGATCATTCTTGTCCTCGAAGAAGTCCGGGAGACGCAGCAAATTGCCCAGGTCAAGGCGCATGACAATGAAGTGGCGCGCGACGCCCTCCAGTCCCGCGTGCTCTCCACCGAGGAGCGCTACCAGAAACTTTTCGCCCAGGCGAGCGAGGCCATCCTCATCACGGACGCCGCCGATTTTCGCATTCTCGAATTGAACCGCGCGGCCGAACGATTGCTCGGCATCTCGCGCGTCGAGGCGGGAAAACAGTCGTTGCGGGCTTTTTGCGAAGTCCACACCCGCGCCGGCGCGCCGGTGCAAAGCAGCGAGGAATGGTTTCTGTCCGTCTGCCGGCAGCGGCCGCTCAATTTCATGCGCAAAAACGGCGCGCTCGCGCCGGTGGAAGTCAACGGGGCGATGATCGATTTCGACGGCCGGGCCGCCTACCAGTTTTTTATCCTGGAATTGACGGAGCGCGCGCAACTGGAACAGCAACTGCGCCAGGCCGAGAAGCTTTCCGCCATTGGCCGCATGGTCTCGGGCGTCGCCCACGAGCTCAACAACCCGCTCTCGGTGGTCAAGGGTTACCTTGAACTGGTCCTGGCCCATCACAATCTACCGCCGCAAACCCGCTCCGATCTGGAAAAGGCCGCGCATGAAAGCAACCGCGCCGCCAAGCTGGTGATGAACTTCCTTTCGCTGGCCCGCGAACAGCCGTTCCTGCGCAAATCCGTCAACTTGAATGAACTCGTGCAGCGCATCGTGGACCTGCGCCGTTTTGACCTCGCGGTCGCCAAAACGAAGATTTTGCTCGAACTGGCAACGGAGCTTCCCGCCATTTCCGCCGATCCCGACCAAATCCATCAGTTGATCGTGAACCTGATGAACAACGCGCTCCAGGCAATGGTGGATTTGCACCAACCGGGCCTGTTGAAGATTATCACGCACGCCGATGGAAACCTGGTGCAACTACGGGTCGAAGACAATGGCCCCGGAGTGCCGCCGCATCTGGTGAACAAAATTTTTGAACCGTTTTTCACGACCAAGGACGTTGGCACCGGCACCGGACTGGGCCTGTCCATCGCGCACACCATCATGAGCGAGCACAAGGGAAGCATCTCATACCAGACCTCTTCCCTCGGCGGCGCAGGATTTATCCTCGAATTTCCGGCGGCAAACATACCGGCCGCCAACGGGAAGCTTGCGCCGGGCACGCCCACGACTTTCCTCGCCGAAACACCGGAGCCCGAGCCCGAACAGAAGCACGCCGGGAGCATCCTCGTGCTCGACGACGAAAAATCCATTGCGGAAATGCTCGCGGAAATGCTCGGGTTGCTCGGCTACACGCCCACGATCTGCAACGCCCCGGCCCACGCGCTGGAAATGCTGGAAGACAAGGATTTCGATCTCATCATCTCCGACTTCCGCATGCCCGGCATCAATGGCCGCCAGTTTTATGAGCTGGCCACCGCCATAAGGCCCGCTCTGGCGCAGAAGATTATTTTCCTCACCGGGGATGTCGTCAACGAGGAGACACAGGAGTTCCTCAAATCCATCGGCAACCCGCACATCGCAAAACCCTTCAATCTCAGCAGCGTCAAGAAGGTCGTTGAGGAATCCTTCCATCCGAAGGGGAAGCGGCGGCGGGCTCCGGCCCCGCTCCTGGCGTGAGCGGAAAGAGGCGTCTGCTCCATCACCTTGCCAGCAAACGGAGGATGCGCCGCCGGGTTTCCACGGTGGCCTTCAAACTGTCGTTCTCCATTTTGCGGTATAATTCCAACACCAGCTTCCCGTTCTCCGTCAGCTTCGCCCCGCCGTGCTTCGCACCTCCGCGTGCGACAGCGACGAGTGGTTTTTTGAAACATCGCTCCATGGTTTTGACCAGCGTCCACGCGCGCATGTAGGACATGCCCATCCGTTTCGCCGCCTCGGAGATGGAACCGGCCTGGTGAATATGCTCCAGCAATTCCGCCTTGCCGGGTCCGACGGCGATGTTCCGCCCGCAATTCACCCGGAAACGCGGCTGGATGTTCGCGGAGGTTGATTTCATGCGCGGAATCAAGCCGGCGAAGCGGCTTGAAATTCATCCGCGTGATAGGAACTGCGCACCATTGGCCCGCTGGCAACATGGACAAAGCCCATGCCTTCGGCGAGCTGCTTGTATTCCGCGAATTTATCCGGCGGCACGAATTCAACGACGGGCAGATGCTTGAGCGTGGGTTGCAGATATTGGCCGAGGGTGAGGATGTCGCAGCCGGCGCGCCGCAAATCCGCCAGCGCCACAACCAGTTCTTCCGCGGTTTCGCCAAGACCGAGCATCAGCCCGGACTTGGTGTGAATCGTATCACCGCGCTTGGCTTTCACCTTGGACAACACGCTCAGCGAGCGGTCATACGTCGCGCGCGAGCGGACGGCGGGCGTCAGACGGCGCACGGTTTCCAAGTTGTGGTTAAAGATGTCGGGACTCGCGGAAAGCACCGTGTCAATCGATTCGTCGCGGTCAAGAAAATCGGGCGTGAGGACTTCGATGACGATGCCGGGGTTGGCGGCGCGCACGGAGACGATGGTTTGACGGAAATGGTCCGCGCCGCCGTCGGCGAGGTCGTCGCGGGCGACGGCGGTAATGACGACGTGGCGGAGGCGCATGCGCTTGGTGGCTTCGGCCACGCGGGCGGGTTCGTCGGTTTCCAGCGCAAAAGGTTTGGCGGTGGTAACGGCGCAGAAACCGCAGGCGCGGGTGCAGCGGTCGCCGGCGATCATGAACGTGGCGGTTCCGCGGCTCCAGCATTCCCAATGGTTGGGGCACTTGGCGCTTTCGCAGACGGTGTGCAGCTTCAGTTCATCGAGCAGGCTGCGGGTGTGCGCGAAGGTGTCGGAGGTCGGCAGCTTGATGCGCAGCCACTCGGGCAGGCGCGGACGCGGTTTTGATTCGAGCACGGTCATTTATTTTTTTGTGTCAGAAATTTCCTTCCAAAAGGCCGGCAATTGTTCCGGGCCGAAATCCGCCAGCACTTTTCCGCCGGCCTGGATGACGGGCGCGAGGTCCTGGCCGGAGAGGCGGATCATTTCCTCGAAGGCCGCCTCGTCCGCGGTGACATCAATCGTTTCATATTCAATGCCATGATCATCCAGCCACTTCATGGCCTGCACACACCAACTGCACCAGGGTTTGATGAACAGGCGGGCTTTGACAGGCTGAGTCATACGCAATTCCGAGCTACCACGATCATAACAACATCCAAGCCGCGACGGCGAATACCATGAGTGCAAGCGGGATGGAGTACAAGCCGGACTCACGCCGAACCAATGCTGCCAGCAAACATCCTCCACATAGTAGTATAAATGAGAGACCAGCGGCGTACAGAATTCGACCAATATGGCTCAACCGGACCCCTTCGGCATCCGGGATGTACGCAAGGTGACCTTCCACGGCAGACTGCAGCCTCGCTGCTTTAAGGTACATCGCCTTGTAGCTGGCCTCGCGCGCGGCCATGCTGAGTAGCAACGCGATGATTCCTACAATAATTGACAATCGAAAAAAAGTCCGATTCTTCACGGCAACGGGCCCACTTTAGCCAGTAATCTGCGCGGTGTATTGGGCGGGCGCAAGGAGCTGGTTCAACTCGCTGGTTTGGGACAGTTTAATTTTGAAAAACCAGCCAGCGCCGTAGGGGTCCGTGTTCACGAGCGCGGGGTTGTCCACGACGGCCTTGTTCACCTCGACGACCTGCCCGCTCACCGGCGCGTAGATGTCGCTCGCGGTTTTCACGGATTCGACGACGGCACAGGAATCGCCGGCCTTTAGCTGGCGGTTGGCGGCCGGGAGTTCCACGAAAACGATGTCGGTCAGTTCATGCTGGGCATGGTCGGTGATGCCCACGGTGGCGGTGTCGCCGGCGACGCGCACCCATTCGTGGGACTTGGTGTATTTCAAATCGGCGGGGACATTTGAACTCATAAATCGTGGGGAAAGACTACGCTGAGGGCGCCGTGTGGCTCAAGTGATTTGTGCCGGGATGCGGAGGGGAAATGCCAGGGACGTCTCGCATGCGGGAGGAAAAGGTACGACCATGAGAAAAAGGTGAAGCAGCGTGGTAGGGACGGATTCCACTCCGTCCCACTTTATTCCACAGGCCAGAATCGAGAAATGTCAGGGACGCTGTGGAAAGCGTCCCTACCGCACGTTAATGATGGATCACAACGCGGCGAGGACTTCGTCGGCGTGGTCGTTGGGTTTGACCTGGGGCCAGACTTTTTTGATCTTGCCGTCGGGTCCGATGAGGAAGGTGACGCGGGAGGTACCGGTATATTTGACGCCCATGAAGGTTTTCGGCCCCCAGACGCCGTAGGCCTGCACGATGGCCTTGTTCTCGTCCGCCAGGAGGGTGAACGGCAGCTTGAACTTGGCGGCAAATTTGTCGTGGGACTTGACGGTGTCCGTGCTGACGCCAAGGACGACGGCGCCCTTTTCCTTGAAGTCATCCCAACGGTCGCGGAACGAGCAGGCTTCCTTGTTGCAGCCGGGCGTGTTGTCCCTGGGATAAAAATAGAGGATGACGTTGCGTCCGCGCAAATCGGCCAGGGAAACTTCGCCGCCGCCGCTGGTGGGGGCCGTGAAATTCGGGGCCGGGTCGCCTTCCTTGAGCTTCAATTCCTTTGCTTCTTTCGCCATGAACCAATGTGACCCAATACACGTGCGATTTCAATCCTTTTGCGCCGGAATGGGCGAACTTTTGGGGCTGGCGCTCAACTGGCTGACACCGTCCCAGGTGTAGAGCAGGCCGGAGATGCCGGTGCCGATGGCGGCGGCGGGCGCCCAGAAATCGAGCCAGCGGTCGTTCCACTTGAGCAGCGTCCAAAGCACCATGATCATTTGGAGGACGGTGGAGACCTTGCCGATGATGCGCGGATGGACAACAGTTTTGCCGCAAATCATGTGAATCAACACCATGCCGATGAGGATCAGGACATCGCGGCTGATGATGGTGGCCGTCACCCACAACGGAATGGCGACGAGTTCGACTTTTGGCGGGATGCGCAAGCTGAGCAGCACGATGCCCGAGACGAGCAGGAGTTTGTCGGCCAGGGGATCAAGAATGGCGCCGAGTTCGCTGCGTTGATTGAAGCGGCGGGCGATGTAGCCGTCCACGGCGTCAAGAATGGACGCGAGAAAAAAGCAGGCCAGGGCGGCGTAGCGATGCCATTCATGCGCCGTCCGGTAATAGTAAAGCACCTGGACGATGAACAACGGGATGAACAGAATCCGGACGATGGTGACTTTGTTGGCCGTGGTCATGCCGCACTTGATTATCCTGATTTGACGGGGGGATTGTCAATTCTTCTCGGCATGCTTCACAGAAGCAAACGAAGAGAACAAAGGTGCGTGGAGGCGGGGGCAGCCCGGCCGGTCACCGAGTCAAGCCGACCAGAATATACGGCAGCATGCCGATGAATAGAAACCCAGCGCAAACGGTCGTATCAACGCCAACAGTGAGCGGAGTCAATGCAATCTGTTTCAGCTTTTGCGTCGGGTCCTTGTATTTCGGCAATTCGTAGGGATCAGGCGGTCCGTTGCCGGAATACAAGGTGAAAAAATCGTCGCCGCGCCGCGCCACGGCGTAGAATTTCAAGGAATCAGACAGGGTATTGGTTGGCGGAACTTCAGATATTGGAATGGGGGTCAATCCCCTGCTCTTCTTCACAGACACGAAGTGCGGCTCCCGGTCGGGATTTTCCCGCAGCATATTTTGCCCGAGCCAGTAGCATCGCGTTTGTATTGTGTTCTCCGGGTCCTTTAGTTCGTCGTACTGCACGAGAATGTCCTCCCGCTTGTCCGAGTAATAGAGGCGGAGATTGGTGGGATCAGCCGGCTGGTAGTGATGCGCAAAAGTTTTCTGGTCCCAAAGCTCCGAGGTGCAACCGCTGGCAAACACCGACAGGAGGAGCAACGACGCGAACGCGCATCTCTTGGCGGTTAGTGTTTGGAAAAGCGCTTGCATGTAGCGACCATCATTTTGCTCGCATTTGTCTAACGGCCGACCCTTTCGAATGTTAGACCATGCCGAGCTGACAATGTCAACGGCAACACAACCTCATGGCACAGATCTTACGCGGTAAAAGGCCTGCGGTGCGGCGCTCAAATTGTTTATCTTCGCGATTTGACAACTGGCGCAGCATGGTCGAAGGTATCGGCCGCTCGTTTAGTTGAGCATGGAATTGTGAAGGTGAAGGCCGGGACGGAAAGAGGAGGAGAAAGCAACGAATCATGGTTATGGATTGGCGATGGGATTGTATAGTCACGGATCGCGGCCTGGCGGCAACACGCGGGTGCCACCCGAGATCGGCGGCGTCAAGAGTTAGCTGGAGTCATGCTGCAAAACGAGGCGCATTTTATCGACGTAAGTCGTTGATTTCTCACTTAACGCGGCTGCACCAAAATGGTAAAATGAGCGGAAGCTTGTGATGGCAAGAAAGTTACAACCTGAAAATATCGCACCTGGGCAAGTGGCTGATTTTTCAGCGGTTGTCACCATTCTTCAGTTTTTTTCAGCCCATTTCTCAGCCACAAGGAGTTGGTTTCTCGCCGGTTGTGGAATAATCATGGTTTAATTAAATCGCGCGCGAAGATAAAAAATGCGAGTCAAGCCAAAACAACCACGGATGAAGAAAAGAGAGACAATGGATGGATGACGCAGCCGACAAATCAAAAAACTCCGCCGGGCGCTGGTTGAACGCCACGGTGCTGGGCATCGGACTGGCGAGTTTGTTCAGCGATTGGGCGCATGAAACGGCCACGACGCTGCTGCCGCCGTTTCTGGCGTCGCTCGGTGTGGCGGCGGTGTGGCTGGGGGTGATTGAAGGCGTGGCGGACGGATTGTCGAGCGCGGCGAAACTGGCGTCGGGTTTCGGCACGGACCGGCTGGCGCGGCGGAAGCCGGTGGCGGTTGCGGGATATCTTATCACCGCGCTGGGAACGGCGGCGTTCGGACTGGCAACGGCGGCGTGGCATGTGCTGGTGGCGCGGTCGACGGCATGGCTCGGGCGCGGCATTCGCACGCCGATTCGCAAGGCGCTGCTGGCGGGGGCGGTGACGAAGGAAACCTACGGACGCGCCTTCGGGCTGGAGCGGATGATGGACACGCTGGGCGCGATTCTCGGGCCCGCAACGGCATTCGTGCTGCTGCCGCTTTTGAACCACAACTACCGGCGGCTGTTCGCACTAACGCTGATCCCGGGACTGGCCGCCGCGGCAGTGATGCTGTTCCTGGTGAAGGAGCAGGCGCGCAAGCCGGTGGCGCATGTATCGTTCGGGGAAAGTTTGCGGTCGCTGCCGGCGCGATTTAAAAAGCTGTTGGTGGCCGTGGGATTGTTTGGCGCGGGAGATTTTGCGCACAGCCTGTTGATTTTACTGGCAGCGCAAAAGTTGACGCCATCACTGGGAGCCGCCGGCGCGGCGGGAGCGGCCACGGGATTGTATGTGCTGCATAATGTGGTTTACGCGGGTTGCGCGCCAATTGCCGGGCGGCTGGCGGACCGATTCAACAAGGGACGGTTGCTGGCGGTGGCGTATTTGATCGCGGCACTGATGGCGCTGGGCGTGATGCTGCTGCCGATGAATGTCTGGACGCTGGCGCTGATTTTTCTGCTGGGCGGCACCTACATGGGGATGGAGGAAACGCTGGAGGATTCGTTCTCCGCGGAACTGGTCGGCAAGGAACAGCATGGGATGGCGTTCGGCACACTGGCAACGGTCAACGGCATCGGAGACTTTCTATCGAGCGTAGTTGTGGGGCTGCTGTGGTCGGCGTTCGGAACGTCGGTGGCGTTTTCTTACAGCGCGGTGTTGTTTGTTTTGGGGGCGTTGTTGGTGCTACAAACAACGCGGGGAATGGATGCGAAGGGTTGAACAATCCCGATGCCACGCGCGCGGAACAAAGCTTCAAGTATCGAGGACGGTGCGGACTTTTCGGGCAAGGGTCGCCAGGGCGTATGGTTTGGGCAGGAACGTGACGGTGGTGCCGGTGGTTCCCTGGAGACTGGCGACGTCCTCGGTGTAACCGGAACAAAAAATGACCTTGGTTTCAGGAGTCACCCAACGCATGAAATCCGCCAGATCGCGCCCGCTCATTTCGGGCATGACGACATCAGTGACGAGCAGATGAATCTGCCGGGTGCGGTCGGCGTGAATCAAATTCAAGGCCTGGCGGCCATTGTTCGCCGTCAGCACGGTGTAACCAAGCTTGCCGAGCATCGAGGCGCCCAATTCGCGCACCATCGGTTCGTCATCCACGAGGAGAATGGTTTCGACGCCGCGCGGGAGGTCGTCGGACTGGTCAGTTTCGGCAACGGCGGCCAACTGCCCGTTGACGCGCGGCAGATAGACCTTGAAGGTCGTGCCCTGCCCCAGTTCGCTGTAAACGGCGATGTGTCCGCCGCTTTGCTTGACGATGCCATGGCAGGTGGCCAATCCCAGGCCGGTCCCCTTCCCCATTTCCTTGGTGGTGAAGAACGGTTCGAACAAACGGGCCCTGACCTCCGGGGTCATGCCCGTGCCATTGTCGCTGACGGCGAGCATGACATAATCGCCGGCCTCGACCTCGGGCCGCTGGCGGGCGTATTCGGCATCAAGCGTGATGTTGTCAGTTTGCAACGTGAGCTTGCCGCCCTTGGGCATGGCGTCGCGGGCGTTGACAGCGAGATTAAGGATGACCTGTTCGATCTGGCCGGGATCGGCCTTCACACGGCCCAAATTTTGATGTGGAAGCGTGATGAGACTGACATCCGCACCAAGCAACCGCCGGAGCATCTTGTCCATCTCGGCGATGCTGTTGTTCAAATCGAGAACGACGGGCTGGAGCACCTGTTTGCGGCCAAAAGCGAGGAGCTGGCGCGTCAACGCAGCGGCGCGAATGGCGGCCTGCTTGATGCCCGCCGCGTGCCCCTGCTGCGGATCGCCGGGCTTGACCATCATCAACAGCATGTCCGAGTAACCGAGGATGGCGGTCAGGATGTTGTTGAAATCATGCGCGACGCCGGCGGCCAGCTGCCCGATGGCCTGGACTTTCTGGGCCTGCAGAAATTGCTCCTCGAGCCGCTTGCGTTCGGTGATGTCGCGCGAATTAAACACGATGGCGGCCACGACGGGGTCGGCGAGGAGGTTGTTGCCGACGCCCTCGAGGACGCGGTAGGAGCCGTCGCGATGCCGGAAACGGAAGCTCAGCAGCGGGGTGTTGCCCTTGTTGCCAAGCGCCTCCAGAAATGCGTGGGAAACTTGGGGCAGATCCTCCGGATGAACGAAACTGAAGGCGTTCTTTCCGGTGTATTCCGAAGGCTTGTAGCCAAGCACCTTTTCGATCGAGGAGCTTTCGTAGC
>Ga0210398_10007110_pt1 | contig 10201 bp, 6 predicted proteins | sample IncBWC4OmetaG_FD_161047 | JGI IMG/M metagenome (GOLD analysis project Ga0210398, IMG submission 161047) | Forest soil microbial communities from Barre Woods Harvard Forest LTER site, Petersham, Massachusetts, United States - Inc-BW-C-4-O | ecosystem: Environmental > Terrestrial > Soil >...
TCGTTGGGCGCGGGCGAACTGGTCCCGGTGGCCTTGCTCGGGCTGGCGGTTTTGCGCGCCATCGAGAAACGGCGGCTGGAGGGCGTATGGCGCAGCGTGTGGCCGGCGCTGGTTTTGCTGGCGGTGGTGATAGGATTGACCGTGTCTACGCCAGCCGATCGGGAATTACAGGCCCTGCAATCCCATTCCCTGGCGCAGTTTTCTCGTGCCCTGGCCCTGGCCCTGGCCTGGCCGCATGTGGACCAACCGTTGGCGGCACTGGCGTTGAATCTTCCCTTGATGTTGGTCGTGATGGGCCGGATCACCCGACGCCGCCATCCGCGCGCGGGCGAAGACTTCGTGCTCCTGCTTGGTGGATGGGCTGCAGCCATTGCACTCGCCACTGCCTGGGCGCGCGGTGGCGACGGCGAATTACTGGCCGGATTTATCCCTTCGCGCTACGTCGATTTCCTGGTGCTGTTGCCGCTCACGAATGCCTGGTGTGCCATCGTGCTGGCGGCCGAGGCAACCGGCCAAGGGCGGGCCCGCGCCCGGATGTTAACCGCAGTATGGTGCGTTTTTCTGTTTATCGGCTGGCTCGGTATTTCGTTGGAGATGTGGCGCGGCATTGTGCGGCCGCGGATCCATGATCGCCTGGCGCCGGTGAGGCTGGCGGTGGTATTTCAGGCCAGTGGTGACCCGGCAGTGTTTGTCGGGCAGCCGCGGTTGTATATCCCTCATCCCAATCCGGAGTCCATCCTGGTCGTATTACATGATCCCCGCATGCAGGGTGTGTTGCCGCCGTCGCTTCAGCCCAAATGTGCGTTGGGACCGTTGTCGCGGGCGGTGCGAGCATTGATGAGACAATAGCGGTGTGCGATTGTGTGGACACAGGCGCGTGCAGCCCGTGTGATGGATTGACGACAAAAATGTCAGAAGCAAAAAAATCCCCAATCAGGCCGGACCATCGGTTGGTTTGGCTGTGGGCGGTGGCAGCGGGAGCGGTGGTGCTGGCCGCACAGTGGTGGCTGGTGGCGCGGGCGGGAACCGACATTCCGTTTCGAGACCAATGGGATGTGGAAGGACTGTGGCTTTATCCGGCGTGGCGCGACGGCACATTGCGATTGGGCGCCTTATTTCAACCGCACAACGAGCACCGACTCGTCTTGACCTATCTGCTCGATGTTTCGCTATTCGTGCTCAATGGCCAGTGGGATCCATTGCTGCAGATGGCGGCGGGAGCCGGGTTGCACGCTTTGGGCGCGGGCTTCCTCGTGCGGGAGCTGGTCCGTGGCAGCACGAACTGGAAAGTGCAAGGCGGCCTCGCGGCTGGCGTTGCGCTGCTCTTTCTGCCGCTGGCGTCCTGGTTTGATGCGCTTTGCGGAATCCAGACGAATACTTATTTCGCCTTGGTCTTTTCGTTCATGGCCCTGGCCTGGCTGGGCGCAGAAGAGAGGTCGGCCGTTAAGCTGTGGGGTGGGCTGATGGCGGGCCTGGCGGCCATGCTGTCGTTGGGCGCGGGCGAACTGGTCCCGGTGGCCTTGCTCGGGCTGGCGGTTTTGCGCGCCATCGAGAAACGGCGGCTGGAGGGCGTATGGCGCAGCGTGTGGCCGGCGCTGGTTTTGCTGGCGGTGGCGGTGGCGTTGATGAAATCCGTGCCGGCCAATAAAGTATTGCAGTCGTGGCATGCCAGTTCGCTCCAGCAGCTCACGGTTGGATTTATGCGGGCGATGGCCTGGCCGCATGTGGACCAACCGCTGGCGGCGCTGGCGTTGAATCTTCCCCTTGGGTTGGTCGTAATGGGCCGGCTGGCCCGCCGCCGGCCGGCGCGGACGGGGGAAGACTTCGTGCTTTTGCTGGGAGGCTGGGCCGCAGCCAACGCCCTGGCGATGGCGTGGGCCCGCGGTGGGGCCCCGGAATTCCAGGCGGGAATCGTACCGTCGCGATATGTCGATTTCCTGGTGCTGCTGCCGCTGGCGAATACCTGGTGCGCCATCGTGCTGGCGGCCGAGGCCCTCAATCAATGGCGGACGCGCGCCCGCGTGCTGACTGCGATGTGGTGCGCGTTTCTTTTTATCGGCTGGCTCGGGGTTTCGCTCGAGGCGTGGCGTGATGTGGTGCAGCCTCGCATGCAGGATCGTTTGGCGCCGGTGCGGGTCATGGTGGCTTTCCAAACGAGCGGCGATGGGAGGGTCTTTATCGGTCAGCCCCAGTTAAATGTCCCCCATCTAAACATGCAGCTGATGATGAATGTATTGTATGACCCGCGACTGCAGGGTGCCTTGCCGCCGTCGCTTCAGCCCACGCGCCCGTTGGGGCCGCTCTCCCGCGCCGTGCGAACGCTGATGGGGCAATAGCGCCCGGCTCAAAGCTTCTCGTAGATCGCCGTGATGGATTGTCCCTTGGGCTGCAGCCGAGCGTCGGTGAGGCCCTGGATCAGCAATCGGCCGAAGAGGCTCGATATTTTGCCCAGGGCATAATTTCTAAAACTGCCATCGAGGTATTCAGGGGAACGGATACGCAAAAGGCGTTCCAGCGATGTCTGCACGAGGGTCTTGGCGTAAAGTTTGTAGTGGATGGGCTCCAGCGGCTCATCGACGACTTCAATGGTTCTCAAGGGAAAATAATCCGGCAGGTTCAGCCACAGCTGCCGGGAAAACCAGGCCGTATGATGGGGTGGGAAATTCAACACGCAGTTCTTGCTCGCATTGACAAAGGCCCCGGCGTTCGGCGTGGAGAAAATGATTTTTCCGCCGGGGCGGCAGACGTCGACGCAGGCCTTGATAAAGCGTCCCTGGTCGGCCACGTGTTCCAGCACCTGGAAGACACAGATCGCATCATGGGCGGAGGGGTGGTCGGCGGCATAGGGCTCGATGCCCTGCTGGAAAACCGTCAGGTTGCGCGCCTGGGCCTTTTGCACGGAGCCGGGAGTGTATTCGAGGCCGACATAATTAGCCTTGGGGTGGTCCTTGGCGAAGGCCCCGCTCCCGCAGCCTATGTCCAGGATGCGGTCGGTGGGCCGCAAATGGCGGCGTGCGGTGGCGAATTCCGGCTTGTCTTCCAGGTAGTACCACGAATTGCTTTCCAACGATTCATAGAATGCCTCGGAGCCGGCCAGCGGCGGGGAAAAGAAGGTGAAATCACAGGCTGGGCACCGGTTGAGGTGCAACTCGGTGGTGAGGCCAAACTCACCACGGATATCGATCGAAAATTGCCGATGATATTGATCGGCCAATTCCGAGACCGCGAATGTCTGGACGCGTGCGGCCTCGTGGTTGCAGATCGAACAGCGGGGTGCGTCCATGCCGACTTATTTTGTTTTGGTCCACCGGGCTTGTCACGTCCTTTTCCCGCGGCCGGTCAGGCGGTGTTTTTCCAGCGCAAGAAGGTGAGGGCGAGGATTTGTCCATCGAGCCAGGGGGACCAGTTTTCGATGTAATAAATATCGTGCTGGATGCGGGCAGCCAGGTCGCTGCCGCCGCGCAGGCCGTGGACTTGCGCCCAGCCGGTCATGCCGGGTTTCACGAGGTGGCGCGGAAGATAATGGGGAATGGAGTGGGAGAGTTGCTCGACGTGGTAGGGGCGCTCGGGCCGCGGGCCGACGAGGCTCATGTCGCCACGCAGGACGTTCCAGAACTGCGGCAGCTCGTCGAGATTCCAGCGACGCATCCAGGCGCCGAGGCGCAGGAGGCGCGGATCGTCCCTCCCGGTGCTCTGGTGCGCGGCGTCGGTCGCGGCGGCATCGGGCGTCATGCTGCGGAGCTTGTAAAGCGTGAACGGGCGGTGTCCGCTGCCGACGCGTGTCTGGCGGAAGAGCACGGGCCCGCCGGGCGACTCGCGTTTGATCAGCGCGGCGAGCACGAGCATGAGCGGCGCAAAAGCCACGAGGCCGACGAGCGCGCCGACGAGGTCCGCGAGGCGCTTGAGCGCGCGGTTGAACAGTTTCGTGATCGGCAGCTCGTCCACGCCGAGCACGGGCAGGCGCCCGATGGTTTGCAGGCGCAGGCCGCTGAGAAAAATCGGAAACGCGGTCGGGATGACCTTCCATTCCACATAGGCGCGTTCGCAACGCTCGACGATGCGCTGCATGTCGTCGCGGGGCAGGTCGAGCCGGGTGGCGATGAGAAGATCGACGGCTCCGCTGGAAAAAATCTCGTCGAGCGCGGACGCGGGGCCGAGGTGGAGGATGTTTTCCGTGGCCGGCGACGGGTCGCCGGGAAGCGTGACGATGCCGGCGAACGCGAGCGGGTGGGCGGGATTGCGGATGAGCTCGGCGGCAAGCTCGCGGGCGCCTTCGTTCCAACCGAGCAGGGCGGTCCGGCGTTGCAGGCGGGCGCGGAAGGCCGGACGAGTTAAGACAAAATGCACGAGCGCGCGCCAGAGGGCGAGCAGGACGATGACGCAGATGCACGCGATGACGACAAAGAGGCGCGAGATGGGCGGGTTGAATTTAAGCACGAGCGATACACCGAGGTAGGCGGCGAGCCAGAAAGTGGCGCCTTTAAGAATCACCCCGAGGTTCTGGTAACGGCGCAGCAGCAGGCGGCTGTCGTAGAGGCCGAGTTGCGCAAAGGCACCGATCAGGAGGGCGACGCCGAGCAGGAGCAGCGGCAGGTAGTGGGCAAAGGTGGCGTCGGGCACGGCGAGGCCGAGGCGGCCAAGGGGCGACTCGTAGCGCAACGCGTAGCCGAGTGCGAGGCCGGCGAAGGTGACGAGCGTGTCGCCCGCGAGGAGCGCGAGGGGCGCGAACGTCTCGCGGAAGCTGTTGGAGGCTGCGCGTGGCACAACGGATTATACTAAACTTTGCAGTTCAATTTGAGCGCGAATTGCACAGGTAAGCCCGGATCCAAGCGCGTTGAGATGGGCAAATCCCAAACACCAGATCCCAAACTCCAAAGAAATCTCAATGTTGAATATTTTAATTTGCAGGTGTTTTTTGGTGTTTGGAGCTTTGGTGTTTGGGATTTCTCTCCAATAATTGCTTGGTCTATCTGTCGGCATCCGTGCAATCCGTGGTTTCAACCGCGTTTTGGGACTATCTTGTCGACGGACGGGGATTGTCGAGAAATTCGAGGAGCAGCGGCGAAGGCAGCCAGCTTTTCTTGGGGAAAAGAAACGCCAGCGGGCCGGTGGCCAGGGCGTTTTCCTGCACGTCGAACAAATCCACCGGCACCGGCAGGTCGAGGTTGCGCATGAGCACGGGATAGCCGGGGCGCTCGCGGCGATAAAGGATCGCGGACGCATTGATCAGTTGGCCGGGCGCAGGATCACGGGCGAAAAAATCGCGGCGGCCGGGCGTGGTGGCAACCGCGGCGACGGCGTGGCCCGGGAGCTGGCCGAACAGCCATGCGCTGAGCGCCGCCGTGTAACGCACCTCGGACCCGGGCCAGCGGCCGGGCGGCAGGCGCGCGGCCAGTTCGCCGTAGTGTTGTGCGACCAGCGCGGCGGTGGGCGCGCGCAGCGGCGCGAACGCAGGCGAACGCCACCACGGCGACACGACAAAGATGGGATCGTTGAGGCATTCAAGCGCGAACGCCTGGGCGGCGGTATCGGGATGGCCCTGGTTCAGGCGGGCGAGTCCGAGGCCGAAATAGACGCCGCCTTTGTCGGGCACGAGGTGCGCCGCGGCGAGGAAGTGGGTCTCGGCGGCGGCCGGGTCGCGCACGAGGAGCAGCCAGCCCAGGTTGAAATGAGCGATTTCCTGCTCGGGGTTGAGGGCGAGTGATTGCTCGAACAGGGCCCGGGCGCGGCTGGCCTGCGCGGGCGCGCGGTCGAGCGCGAGCGCATCAATATTGAGCGCAGGCGTCGGGTCGACGCCGCTGAGCAGGCTGATGAGCGCGGCGGCGGTGATGACGGCAAGCGCCAGCGCGGCGCGGGCGCGCGGCGGGGCAAAACCAGCGGCGGGTGGGGCGCATGCGGCGATGCCGGCGGCGGCCAACGCCATGAATATCGGCACGTCGAGCTGGAAATCGGTCAGCGCAAAAATCCCATAGCCGACGAGGGCGAGGCTAGCAGGCTGTTGAAAAACTATGCTGGCCGACGCAGCACACGATTTGAGCCGCGAGCAAGGCTTGAGCTGCCGGTGCAATGCCTCAGGGGCCTTGCCCGGCAGCTCTAACGCGGCTCCCGGCTCAAAGGGGTGTTGCCCTTCGGGTTGCGCCAGAAGGCGCTTCCGCAGCGTTAGCTCGGAAGGGGATAGCCTCTCTGAGGATACCCCCTGCCGAGCCGCCTTGCGGACAGCGTCTTCTGATCGCAACGGCGGCTCAGCAGAGTTTTCCAACAGCCTGTTTGGCGTGGCCGGAGCTGGCTTTTTCCACAATGCGCAGGCCACCAGCGCGGCGAGCGCCAAAATGCAGATGAGGCCGGGCGCGCCGGTGTCGGCCCAGATTTGCACAGGAGTGCTGTGGAGCTGCAGGGCAGTCTCGACTCCGCCATCGAGCCGGGCGCGATAGCGAGGGTAAACGAGCGGGGTAACGCCCGGGCCCCAGCCGAGCAGCGGCCGATCGGAACCCATGCGCAGGCCGGCGGTCGCCATCGCCGAGCGTTGCACGGCGCTGTCGTCGGGCGGCGCGGACGAAGTTTCGTTGGCGAGGAGATCGCGGATGCGCGGGTTGACCAGCGCGAATACCGCGGTGAGCGCGACGGCGGTGGCGGCGAGCAGCACGGCATGCCTGGTCCGCAGACGATCGCGCCGCCAGGCCAGCGCGAGCGCGGCGAGTAGCAAACCGGCCAGCCCGAGGACACCGCCGCGGCTGCCGCTGGAGAAAAGCATGAACAACGCCAGCGCAATGGCGGCCACCCAGCCGGCGCGGGCCCGGCCGCGGGTGTGCGCGATGCGCGCGCCGAACCAGGGCAACATGAACACGGCCAGCCCTCCGGTATAGTTGGAGTGGCCGAGAGGGTGACCATTGCGATAATTGAAGAGCTCGTGGAGCGAAGCGATTTGCCCGGCCCGCAGTTTGGGCCCGATGTCGCCGATCAGCCACGAGCCAAGGCTGTCGGCGAGCACGACGGCAAAAAACCAGCCGAGCGCACGTTCGAGTCTGGCCAGGCGGGCCTTGGTTTCAGCGGCATCGGCCTGCAACCAGTCGAAGAGCAGGAGCCCGGCGGCGAGCCCGGCGAGCAGGGTGGCGGCGGCGGGCAGGCTTTGTGCGCGAAAGGGGCTGGCCAGCGCGGCGGCGAGTTCAACCGCGGCGAGCAGGCCGAGCGGCCAGCGCCACGCGGCGGCCGGCCACGCGAGCGGCCGCGGGTCGAAAGCGGTGCGCATGAGCAACGCGGCGGCGGGCGCGAGTTGCACGAACCAGAAGACCAGCCACCACGGCCACGAATACATGCGCGTGGCGCCTTTGTCCACGAGCGTGAGCGCGACCAGCCCGGCGAGACCGAGCGCGCAGAGGATGCGCGTGAAACGTTGGGCGGAGGTGTCGGGGCTCATGCGCGGTGGCTGATACGATAAGAACGGCACAGCGCGCGCCGGGCAAGCGCGGCTTCCGGGAGAAATCATCCGGGTGAGCTGAATCGTTCTCTCACTCTTACTCGTTCTCGTAATCGAATCCTGGGCTGCCCCGAATGCATTTGGGAGAACGAGTACGAGTACGAGAATGAGAATGATGCCGATGCGGTTCGGCGGCCTCCTTCATAAGAGCTCGGAACGCGTCGGGCCTGCTTCGCTAAAGCAGTTTGAAAAGATTGTGGCCGCATGGGCAAACGTGGGTGGAGCGCGTTGACCCCAACGCGCTCGAGCGTCTTGAGGTCAAGCCCCTCGACTGGCTCGGGGCCCTGAGCTCGTCGAATGGGTCGCTCCACCTATATCATTCGCATTCGGTGAAACCTATCGCCGGACAAGCCTTGACGGTGGCGCGCGCTGGAGGGCATCGTGCGTTTAATGCAGGAGCCCACCCAGCGTCGTTTCAAAACATCCCTGCTGCTTGCGCTCGGCGCGCTGGCGGTGATCGCGGCGGTGGCCGGATATTTCGCTTTGCGCGGATTGAATTGGAGCGGGCTCTATAATGTGGCGATGGTGCATGTGCGCGCGGCGGGACCGCTGGTATTTTTCGCGGCGATGGGAATCCTGCCGGCGGTGGGTGCGCCGATCCTGGCGTTTATTTTGACCGCGGGCCCGGTGTTTGGGCCGCAGCTTGGGCTCGGCGGCGTGCTGGCGGCCTGCGCGGTGAGCAATTTGCTGAATGTTTCCCTCGGCTACTGGCTGGCAAGGCGCTGGATGCGGCCGTGGCTGCAAAAGTTTGTGGTGCGTTCCGGGCACAAGGTGCCGCAGGTGGTGCCGGAAGATCAGTTTGAAGTGACGCTGCTCTTGCGCATCACTCCCGGCCCGCCGTTTTTTTTGCAGAATTTTTTGCTGGGCCTGGCGGAGATCCCGTTCCTGCGCTACCTCGCCATATCATGGCCGGTCATCATGCTGAACACCGCCGGGCTGGTGATTTTCGGCGCGAAGCTGGAGAGCGGCGAAGGCCGGGAGGCGTTGCTGGGCGTAAGCTTGTTTGTCGCCGCGCTCCTCATCATTCATATCCTGCGGCGACACTATGCAAAACGATAAGGCTGAGCTTTTCGACGAAGGTGGGCAGGCAGGCTCACCACAGGTGAACCAGCCGGGCCGCGTGGAAAGCGTGAGCGAGTTCACGCGGCGGGTGAAGGTTTTGCTCGAAAGCAGCGTGCGGCCGGGCTGGGTGCGGGGCGAGGTGTCGAACCTGCGCGCGCAATCGAGCGGCCATGTTTATTTCTCGCTCAAGGACGCCGGCGCCCAACTGGCCTGCGTCTTGTTCCGCGGCGACGCCGCGCGGCAGGGAGTGGCGCTGCGCGATGGCGCGCAGGTGGTGGTGTTCGGGGAAATCAGTGTTTATGAAGTGCGCGGGCAATATCAGCTCATCGTGCGCCTGGTGGTGGACGACGGGGTGGGGCGGCTGCAGAAGGAATTTGAGGCGTTGAAGCGGCGGCTGGCGGACGAGGGGTTGTTTGACGCGGCGCGCAAGCAGCCCATCCCGTCCATGCCGTCCACGATCGGCTTCATCACGTCGCCCACGGGCGCGGCCGTGCGCGACTTCATCCGCATCCTGCAGCGGCGCGGCTGGCGCGGCCGGCTGGTGGTGCTGCCGGCGAAGGTGCAGGGCGAGGGCGCGGCGGCGGAGATGGCGGAGATGATCGCGCAGGCGGAGCGGCTGGGGATTTTCGAATTGCTGGTGATCGGGCGCGGCGGCGGGAGCATCGAGGATTTGTGGGCGTTCAACGAAGAGTTGCTCGTGCGCGCGGTGGCGGCGTGCGCGGTCCCCGTCATCTCGGCGGTGGGGCACGAGATCGACGTCACGCTGTGTGATTTCGCGGCGGACGTGCGGGCGGAGACGCCGAGCGCGGCGGCCGAGTTGATCTCGAGCCAGTTCCTCGATGGCGTCCAGCGCGCGGCGCAGGCGCACGGGGGATTGCACAAAAGCGCGGAGCGCGCGGCCGGGCTGGCGCGCGAGCGGCTGGAACATGCCCGCAGCCGGCTGCGGCAGATGGCGCCGGCGGCGCAGGTGGAGCGGGGCTATTTGCGGGTGGATGATTTGACGAACCGGCTCGCGGCGGCGTTGCGGTCGGCGGCCGAAATGAAGCGCTCGCGGCTGGCCGAGGCGCGGTCCCGGCTCGCGCAGCGTTCGCCCGAGGCGCGCGTGCAGCTCGAATCGCAGCGGTTGTTGTCGCTGTGGAAACGTTTGCAGGCGGCGAGCCCGAAGTCGGTGTTGAAGCGGGGCTTTGTGATTTTGCGCGACGAGCACGGCCGGCCGATCCCGCGGCGGGCCGGGGTGCGGAGCGGCCAGCGATTGACCGCCGAGTTCGGCGATGGCGAGGCCGGGCTGAAGGCAGAGTGAAGCGGGCATTTTCCCGCGGATTACGCAGATCAGCGCGGATTGTCGGGTAGGGGCCAAGGCAACGGGGTCGTGTCTTGAAACAGCTGGCTTGCCGGCTGCTTGGGGATGGGGCAGCCTGCCAGCGTGAGCCAATTCATCCGAAGATTTCGCCTGGGCGGTGGAGAAAATAAACATGGTTACCACCGCATTTTGTCAAGAGTCAAGACATGGCCCCTTTGCCTGGCCCCAATCCCAAGGAGGTGCGAGCCGGTGATAGGTAACAAACAGTCCAGGGTGATAGGTTACACTTTTGATGGGGTTGGTTTTGGTTGGACTCAATAAATTTATGGGATGGGGTGCAGGGGAAGGGGCGTCAGCTCCTTCCC
>Ga0210398_10007114_pt1 | contig 10198 bp, 9 predicted proteins | sample IncBWC4OmetaG_FD_161047 | JGI IMG/M metagenome (GOLD analysis project Ga0210398, IMG submission 161047) | Forest soil microbial communities from Barre Woods Harvard Forest LTER site, Petersham, Massachusetts, United States - Inc-BW-C-4-O | ecosystem: Environmental > Terrestrial > Soil >...
TGTCTTTGCTGGTGGAGGCGAGGTGGATGCGGGCTGAGAGATTGAGGGGGAAGGAGGCGAGGGGAGCTCCTTTGCCTCCGTTGGTGATGATGTCGGAAGGGGTGTGGCCGGATGCGCTGAAGAGGGCATCGAGTGAGGCTGGATTGATGCGGATGACTATGGGGGTGTTGGAGTTTGGTGCAGCGGCTCCGGTGAGCGTGACGCTGCGTGCGTAGGCGGCGGGCCAGTGGAACGGCTCGATGGCGGCAGGGTTGTCGATGGAGATGACTGCGGCTACGCCAGTTTGAGCGAGAGCGCGAAGACGACGGCCGGTGTAGCTTTCGCGGTCGGCTGCGGGGAGGTCAGCAGGCGTGTTGTTGAAGAAGGCTACGATCTTTCCCTTAAGGTCGAGATCTGAGGCTGGCAGGCCGTAGCCGAGGAAGACTATGGGGGCTTCGATCAGGGATGGCTGCTCGCGTGGGACTGTGGTGACATCGACGGGGAAGTGGAGGGTGGAGGATTTGCCGGCGGAGTTGACGATGTCGATGGAGGATTTGCCTTCGTCGAGGGCGATCTGATGCATGGGCACTCGCTGGAAGTAGGTGTTGTTATCGCCTGCTGGTTTGAGGCCTGTGGCGGCGAACTGCTCAGCGACGTACTTCGCGGCGCGCTCGTAGGCTTCGGTGCCGGTGTCGCGGCCTTCCATGGCATCGTTTGAGAGGGTTGTGGTTTGGGCCCACCAGGCGGCGGTGGCGGCGTCAGGCTTTACGGAAGATTGCGCGGCGGCTACTACAGATAGGAGGAAAGTGAGGACAAGTGTGGCCAGGAGGAAGCGGGGCGTTGTGGTAGCGCGCATGTTCGTGTGTGAGTCTCCGAGTGGTTGAGATGATTTTAGTGCGTTTTTTCCGGAGGTGTGGATTGCGTTTAGCGGGACGAGGCGATCCAGCGGGCGTAGGGGTAGAGGAGGAAGAAGAGAACCATGCAGAGAGACATGAGATCCATGTAGATCAGCAGCAGGACGCCGCCGTGGTAGAAGCTCCATCGGCGTTGCATACAGCGGACGGTGTCTGCGGTGCCGGCTACAGTGAAGAGTGCGGGGAAGATGAGAAGAGGAGTGGCGCGGTTGTGGGGAAAGTCGGAGAGGAAGATGGCTACGGCGAGACTTACGAGGACGAGGATGTTGCCCCGGAGAAGGGAACGCCTGCGCGGATTGAGAAAGCTGGGGAGCACACGATCCTGATACGGCTTGACCTGATTCTATTCTCCTTTGATTACGTCGGGACAGATGGCGGAGCTGCTGGTGCTGCTGCAGGCGACGAAGCTGCTGTTAGTTCTTGGCGGGTCCTGCTGGCGTGTTGGACTTGGCTGCTGCGGGAACTGCAGCAACAGGGGCTAGATCTTTGAGGGAGGCGACGGGAACTTCAACGACGCCGATGTGATCACTGTTGAAGTCGTGCACGCCGATGCGCAGGCTGTAGGAGCCGTTGAGGGGGACGCTGACCTCCTGATGAAATGGGAAGCCACCACGGATGAGTTTGTTGCGCTGCGCAAGCGAAAGGGTAGCTACCAAAGTGTCCGATGCCGTATCAACGAGTTGGCCGTCGACGTTTTGATAGACCTGGATTACGAACTCGACCTTGCAGTCAAAGCCGCCTCCAGGGTGAGGCGGGAAGAGCATGTCCTTTGCATCGGCGTCGAAGTCCACGACGTAGCGGCGGAATCGTCCGGCGGCTTTCTTGAGGCCGAAGGGGCTAAGGACGTTGCCCGGCGCGACCAGGTCTTCGGGCTCGGCGGTTGGGAGAACACGAACCTTATAGAGGATCTCTGTAGAGCCGGGAGCGCCGTGCATCATGGCGGCTCTGACGAGTCGGCCGTTGTCCGGCGTGGGGGCTTTGCTTGTTGTTTTGCTCGCTGCCGGGGCTGAAGCCGCGGCGAGGACATTCTGAGGGGAGTTGGGGTCGTCGGCGTAGTAGCCATGGCGATAGGCGAGGGTATATCCCTTTTGGTTCAGCTTGACCTCGATCTTGCGGAACTCGCCTTTCCAATCGCCGTTGGCGGGAGTGTACGAAAGTGTGTAGTAGTTGGAGCCGATTTCGATGGCATCGGCTGTTGCCTTGGCCAGGTCATTGGTATTAATGAAGGCGCGTCCGCCGGTACTGCTTGCGAGACGTTCCATGGTGGAGTGCTCAGCGGCCAGATTGTGCTCGAAGGAGGCCTTGTCGTTGTTGAAGGTGCTGGGATCGCCGTTGGTTGGGATGTTTCCAACGTATTGAGCCTGGGTGCTGGGTGGGGCTATGACTCCTCGGCAGTCCACCGGGTAAACAGCTACGTGGCCGCGCGCGAGCAGGTTAACGGTCTGGCGAAACTGCGGCTCGCTGTTGCTGCCTGCGTAGGAGTCGGCACCGTTGCCTGCTATTGCGTTGTTTGGCAAGAGATCGAGAGGGAAAGAGCCAGAGAACCAGACGAGATTCTTTCGACCCGGAATGTTACTAAGGTAGCGCGCCAAGATATTGAAGGCAGCAAGTGTGAGATTGGATCGCAGGTTGAGCTGAGTGTTGACAGTGGAAGCCTGGAAGTTCTGAAGGGCGGCGATAGCGATTGCGGCGGAGCCGGTTACCATACCTGCCTCTATATCCGCGGTAGTATCTCCGGTCTGATTTCTGGCGAGTAGAGGCGAAGTTTGACCGACCTGTTTCGCGACTATCCGTTTGAGGATCTCGGGATCGGAGGTGAATCCCTGAAGCATGTTGAGGGTGGTGGTGAGGGAGAAGATGGCGATGCTTGTGCCCGGGGAGGCGTGATTGATGTAGTTTGTCAACTGGGATCGCAGGTAGGGTTGATCTTCCGTCGAGGTGTTGAGGGAGTCGATCAGCAAGATGTTGACTGCTGAGTTTACCGGGGCGGGAGTGATGTTGGTGAAAACGCCAGGAGGCATTTGAGGAAGGGGAGGGAATTTGACGGCGTCGCCTGCGGAGAGGGCGACGTGCTCCTCAAAGGCGTTCACGGTCTGGGCTGTGCCGTTCTCAAGTACGGTGAAGTCTTCCTTTTTAAGGTTATGTAATGGGTCCCCGTTCTTGTCGGAGACGGTGACGTCAACGATGACAAGTTTGGCCTTGGTGCGAATGGTTGTGGGCTGGGTTGGTTCCGGGGACCGGCTCTGAAGGTTGGCGCTTTGTGAAGGCTGTGGAGATTGTGCAGAGGCGAGAGTGGCTAAGGTGAGGGTACTGCAAAGGATGCACTTGAACGAGAGCGGCATGGGTGTCTCCCAGGAAGCGTCTCTATTCGAACACAAGAGCGTTGGCTAAGTCGCGTATTTTTGCTTGGAGTGACGAAGGGTTAGGTGATTGCGAGTTCAGGAACTGCTGCCTTTGCCATGTTTTGGATTGATTGCTCGTAGGGGGCGCGCAGGACTCCGCGTTCGGTGATGATGGCGGTGACGTACTTTGCGGGGGTTACGTCGAAGGGGGGGTTTTCGATGGCTACGCCGTCTGGAGTCATCTGTTTGCCGTTGGAGTGAGTGACCTCGGTGGCGGCGCGCTGCTCGATCGGGATGCCGGCGCCGGTTGCGGTTTGGAGATCGAGGGTAGACCAGGGGGCGGCGACGTAGAAGGGAATGCCGTGTTCTTTGGCGAGGATGGAGACGCCATAGGTGCCGATCTTGTTGGCGACGTCGCCGTTGGCGGCGATGCGATCCGCACCGACGATGACGGCCTGGATGCGGCCCTTGGACATGAGATGCGCGGCCATGTTGTCGCAGAGGACGGTGGTGGGGATGTTGTCCTTCATGAGCTCCCATGCGGTGAGGCGGGCGCCTTGCAGGAAGGGACGGGTCTCGTCGGCGAAGACGTCGATCTTGTGGCCGCGCTCGATGGCTGCGCGGATGACTCCGAGAGCGGAGCCGTAGCCGCAGGTGGCGAGAGCGCCAGCGTTGCAGTGGGTGAGGACTGTGCCTTCCTGCGGGAGGAGCGAAGCGCCGTGAGCGCCCATCTGCTTGCAGGCGGCGATGTCCTCGTCATACATGCGGCGTGCTTTGGCGACGACGGCTGATTTGATCTCGGGGATAGGAGTGTTCTTCGCGGCGAGATCGTTGTAGAGATTGCGGATTACGTCGGTGCCCAAGTATAGATTGACTGCGGTGGGACGAGTCTCAGCGAGGGTCTTCGCGATGACGGCTACTTCTTCGGTAAGGGCGGGGGTTGTGGTGGCGGTGCTGCGGTCGATGCCGATGGCCATGCCCATGGCGGCGGAGACGCCGATGGCGGGAGCGCCGCGGACGATCATGTCGCGGATGACGGTGGCGACCTGCTTGTAGTCGGTCGCGAGGACGTAGGTCTCTTCGAGGGGAAGTTTGGTTTGGTCGAGGAAATTAACGCCGGAAGGAAGCCATTCGAGAGTCGGAATCATTTACTTCTATTGTACTTTGGACGGCTTGATTTTGGGCCTAACAATGCTATGGCAGCCGATCGTGCCCGGGTGATTTTGCGCTACAGTCGGAGCAACGGAGTTCGGACTGTGTGGTCGAATCCTTGGGTGTTGTGATTTTGATTTCCGGGAGGGTGTTCATGAGAAACGGTGTGGTAACGAATTCTCTTTTGTTGGTAAATGCGATTGCGTTGGTTGCGATTGCTGTGAGGCCTTATATCGATCCTGTGCGTGTCGAGGCTCAGTCGGGGTCTGCGCTTCCGTTTTACATTGAGCCGGGAGTGCAGATGCTTGTGAATCCCAATGGCAGCGGCCAGGTATACGGAAAGGTGGTCGTAGATCTGCGCAACGGAAAGATATGGGGATTTCCGACAGGATCGCTGAATCCTTATCCGTCGTATCCGATGGATAGCAAACCGCCGGTCTCGCGTCCTTTTGCGCTGGGCAGGTTTGCACTTGAAGACACTGATAAATAGAAGAGAGGAAGTTATGTTCGAGCAGTTGAACCGTGCTTTTCGATGAAACTTTGAGGTGAGGATCGCTATGGCATTCGAATTCTTTCAATCGCTGGGTGGGAGCGAATCGAAGCTGGATATTCCTGCTATGGGGCTTCAGCTTATGTTGCGGCTGCCGCACGATGTCTCGGGCGGTGCGCTGACTGTGTTGGAGACGGTAAATGCACCGGGTTTTGGCCCTCCGCTGCATCGCCATCCTGAGACGGAGGTCTTTCGTGTGCTCGAGGGGAGATATCTTTATGAGGTCGACGGCCGGAGGTTCCATGCGGCTGTCGGGGATGTTGTGAGTGTCCCAGGTGGCACGGCACATACGTTTACTAATGTGAGCGACACTCCATCGAGTCAGCTTGTGCTGATGCTTCCTGCAATGGATGCGGCCAAATTCTTTGACGGGCTTGGCAAGCTGATGGCTGCTGGCCGTCCGGATATGGCAACTCTCAATACGTATGGCGCGCCCTGGGGAGTGGAGTTTCTGGGGCCGCCGATTCATGAGGGATCGTAGGTCCTGGTTTGCTGAAAACTCGACCCAAGCACGCGCAAAATGCAGGTCCTTCGACTGCGTTTGGAGCAAAGAACGCTCCAAACTTCGCTCAGGATGACAATTTCTTTAAACGGCTCAAAAAACTTCAGTGGGCGGTGATTGCAGTGGGGGCTTCGTTGGCTTTGAGGTAGTTGCCGTAGCCGACGACTACGGTTGAGCTGATGAGAAGGAAGAGGCCGGTGGCGACGAGGATCTTTGTGCGGCGGCTGGTTCCACGCCACTCTTTGAGGAAGAGCCCCCAGAGGGTGGCGAAGATGATGATGCTTGCCATGTGGAGGGTCCAACTGGAGAAGTCGTACTTTCCCATCTTGGTCTGGCCCATGGAGTAGAAGAAGAACTGGAAGTACCAGACAACGCCTGCCAGGGCCGCGAAGAGATAGTTGGCGACCAGAGTTTTGGGAGCGACGCGGTCATAGGTGGAGGGGTCGAGGGGATCGAAGTCGACGAGGGTGTCGCCGGACGCGTGGGTGGCGCGCATGGGGTTGTTGCCGGGTTCGCCCGCAAACTGGCGGATAGAGCCGTTCTGGAAGATGAGGATGGCGGACCAGATGAAGTTGGTGACGAAGCCTCCCCAGAGCACGACGACAAGGACGGGGAGATTCTGCCATAGATCTAATCTGCCGGCGGCGAGGAGTTGAGTCTTCGCGAGGTCGCCGATCGGCTTGCCCGCGTCCAGGCCGAACGCGAAGAAGGAGCTCATGAATCCGGCGAGGATGGCGATGGCAATGCCCTTGCCGAAGTTGTAGTCGGTTTCGCCAGCTTCAGCTTTTTCTTCGGGGGTAATCTCGTGTTCCTTCGAGACGCCTGCAGCTCCGTTGACGGCTACACCGATGAGGCAGACGAGGACACCGAGCAGGATGATCTGGCCTGCGCTTGAATGGAGGATGGTCCCGAACTGACCATGGGCGATGGGCGGAACGACAGTGCCGAAAGCGGCGCAGAGGCCCAGCGCGATGGCATAACCGAGCGCGATGCCGAGATAGCGAATGGCGAGACCGAAGGTGATACCACCGACTCCCCAAAGAACGCCGAAGAGGAAGGCGAGCCAGATGCTTTGGGGATTGGTGACATAGGTCTGGTGGATGATGCCGAAGAGATTGGGGACAAAGATGGAGCCGAGAAGAGTGGGTGCAACGATCCACGCGGCGAAGCCCTGGATGAGCCAGTAGACCTCCCACGACCAGCGCTTGATGCCGCGGAAGGGGATGAAGTTGGTGGCGGAGGCGAAACCTCCGATCCAGTGATAAATGACGCCGATAAACGGATTCGGTCCCACGAAGCCTCGTTTTGTTGAAGGATAATAGTTCTCTTGCAGCCGTTACTTATCGTAAATGACGCAAGTTGCGTTGGGGAAATATACTCTCTATTGAATTTGTTTTCGGAATCGGTCTTTTTCTCTGGAGGTTAGTCTGCGAGTCGCGCTGTTTATCACCTGCTATAACGATACGTTGTTCCCTGAGACCGGTAAGGCCGTGGTGCGGGTGCTGGAACGGCTGGGACATACAGTGGAGTTTCCGGCGGGACAGACCTGTTGCGGCCAGATGCACTACAACACCGGGTATCAGGCCGAGGCGATGCCGCTTCTGGAACGATTTGTGGCGCAGTTCAAGGGCGCAGAGGCTGTGGTGGTGCCGTCGTCTTCGTGCGTGGCGATGATGCGGGATCACTATCCGAAGATGGCTGCTTCAATCGGGGATAAGCGGCTGATTGCTGATGTCGAGGAATTGTTACCGAAGGTGTTTGAGTTTTCGGAGTTCCTGACAAAGGGGTTGGGCCTGGAGGATGTGGGGGCTTACTATCCGCATCGGGTGACGTACCACGCGAGCTGTCATGGTTTGCGGAATCTCCTTTTGGGCGACGGTCCTATTCGGTTGTTGAGGGCGGTACGTGGGATTGATCTGGTGGAGTTGCAGGGGGTGGAGCAGTGCTGTGGGTTTGGCGGGACTTTCGCGGTGAAGAACGCAGATGTTTCGAGTGCGATGCTGGCAGATAAGATGGCGGCGGTTCTTGAGACGAAGGCTGAGGCTTGTACGGCTTGCGACAACTCTTGCCTGATGCATATTCAGGGGGCGCTGCATCGACAGAAGACGGGTGTGAGGACGGTGCACTTGGCGGAGATCCTGGCTGGGGACGAAGGGATGGCGCGATGAGCGGGGTTGCGTTGGATCCGAAGACGGCGCCGACTTTTCCTATGGCCGCGAAGACGGCGCTGGGAGACGGGCAGCTCCGGAAGAATGTTCGTCATGCGACGGATGTGATTCAGGCGAAGCGGGCGCGCGTTGTTGGTGAGATGCCGGACTGGCAGAATCTGCGTGAGTCAGGGAAGCAGATTCGTCAGCACACGATGGAGAATCTGGATTTTTATCTGGAGGAGTTTGAGACGAACTGCACACGTGCGGGTGGTGTGGTGCACTGGGCTCGCGATGCGGAAGAGGCACGGCGCATTATTGTCGGGCTGGTGAAGGCGAGCGGTTCGGACGAGGTTATTAAGATCAAGTCGATGACGACGGAGGAGATTCAGTTGAACTCCGCGTTGGAGGCGGCGGGGATTCATCCGTTCGAGACGGATCTGGCGGAGTTGATTATTCAGCTGGGCGAGGATCGGCCCTCGCATATCGTTGTGCCGGCGCTGCACAAGAACCGGCATGAGATTCGCGAGATCTTTCAGCGAACGATGAATCTGCCTGAGTTGGGAGACCAGCCGCACGATCTGGCAGATGCTGCGCGAATGTTTTTGCGAGAGAAGTTTCTTCGTGTGAAGACGGGTGTGAGTGGGGCAAACTTTCTGATCGCCGAGACTGGCGGGGTCTGCATCGTCGAGAGTGAGGGCAATGGACGGATGTGTCTGACGTTGCCGGAGACGTTGATCATGGTGGCGGGAATCGATAAGGTGATTCCGGGGTTCCAAGACCTTGAGGTGTTGTTGCAGTTGCTGCCGCGATCGGCGACTGGCGAGCGAATGAACCCTTACACTTCGGTGTGGACCGGGGTGCATGAAGGAGACGGGCCACGCTCCTTTCATGTCGTGCTGATGGACAACGCGCGAACGGAGATTCTGGCGGATGAAGAGGCGCGGCAGACGCTGAACTGTATTCGCTGTGCGGCTTGTCAGAATGCTTGTCCGGTGTATCGGCAGACAGGGGGACATGCGTATGGATCGGTGTATGCGGGGCCGATTGGGGCGATTCTGACGCCGCAGTTGCAGGAGATGCATCATGCGCAGTCGCTGCCGTATGCGTCGTCGCTATGTGGGGCCTGCTATGAGGTGTGTCCGGTGAAGATCAATATTCCGGAGGTGTTGATTCATCTGCGAAATAAAGTGGTGAAGCAGAATACGGCTGGCGTCGCTGGATTCTTTGATGTGGAGGCTGGCGCGATGAAGGCGATGGCGATGATCTTCAGGAGCGAGCGGAGGTTTCGCGCGGCACAGAGGATGGGACGTGTAGCTGAGTCACCGATTGCGGGGAAGGATGGGTGGATTCGGTGGTTGCCGGGGATGCTGGGCGGATGGACGCAGGCGAGGGATCTGCGGGAGATGCCGAAGGAGACGTTTCGCGATTGGTGGGAGAAGCGAGGGCGAGATGGCAACTGAGATGGGTAGGGGGTCGGCGCGGGACGAAGTATTGCGGAGGGTTCGAGCGGCGAAGGGCGGCGCGGCTCATGCTGAAGCAGTGCGGGCTGCCTACGGCGCGGTTGAGCGCGGGTATCGAAGCGAGGCTACGCGGTCGCGCGAGGGGGTGCTGGAATTGCTCGTAGACCGACTACAGGACTATGACGCACGTGTGCTGGAGGCAGTTCATGTGGATGTGCGGACGGCTGTCGCAACGATGTTGAAGGAGCGCGGGGCGAGGAGCATGGTGGTTCCGCGCGGACTGGCGGCGGAGTGGCTGCCTGTGAGCGTTGAGTTCGTGGTGGACGATGGATTGCCCGCGGATGAGTTGGATCGCTTTGATGGAGTCATGACGGGAGCGACGCTGGCGATTGCGGAGACTGGAACGGTGGTGCTCCAGAATGTGGCGGGACAAGGAAGGCGGGCGGTGACGCTAGTGCCGGACTATCACCTTTGCGTGGTGCGAGTGCAAGATGTGGTTGAGACGGTGCCTGAGGCGATGACTAGGCTGTGGGCGACAGCGAATCTTCCGACTACGTTTGTGTCAGGGCCTTCGGCGACCGCGGACATCGAGATGACGCGGATCAAGGGAGTGCATGGGCCGCGATTTCTGGATGTGATTCTGGTTCGGTGAAGCTCCGAACAAAATACCTTTGACAATTGCGTGAGAAAGGTAGATTCTGCTGAATGTTTCAATAGAGAGTATATTTCTGTTTGTGTAATTTGACTCGATGAGGGGATTGGACGATGGCAATCAATGGCGCGGGTGCGGCGGAGCGTGAGGCGCAGAGGATCTGGAGTGCGCTGGATGGGTTTCGAATTGAGGTTCCGTCGTGGGGCTTTGCGAACACGGGGACCCGGTTCGGGAAGTTCGTGCAAGGTGGCGCGGCGACGACGATCGAGGAGAAGTTCAGCGATGCGTCGCGGGTGAATGCGCTGACGGGCGCGAGTCCAACGGTGGCGCTGCATGTGTTGTGGGATCTGCCGGGAGGAAAGGCGGATGTGCCGGCGATTCAGGGGTTGGAGAAGAAGTATGGAGTGAAGGCGGGGTCGATCAACCCGAACCTGTTCCAGGATGGAGAGTATAAGTACGGGTCGATTGCGAATCCCAGTGCGGAGATTCGTGGGAAT
>Ga0210398_10007119_pt1 | contig 10191 bp, 7 predicted proteins | sample IncBWC4OmetaG_FD_161047 | JGI IMG/M metagenome (GOLD analysis project Ga0210398, IMG submission 161047) | Forest soil microbial communities from Barre Woods Harvard Forest LTER site, Petersham, Massachusetts, United States - Inc-BW-C-4-O | ecosystem: Environmental > Terrestrial > Soil >...
AAAGCGCGGCGACTCGGGCAGCGAAATGGCGATGACAAGCACAAGGGCCAATGGGAACAAGCCGCCGGCGATAAAGATCGATTGCCAGCCGAAACTCGGCAGCAGCCAAAACGCGACGATCTGGCCGCCGACAAAGCCGCCGATCGGCGCCCCGGTGAAGCTTGCCATGATCATCAGTGCTCGGCGATGCGCTGGTGTGTAGTCGCCGGTCAGCGACGCGGCTCCGGAAAACCCGCCGCCGATCCCGACACCCGTGAAGAACCGCAGGAGTGCCAGCATACCAAGCGAGCCGGCGAAGGCGCTAAGGAACGAAGCGACGCCGAAAATCGTCAGGCTCGCGACGAGTAGCGGCTTGCGCCCACAGCGGTCGCCGAGCGGGCCGGCCGACAGCGCCCCCAGCATGATGCCGATGCTCGACCACAGGAAGGCCACGGTGAATGCGGGCGGCGCGATGCCCCAGCCTTTGATCAGCGACGGCGCCGCCCAGGCAATCGCGTTGAGGTCGTAACCGTCGCAAACCTGCACCAAGCCGCAGAGGATCGCGACCCGGATCTGCAAACTGCCGATCCGCTGGTTCTCCAGTGCCGTCTCGACGGCCGACACTGCAACATCCGTCATCCTTGCCTCCCGGTCCTGTCTTCACGGCCGGCTTCTCACCGATCTTGCCTGCCCACCGTGTTGCATTTCCCGGCGCGCTGCGCAAGCCTCCGCCATGGCCGTGGGCGTCTTGCCCGCAGCATCTTTCCGTGGCGGCCGGGACGGCCGCGATCCTACCGATGGAGCCCGCCGATGACCGTCCGCCCGCCCGCCGAGATCGGCATGACCCTCGACGAGGTCGATACGCCGGCCCTGGTGATCGATCTCGACGCGTTCGAGCGCAACCTGAAGCGGCTCGTCGAGCGTATCGCCGGCTCCGGTGTCCGCCTGCGGCCACACGCCAAGACCCATAAATGCGCGGTCATCGCGCTAAAGCAGATGGAGCTGGGCGCGGTCGGGGTGTGCTGCCAGAAGGTCAGCGAGGCCGAGGCGCTCGTTTATGGCGGGGTCAAGGATGTGCTCGTCACCAACGAGATCGTCGGCAAGACCAAGCTGCGCCGGCTGATGGGGCTCGCCGGCATGGCGCGGATCGCCACTTGCGCCGACGACCCGGCGCAGATCACGGCGCTAGACGAAGCGGCTGGCGAGGCCGGGATCACCCTGCCGGTGCATGTCGAGGTCAACATGGGCGGCAACCGTTGCGGCGTCGAGCCGGGTGAGCCGGCGCTCGCGCTGGCCCGTCAGATCATGGACGCGCGGCATCTGTCGTTCGCCGGGTTGCAGGCCTATCACGGCTCGGCGCAGCATCTGCGAACCTGGGACGAGCGACAGAAGGCGATCGCCGGCGCGGTCGACAAGGCCACGGTGACCCGCGACCTACTGGCCCGGCACGGCATCCCATGCGCCAACATCACCGGCGCCGGCACCGGCACGTTCGAGTTCGAGACCGGGAGTGGCGTCTACACCGAGCTGCAATGCGGCTCATACATCTTCATGGACGCCGATTACGGCCGCAACCTCGACCGCGACGGCGGCGTGACCCGCGCCTTCGAGTCGAGTCTCTTTGTCTGGGCGACGGTGATGAGCCGGCCCACCGAGGATCGAGCCATCGTCGATGCCGGATTGAAGGCGCTTGGCTTCGATTCCGGGCCGCCCAGCGTCTGGGACGAGCCGGCCGCGACCTATGACCGCGCCTCCGATGAGCACGGCCGCCTCCTGGTCAGCGGCGCGACCAATCGACTGCGGCTCGGCGACAAGGTCAAGCTGGTGCCGGGGCATTGTGACCCCACGGTCAATCTCTACGACTGGTATGTCGGCGTGCGCGGCGACCGGGTCGAGGCGATCTGGCCGATCGTCGCGCGCGGCGCGGTCTACTGATCGGGCCTCAGAGCCGCCGCGATGCTCGATAGCCGGGCCAGCACGAGGATCAGGAACAACGTCAGGAACTGGGTTCCGATCCACCATTCCTGCCAGACGCCGTAGCTGCTGAAGCCGACGACGAGCGCGGTCACCAGGCTGCCGCCGGCGGCCGCGGCGTAAAGCGGCGGCCAAGGTGCTGTCGCCAGTGCTAGCCACACGCAAACGACCAGCGCCGCCAGCAGGATTGCCCCCGGCACGCCCAGCTCGAGCCACAGCTGCAACGCCGCATCGTGTGGATGCAGCGGCAACCAAGTCTCGTGCAAATACAAAAGCGATCCCGGGACTATCACATCGCCGCCGGGGATCGCGCGGGACGAATCGAGCCCCCAGCCGAGCATCGGCTTCTCGGCGATCTTGCCGCCGACAAACGACCAGATCTCCAGCCGGTGCCAGACTGAGATTTTGAACGCGGCCGCATCCTGGCGGAGGCTGGCGAAGTTAGCGAGCGAAGGCAGGATTAGCGGCGCGGCGAGGATGAAAATGACCGAGGCGATCGCCGCCGCACGGCTCAGCCAACCCCACCCGAGATAGAGCGATACCGCGGCGGCAAGACCGATAATAAAGCCGAGGCGCGCCGCGTCGCCGGCCAGCAGAAAGATCGCGATCACCGTTGCGCCGGCCAGCGTTCCGGCCGCGATGCGGCGTTGCTGCAAAAGAAGTGTTGCGCAAATCGGCGGCAGCAAGAGGACGAACCCGTCCTCGATATCGTTCAGCGACGCCCCGATATAGGGGCGCCTGCTGAGCGCCGCGGTCAACGCACCGTGCGTTGCGAACTGCGCCGCCGCCAGCACCAGCGACAGCACAAACCCGGCCATCAACGATAGCATTAGTCGCTGTGGGGCGTGGATTTTGCTGGCCGCGGCGATCAACGCCAGACCCGCGGCAAAGAGGCCCGTCAGCCGCATCGCGATGATGAGGCTGCGATGCGGTTCGATGGCCCAGAGCGATGAGACGAGGCCCCATAGCACCAGTGCTGCAAGCAGTGGAGCGAACCGCCGCACCCGCCGCCAGGCAGCGGCGAGATCGTTGCCGGCCAGACCTAGCGCGCAAATTCCGGCCATGCCCGCGAGCGGCGCAGCGCCGCGCGCCGCCAGAACGAGGATCGGCAGAAACAGAAAGGCGCAGATATCGAGGCCGAGTTCGCAGTTGGAGCGGGCGCGGTCGTTGAGCTGCATCGTCACCGGCGACCTTGGCAGAAAACCCGGCGCGCTGCCATCGCCGGGCTCATGTATGCTGGCCGGAACACGGCGGGAGGACCAACCATGGATTTCGGCATCGGCATCGCCACGTCGAGCGATGCGTGGAAGACCGCGTTGCGCGCCGAGGAGCTCGGCTTTACCCACGCTTGGTTCTACGACACACAAATGATCACCGCCGATTGCTTTGTCGCGATGGGCGCGGCGGCGATGAAGACCAACAAAATCCGCCTCGGCACCGGCGTCCTGGTCCCGTCAAACCGGCTCGCCGCGGTGACCGCCAACGCCTTTGCGACCTTGAACGGGCTCGCACCCGGCCGGATCGATTTCGGCGTCGGCACCGGGTTCTCGGCGCGGCGCGCGATGGGATTGGGCGCAATGAAGCTCGCGGACATGGAGGAATATATCCGCGTCGTCTATGCGCTGCTGCGCGGCGAGATCGTTGAGACCGAGATCGAGGGCAAGAGCCATAAAATCCAGTTTCTCAACCCCGACGCCAACCTTTTCAACACGAAGGACGATATTCCGCTGCACGTCTCGGCCTATGGTCCGCGTGCTCAGAAGCTGACCGCAAAGCTCGGCGCACGCTGGAAATGCTTTATCCAGGACGTGCCGGGTGCGCTCGGTCAGCTCGACGCGATGAAAGAGAGCTGGGCAGGCGCGGGTCACGCGCCGGCTGAGCTTTATTCGACCGCCTGGGTCTGCGGCTGTGTGCTCGAGCCGGGCGAAGCCCTCGACAGCCCGCGCGCGATCGCGCAGTCGGGACCGCGCGCCGCGACGCTGCTGCACCGCGCCGCCGACGCCGAGCAGCAGGGTTGGCAGAACACGATGAACGTCGCCTATGAGGGCATCCGCGACGAGGTCGAGGGCTATCTGGACTTGGCGCGGCATTTCGAGCCCGCTGACGCGCGCTACCTCTTCAACCATCGCGGCCATTTTGTCTTTGTGAAGCCGGAGGAGCGGAAATTCATCACCGCCGAACTGATCCGCCGCACCACCTTCACCGCGCCGCTCCAGGAGCTGACCCAGCGCGTCGAGGCGCTGCGCAGCGCCGGCTGGTCGCAGATCGTGATCCCGATCGTGCCCGGCGAGGAACGCGCGCTCGAGGATTGGGCCAAGGTGAAAGCCGCATTCAATTAGGAGAGCAGGATGCCCGACGACACCACCCCGATCGCCCAGCGCGTCAACCACGCGGCGCTGGTCGATTTTATCGCCCGCGCCTATCGCGCCGCCGGCGTGCCCGAGACTGACGCAGCGAAGGCCGCCGATTTCATGGCGCGCTCCGACATATCGGGCGCCGACGGACATGGCGTCTTCCGGCTGCCGCAATATATCCGGCGCATCCAGACCGGCGGCATCAACACCCATCCCAACATCCAAGTGCATCGCACCGCGCCCGGCACCGCGCTCGTCGATGGCGATAACGGGCTGGGGGCGCTGGTCGTGTCGCGCGCCGTCGAGACCGCGATCGAGACCGCCGGCACCCAAGGCGTCGGCTGGGCCGGCACCCGTCACGGCAACCATGCCGGCGCGGCCGCGGTCTATGCCGCGATGCCGGTGCCGCACGACATGATCGGCATCTATTTCGCGGTCGGCAACGCCAACCATTTGCCGCCCTGGGGCGGGATCAACATGCTGCTGTCGACCAATCCGCTGGCGATCGCGGTGCCGGCGTTGGAGGAGCCGCCGCTGGTGCTCGACATGGCGACGACGGTCGCCGCCTACGGCAAGGTCAAGGTCGCCGCGCAGCAGGGCAAGACGATGCCCGAGGGCTGGATGATCGACCGCGAGGGCCAGCCGCTGACCGACCCCAACCGGTCGGATGACGGGTTCCTGTTGCCGATCGGCGGCTACAAAGGCGCGGCGATGTCGTTGATGTTCGGGCTGCTCGCCGGCACGCTGAACGGCGCGGCGAACGGTGAGGATGTCGTCGATTTCAACAAGGACGATACGACGCCGACCAATACCGGCCAGGCGATCTGCGTGCTCGACATCAAGCGCTTTGGCGACGTGACCGCGTTCAAGCGCCAAGTCGACAGCGTGATCCGGCAGCTGCACGGCTCGGCGCTGTTGCCCGGCTTCGATCGCATCCGCCTCCCAGGCGAAGACCGCGCCGCGCGCATCGCCGAGCGAACGCAGAATGGCATCCCGATCCCCGGCTCGCTCAAGGTGGCGCTCGACAAGATGGCTGGGGAATTGGGGATCGCGAAGTTACTGCCATGACCATCCTCGTTGAACAGCATCCAGGCTACTGGCAGGTCACCCTCAACCGGCCGGATCGGTTGAACGCGCTGACGGCGGCGATGGGCGGTGCGCTGCTCGCGACGCTCAACGAGGCGGAGGCCGATCCGGATTGCCGCGCCATCCTGCTGACCGGCGCCGGGCGCGGGTTTTGCGCAGGACAGGATTTGACCGAGGTCATGCCGACCGAGGCCGGCCCGCCCGGCCTCAAGCCGTTGCTTGACGGCTACAACGCGGTGATCCGCAAGCTGCGCGGGCTCGAGATGCCGGTCGTCGCCGCGGTCAACGGGGTCGCGGCTGGCGCCGGCGCGAACCTTGCGCTCGCCTGCGACATTGTGCTGGCGGCGAAATCGGCGAGCTTTCTTCAGGCTTTCGCGCGGATCGGCCTCATCCCTGATGTGGGGGGCACCTGGCTTTTACCGCGGCTGGTCGGCGCGGCGCGGGCGCGCGCCCTGGCGATGCTGGCCGAGCCGCTTACCGCCGAGCGCGCGGCGGAGTGGAGCCTCATCTGGCAGGCGGTCGACGACGACAAGCTCACGGAGGCCGCGCGGGCGCTCACCGCGCGGCTGGCGCAGGGGCCGACAAAGGGCCTTGCCCTCGCGAAGCGGGCGCTCGACGCGGCAGAGACCAACACGCTCGACCAGCAGCTCGATCTCGAACGCGACTTGCAGGATGAGGCGGCGCGTACCGCCGATTATGCCGAGGGTGTCCGCGCCTTTCTCGAAAAGCGTCCGGCGAAATTCTCGGGCCGGTGAACGCGCGCCGCATGACCGCCCGGCAAAAAAGCGGGATGTCGCGGTGGGACATCGCGGAAAACCTGCGATACAGTGGCAAAAGCTGTCGGTTGCTTATCATCCGCCACTTGAATGATCCGCCGTAGGGAGTTTGAGCTGATGCAATACAAGCGAATTTCGGCCGATTGCCACCTCGACATGCTCTGGCTGCCGCCTGACCTGTTCACGCGCAACGCGTCGAGCAAGTTGCGCGACCTGATGCCGTATGTCGAAAAGCAGCCGGACGGCACCGAGATTTGGACCGACAAGAACGGCGCCAATTACGGTCAGTGCGGCGGGGTCGGCGCGACCGGGACCGCCTGGGTCAAGGGCAAGCAATTGCGCGCCGACAAGATGGCCGAAGCTGGTCTCTACAGCGACTATTTCGAAAAGGGCCTGCGCCGGCCGGGCGACCCGCATCTGCGCGTCAAGGACTTGGACCGCGACGGCGTCGACGCCGAGGTCATCTATGGCATCCTGGCGGCCTGCGCGAAGATGACGGATCCCGAAGCCGCCGACGAGATGCTGCGCATCTACAACGATTTCATGCACGATTTCACCAGCTATTATCCCGACCGCATGATCGGTCTCGCCTGCCTGCCCTACAACAATATCGAGGGCGCCGCGCGCGAAGTCCGGCGCGTCGCGAAGAAGGGGATGAAGGGCGTCGAGCTTTCCTGCTCCTGGCACATGACGGGGATGTGGCACCCGATGTGGGATCCCCTATGGGAAGCGGTCAACGAGACGCAGCTGCCGCTGCATTTCCACACCTTCCCGGCGACCGATCCCGAGCTGCGCAAGACGCTCGAGCCGGAAATTTCTCGCCGCATGACCTATAGCGGGCTCGTCCGTTTCCAGATGACGCTGGCGACGATCTTGACCGATCTGATGGGCGCGGCGGTGTTCGAGCGCTTCCCGAACATCCGCGTCGTCTTCGGCGAAAGCGGTATCGGCTGGATACCCTACGTCATCGACCGCATGGACTTCGAGTACAAGGACCAATACCAGGACCTGAAACTCAAGAAGATGCCGAGCGAGTACTGGCGCAACCAGTGCCGGGCGACGTTCCAGTACGACCGTATCGGCACCAAGCTGATCGAGGATATGGGCGTCGAGACCCTGATGTGGGGTTCGGACTTCCCGCACCCGGATGGCGTGTGGCCGGAATCGGTGAAGTATATCGACGACCAGTTCAGCCACCTGCCGGCCGACGTCAAATACGCGATGACGTGCGGCAACGCGGCGAAGTTCTACGGGCTGACGAACTGACGCAAAGCGTCATCCCGGCGAAAACCGGGATCCATCAATGATGAAACGCGCTCCTCCGGGAGCGCGTTTTATCTGGGGATGCGAACGGGATGGCTGGCGGAAAAGCCGGCCGTTACGGGCTTCAATCTAGCGGACGTAAACAACCGTGGCGATGGCCGCGGCACTAAGCTGCGCGCGCTGGAGGAAGCCGAATGGAGCGGACGATCGAACAACGCACGATGCGCAAGGTTTATTGGCGCCTCCTGCCCTTTACCCTCGTCTTGTACCTGATCTGCTACATCGACCGGGCCAATGTCGGCTTCGCGGCGCTGACCATGCGCGGCGATCTCGGCCTCAGCCAAGCCGCGTTTGGCCTCGGCGCCGGCACAGCGTTCTTTATCGGCTATTTCATCCTTGAAGTGCCGAGCAATGTGATCCTCGACAAGGTCGGCGCGCGCCTGTGGATCGCGCGCATCATGATCACCTGGGGGCTCGCTTCCGGTGCGACCGCTTTTGTCGTCGGGCCGTACAGCTTCTATCTCGTCCGTTTCCTGCTCGGCCTCGCCGAGGCTGGGTTCTTCCCCGGCATGGTGCTGTTCTTCACATACTGGTTTCCGACCGTGCATCGCGGCCGGATTATCGCCGGGTTCATGACCGCAATCCCGATCTCGATTGCGATCGGCGCGCCGGTTTCGACAACGCTGCTCGAACTCAATGGCGTGCTGGGTCTCGCCGGCTGGAAATGGATGTATTTGTGCGAGGCCACGCCGGCCATCATTCTCGGCGTCGTCGTGCTGTTCTACCTGACCGACCGGCCGGAACAGGCGAATTGGCTGGCGCCTGACGAGAAGGCGTGGCTTGTCGGCGAGCTTGCGCGCGAGCGGAAGGCGATCGAGTCGAGCGGCACGTATAGCCTGTGGCAATCGCTCTACAACCCGAGAATCTTGTCACTTTGCGCGATTTATTTCGGCACGGCGGCGGGCAGCGTCGGGCTCGTCATGTTCCTAGCGCAGATCGTCAAGGAGCTCGGTCTCACGAACTTCTGGACTGGCTACGTCTCGTCGATCCCGTATATCGCTGGCACGATCGGCATGCTGATCCTGGGCTATATCACCGACCGCACGCGCGAGCGGCGCTGGAACTGCTTGGTTGCCAACCTGATCGCCGCCTGTGGGTTGGTCATGGCGGGGCTGACGCATGGCAGCTGGTGGTCGCTGGTCGGGCTCGCGCTCTCGACGATCGGGATTTACGGCATGAAGCCGTCATTCTGGCCGATGCCGTCCCTGTCTCTGACCGGCACCGCGGCGGCAGCCGGCATCGCCTGGGTCAACGCGGTCGGCAATCTTGCCGGTACGGTGGCCCCCTTTATCGTCGGTTGGATCAAAGATTCGACCGGCAGCTTCTCCGGCGGACTGTTCGCGCTCGCCTGCTTTTCGCTGATGTCGGCCTTGGTCACCTTCACGCTGCCGCACGATAGGCATGCCGGCGCGAAGGCGGGCGAACTCGCGGAAAGCCCCGCGGAATAGGCCCTGTCGAGGCCGAGGAAAGACGCGCTCCGAGAGGGGCGCGTCTTTTTTTTCGTGGATGCGACAGATGTCACATCCGTTGTTAATAAGCCTATGGCTCGTCAATAACTCATTGAAATAGCGTATTTATATCCGCTTGTCGATCAAATTCGTGTTGCACATTTGGTATTGCGGAACCCGGCGGATTCCCTTGCATTTCCATCGGCACCCCAATGCTTTTTGGAACAAAATCGGGCCAAAATGGAACATGAAAAATGACCCTGAAACGCCCGGTATTCCTGGGCTTTTAAGGGGGTTGCACGCAACGCGATAGCATAGTATAGTATAAGACGGTTGATATTGCGTTGCATACGCCAATGGTCAGAATATTCGGCTAACTCATAACAAAGAACGAATAAGAGTATGCCGGCCTCCTTGGAGATTGGTCCAAGGAGATGAAAGAAACAGACTAGCCATGATTACGAAATTGAAGCGCGTTCGTGTTCTGCTAGGCGAGCCTAAAAGCCCCATCGCCGAAGATCGATTAACGGGTGCGGGTGAAATTGCCGCCTTTTGGTTTGGCAATGACAGTCCTGATAATCGAAAGAAGGTGTTCAGGTTGATCGCTGCCCGGCGAATTCCGGCCGGGAAGATCGGCAATCTGATCGTGGCGTCGAAGGCTCGGCTCCTTGAGTATCACAAGCAGACGACCTACGGCCAAGCAGCCGAATAGCCGGTCTTCCGACAATGAAGATCGAGCAGGTTGCGGCGGGCATTGCCGAGCTGTTGGCTCGTCCTGATCCGCCACGGGTAATTAAGGTGCAAGGCGCGGCGGGCACCGCCAAGACCACAGGCATAGGTGTGCCCTTCGCCAACCGGCCCGGCGCTATAGCGTTAGCCCCTACCAACCGTGCCGCATCCAGGCTGCGGGAGAAGGGCGTCAAGCGCGCATCCACTGCCCACGCCTTCCTATTCGGCGCACCTGAAGTCGTCACGATGGCTGATGGTGAGCGACGCCTGGAATGGCAACGCAAACCCGCGCCACCCTCGGCAAAGCTGATTGTCTTGGACGAAGCGTATCAAGCCCCGCCCTTCATCGGCCGTGCACTGCTAGCCACCGGCATCCCGATCATCACCCTCGGCGATCCCTTCCAATTGCCGCCCATCGAGGGAGAACCCTTCTTCGCCAAATGGCCGTCGCCGCTGTTCAAGCTGACCGAGGTGCACCGGCAAGCCGCTGATTCACTCATCCTTGAGATGGCAACTAGATAC
>Ga0210398_10007122_pt1 | contig 10186 bp, 7 predicted proteins | sample IncBWC4OmetaG_FD_161047 | JGI IMG/M metagenome (GOLD analysis project Ga0210398, IMG submission 161047) | Forest soil microbial communities from Barre Woods Harvard Forest LTER site, Petersham, Massachusetts, United States - Inc-BW-C-4-O | ecosystem: Environmental > Terrestrial > Soil >...
GGAAGAGATGCGGATCACCACGCGGCCAACCGGAGGATTCGCGCTCACTTCATTCAGCGCCGTTTGCCATTGCTGCAGCGCTACCAGCTTGGCTTGCTTCTCTTGCGGGGTTGACTCGGGCAGCAATTGCAGGCTGGCCTGGGAGTCTTTGATCCGCAAGATCATCTCGTTTCTTGCCTGCGATTCCACCTCGCGGACTTCCGTGCGCTGCAGGATCACTCCGAACGCATAGGCATCCGGCTGGAACCCGCCGGCTCGTTCGATGATCGAACTGAGTTTTTCTCCCGGACGAATACCGTACGTTCCCGGGTGCTTCACTTCGCCCTTCAACGCGATGGAAGCCCCCAAATCGTTCCAACCCGGAAGTTGGCGGATGGTAAGGACGTCGCCGTTGTGCAGAAGCGCGTTGGAATTAGCGGCGCCTTTGAGCGCGGCGGGAAGATCGACCGTTTCGTGCTGCCCGATCAATTTGTTTTGATCGGCCCACTCGAAGCGCACCAGATCCCCTGTGACCGAATCCGCACTGGGCATGAGGCCGCCCGCGGCGCGAATCAAGTCGGATACGCGCAAATTGTCGGTCAAAGGATAGCGCCCGGGATTGGTGACTTCCCCTTCGATGGATGCCGTTTGCGGATCCACCGCGTTTGCCGTGCGGTGAATCAAGAGTCGATCGCGCGGCGCAAGCACGATATTTTCGACCGAATCCCCCTCGAGGGCGCGGCTCAGGTTTATGCTGAAGATCTCCGACTTGCCGTCGGGAAGAGAGCGGAAGACCTGGGCGTCTCCCGTCGCCGCCTCCGGGCCGAGGCCGCCGGCAAGATGAATGGCGTCGCTCAAATGAATTTCGCCCGAAGTGCGGTAATCCCCCGGAGTTCGCACTTCCCCTAGCACGGAAACCATCGGCGGATCTTCAAAATCAAAACGGCTGAAGACCCGTACCGTGTCAAGCGGCTGAAGGACGGGAGACTTGTCCGGATGCGCGAGCGCCTCTCCCAGACTGAAGCTTTCCACGGTCGGACGAAAGTCAGGAGGATGCAGCCGGATGATCTCCGCATACTGCATCGAGGGCTCCGGCAGCAAGTCCTGGTGCGAAGCGATGACGTCCGTGACGTGCATGTTTTCGCGATAGGAATACTTCCCCGGCCGGACTACGTGACCTTCCACATAGATCGTGTCCTGATCGTAAGGCGCGATGGGAAAGATTCGAATGCGGTCGCCGTCTTGAATCCCAAAAGATTGCAGCTTCTTGTCCGCTTCCGGCGAGCCCCCGGCTTCCGGAATGTCCAGGCTCAGCATCGTGCGCTTCTCGTGCGCAACCGTGCGCTCCACTTCGATATGCCGGAGCGCCGCGACCGGAAGCAGCCCGCCGGCGAGCTCGAGAGCATCGGCCAGCGTCTTCTCATCGCGAAGTTCATAAACAGCCGGACGGCGAACCATGCCTTCGATCGTCACTTGCGGGCCGATGGGGGACACCAGGATCGTGTCGCCGCTCTCCAGCCGCTCCATGTTTCCTTTCACGCCGTGCAGCAAGAGGTCATACGCATCGACGATCTGGACCAGCTGATTCCCGTGAAAGTGCTTGAGAATCCGCATGGATCCTTTGTCCGTCGGACCACCAGCTTCGAACAGGGCGCTCAAGGGCGTCGAAAGGGCGCTCACGTCATAAGCGCCTGGACTCTGGAGGTCGCCCACCTCGTAAACGCGAACCGTGCGCAGCCGAGAGAGGGATACATCTACGGAAACATCACGAAATTGTGACCGTAGCGCTTGCTGAGCGCTCTCTTGCACTTCGGCTATGCTCTTTCCGCTCACCAGGAGCGGGCCGACCTCCGGGAGCGCGATCCGCCCTTCCCGGTCGACTGTGCGAGTGAGGCGCTGGGAGATGCTTCCCCACAAATTGATAGACAAGCCGTCCCCGGGACCCAGCACGTAGTCCGGTCCCGCGGGCAAATCCATGGGGATCACGTCAACGTCGCGCGTGCCGCCTTCGAAAATCTGCGCGCCGAACCGCTTGGGCGTCGTGGGACGCGGGGTCGCCTGCACATACATGTCATACAAAGACGGAACGTCTACGTAAGGATTGGCTTTTCGAACAAGCTCTACCGGTTGGATCGCGGGCGTCGCTGAAAAACGGCGTAATCTCTCGGTTTCGGTCAGATAGGCGTAAGGGGTATTAGAGGTTTGAGATGGCGCCGAAAAGCCGGCGCCTAAAGCGCCGCTCTGGAGCAACGCCCCCGCGCCCATATTGCCGTCAAGTGATGAGGAGCCTCCGAGGCTACTCAGACTATCGGCGCTTCCACCTAGTCCAGATAACATTGCAGTCATTGGGTTTGGGTTTGTGTCAGAGCCTGCATTGTCGCCGAATGGCCCGTTCTGTCTGCTGTTCAAGCTTACGTTCGTGTTTCTGGGGAATGCTCCGGAACCCGCTAGTGCGCTTGCAGAGAGTGGAAAGAAGACGTCTGTCGCGTCTGAATCGGGCTGAGCGATCTGGGTCATCCTGATTTCCCTGCTGGACGAACCATTTGGACCCGCAGGTGGCCACGGAGCATTCGGCGCCGGACCATTTTCAGGCGCGGTTTGACCTGGAAGGCCTTGCGGAGCGCGCGTTGGCGAAGGCGGGCAGGTTTCCGGCAGCCGTGGGCCGCAGTAGGCCGTGTTCTGGGGCGCCTGGAAACTATTTTGCCTCGTCCGGGCTTGAGCCAGCTCCTCCTCCTGAGATTGCGCCATCCACTTTGTTCTCTCTTGAAGCAGAAGCGCCTGTTCCTTGCCGGCTTGTGATTCCGGATTAATGTCCGGGACCATGTAGCCATACTTCTGAAGAAGAGATGTCGCGACAGATCGGAAACGGATGTCCGTTTCGAGGCGGTCAAAAATTGAGTCGTCCATTAGATCCACGTCGCGAACTACCTGGCCATGGCTGGCTGCATCCTGGGCAATCCACCGCTTCAACTCAACCAGCAGGCCGGGATTAGAGGCGAGCACGGCCCGGATTTGTGCTGCGGACGCAGCGACCCGGCTCATGTTGCGTATCGCCAGCTCCGATTCAGAGGCCGCAGAAGGTCCTTCGTCGGACTCCCCCGGGGTCCTTTTGGTTTGTTGTCCCCATGCAGTTGTAGACAGAAGTGCAGCGGCCGCGGCTAGGATCAGAAGCCTGAAAGCGCGCGGCAACGGCATGTGCAATTTGTGTTTCTGGCTCATGACAGTCAAGCTGCTCAACCTCCCCGCGAAGTGGTGTATTGCCCACGAAGAGCAGCGAGGATGCCCTCTTCTGAGGCTTCCACCGGCACTGCCTGAACATCAATCGAGGCCCAGAGCAGCGCACCGCGGTTTCGCTCAGTGGCCAAGGCTAGAATTTTCATGTCGGGATGCCGACGAAGGAGAACGTCGGAGATAGGAGGATGCAAATCCAATTCCGACGATGCGATGATCAGAACATCAGGCTTACTTTCTTCCACCACACGCTCAATGTCTTCTTCGTTCTGGATGTCGGCGACAATTTCAATATCCGACTGCTCTTTGACGGTTTCCAGCATGAGCTCACGCATGAGTCGCGGCTGGAAAGCAACTGCAACACGCAGTGAATGATCCATATCTGCGCGCTCCACGCGCGCGCAAACAATAGTCGACTCGCTGGGCCAAGGGAACGCTCAAAAACGATCCAGAAAAGGCCTAGAAGGTGAACCATCTCGTACCCTCGATCGGTTTGGATCGCGTACTTAGATCGGTCTATTGCTGAACTGGTACGGGTACTAGTATCTGTGAGTTGCTGTCCTCAGCAGGAACAACGAAGGCGTCGTGCCAATGCCGTGATCAGCGCGCCTTGGACGGAGCGGCGAGCGCGACACAGGATTCGGAGGTGAGGTAAAGGAACGTGAAGGTCTCCTGCAAGTACATGCGGACATGCGCGTCGGTGTGGCTCAAATAACCGATGGACGCGTCCTGGCCGATGTGCAGGTCGAGGTCGCCGCCGCGGGTAGTGATGACGAAGGCGCCGTCGATGGCGGGGGCCCAAATGATCTTGCTCTCGACGAGGCGTTTGACGTGTTCGAGGACCGGATAGCCGTAATCGCTGGTTTCGGCGAGCTCGGTGTACGCGTCGGCGCTGAGCAGAATTGCATAGGGACCGTTGACGCCCACCAAACGCAATTGGCTCAGGGCCTGGGCAAAGGCTTCCGGGTACTTGCGGACATCAGCGGGGAGAGATTTCTTGGGATTGCTGGTGCTCTGGCGAATGCCGGTGATTCCGGCAGCAGCGTAGCCTTCGAAAATCGCGCGGTCTTCCGCGAACGCGAGCTGGCGCGCGGCGTCTTTCGCGGGCTGCCAGTCGGAGTCATTGGCCCCGCGCTCCACGTCGTCAATCATCTGGCGCTCGAGTTCGAATGGGACGCGTAGCTCGACGAGCGCCTTGACTTCGCGCTGGTGGGAGGTCACGCCTTTTCCGGGAGCCGTGATCGGACGCTGGTGGCCGGTGCCGATGGCGGAGAGAGCGGAGCCCGCGGGGCCGCTGACGTCCACGACGCGGCGGCCGGCGAGATAGCGCTTGAGCGTGCGCGAAGTTTCCTCTTCGATTTGAGCCCAGGCGGCATCGGAAATCGGAGCCAGCTCGCGATGCAGGTTATTCATGGGATGTTTCTCCTTTCAAGGAACCGATGCCCAGCGAACCATCTTTTGATGCCGCAATCGAGGTGGAGGTTCTAGCTGGCGTAGACTCCGTCGCGGATGTCTGCGCGTCAGAGGGCGCGGCGGACGCGGGCTGGTCGGGAGTGACGCTATCAAGGAACGTGGCCGTCGGGATGAAAAACAGGCTTCCCGTGACCGCAGTGCTGAAGTCCAGGATGCGGTCGTAGTTGCCGGGCGGCTTTCCAATGAACATATTTTCAAGCATCTGCTCGATGGTGCGAGGCGAACGGCTGTAGCCGATAAAATAAGTGCCGAACTCACCGTAGCCCGGGCGCCCGAAGGGCATGTTGTCGCGAAGGATTTTGATCTCCCTCCCGTTCTCTTCGATGACGGTGAGCGCGTTGTGCGCGGAGGTGGGCTTGACCGAATCGTCGAGTTCGATGTCGGAGACCTTCATGCGGCCGATGATTTTTTCCTGGGCTTCGGTGGAGAGCTCGTTCCAGGCGTCGAGATTGTGAAGGTATTTTTGTACGATGACGTAGCTGCCGCCTGAGAATGACGGGTCTTCTTCGCCGATATAGACGGCGTCTGCCGCCGCGCCGCCGCTGGGATTTTCCGTGCCGTCCACAAAGCCGAGGAGATCGCGATCGTCGAAGTAGCGGAATCCCTGGACTTCGTCGGCCGTGGTGACGGCGTCTCCGAGGCGCGCCATGATCTGCGTGGCGAGTTCGAAGCAGAGATCCATGCGCTTGGCGCGGATATGGAAGACCAGGTCGCCGGGGGTCGAAACCGCGTGGCGCGCGCCGGAACGGATCTCGCGGAAGGGATGCAGCTCCGCAGGGCGCGGTGAGCCGAAGAGGCGGTCCCAGGCGTCGCAACCGAAGCCCATGATGCAGGAGAGAGCGGCTTCAGGGTCGCGAAAGCCAACCGCGCGCAAAAGCCCAGACAGATCCGCACAGAGGGAAAGAACAGCGTCGCGACTTTCGTCGGCGCCGTTGATGGTGGCGACGAGAAAAATGGCGGCGCGGGTGAGCGGCCCGGAGACGGGCTGCGAAACGCCGGCTGCGGCGGCTGCCACGGGTTGAGTGCCGATCGGATCAGATGCCATCGTCATGTTCCTGCCGGGGACCGAGGAACTCCGTCTCTTGCAAGCCCCCGCTCGCTTCGGGTGAAGATCAACGGGGCGACAGCTTACCATCGTCCCCGGAGAAACGTCCACGGCGCGGGCATGGCGCTTGCCCTTCACCTTGGCATCCGGGATCACTCACTTTATGTTTGGCTTATTTCAAGGGGGACACGTAGACCGCCGATGAAGGAAAGATACGCTGAGGCGGTGTCCCCAGAACTGTTTTGGCTTGTTGATTCTAGTCTTGCGCCACCAACTGTTCTTTTGCGGATTCTCGGTGGTTGATGGCGTACAGCGCCAGCTCCAGGCGGTTGGAAGTTCCGAGCTTGTTGAAAATGCGGAACAGATAGTTGCGGACCGTGTGCTCGCTCAAGTGCAGCTCGCGCGAAATATCCCGGTTGGTACGGCCCTGGGCGACCAGATCGACCAGGCTCTGCTCCCTCCGCGTTAGCAGCGCGTTGCCTCTCGCGTCGGTGATCCCCGGTGTGCCTGCGCTTCCAATCGATTCCACTAGATACTGCAACTGCTCGTTGTCCGCCCAGATCTGGCCGGTGCTGACCTTCTGGATGCCGGCATAGAGGTCGCCAAAGGAGCCCTCTCGCGGAAACACTCCGAGGGCGCCGGCCCGAAAGGCTTCCACGACGGACGCGCGCTCGAGGGAGTCAATCAGCATCAGGACGCGAGCCTCCGCATGGGCCGCGTGCAATTCTCGAGCCACCCCGATCCCGCTGGACACTCCGTCCTTAAGGTGGGAACTGATGATACATACGTCGGGCCTTTTCGATGCGTAGACCTTCAGGATCTGGGCAGAGTTCGTGGCCCAGCCCACCACTGTCAGGCGCCGGCGATAACGGCTTAGCGCGGCGGCCATCAATTCGCAACTCAAACGGCAAGTTTCGGCAACGAGAACCTGAATGGGGTATCCGTTTCCCTTCCCTTTTCGCATCACTCCGCCTTGATCCTGGCCACCCCGGCACTCCTCTGTGAAAGCAAGCGCCCCATTTTGCATTTCATTCCGCCATTGCCTTGCTCCTGTTCCTCTCAGATTGCTCCCCCCGGGAAGCAATCCTATCTAACACCAGTATTACAAAAGTGTTCCACAAGTTATCGGTGGAACGCTGTAAATCCCCTTAGAAAATGGTGCAACGAGGCCCTTTCTCGAGTACGAAAGGACTAAAGGTACGCGGCTGGGGCGATCCTTCAGGACGCCGGGCTGGTGGACTTGCTGGGTTGCTTGAGATTATCTCAAACTACAGAGGGCGCAACAAGCCCGAACTTTTCGGCCAGGATTCAAAAACCTGAAGCATTCCTCTAGCCGATGCGATGCAGGCCCTTCGAGCTCTGTTGCCCGCGTTCTCGCATTCCGGTACAGGAATTCCCGTAGGCAGACCGCGCCGCTGCCTGAGGCGAAGAGACATTTGTCACTAGTGCGCAGCAGGAGATTTGTTTCGTTCCGTGGAGAAATCACCCCTCTTGGATCGGTGCGGACAGGTGTCACTCCCGGCCAGGACTTTTGCCACGGCTGGAGACATGGAAACGATGCGCTTCCCTGCTCGTGACATTGCGCTTCTTGTGAACTCCCGGCGCCGCTCCTACCATTCCCGCGTGTGAAGATTGGATCGGAGCCATGAATCTAAATACATCGATCGGTGACTTTGCCGTTTTTGCCGACTCCATGGAAATGGATGCGGGCGCCAACGGCCGCCGACAGATTCGTTACCCGCTTCGCGCTCCGGTCTCTTTTACCTGGTTCAACGAGAAAGGCACGCCGCGGGAAGCGAAGGGCAGCAGCCGGAACATCTGTGAAGGGGGCGCTTTCATCTGTACGAAGCACTGCCCGCCGGTTGGCGCGCAAATCATCCTGGTGTTTCGGTTCCTTCGCATGCCGGCCTTCGCGCGCTTCCAGCAGCTGGAGATGAGTGGAAGGGTAATCCGCACCGAGGGCCCAACCAGCGGCAAAGGGACCTGGGGATTTGCCGTCGCTTCCACTTGGACCATCCTGCAGGACGTTGACGAGCAGGCGGAAGAACCGGAAGACGCCGAATAGCTGGACCTCGTGGAGGCCGCCGGAGTTGAGCCAACACTCCGGCCCGGGAGACCGCGAAGTTGCCTTTCGGCAGAAGCGGCTGCGGACTGCGCAGTGGTGACCCAACGCGCTGCGAAGGGCGCCAGGAATGTGGGTCAGAGGGCGAAGCTTTATGCAATTTCTGCCAAAAATCCAGGAAGCACTCTCCGAACCCGAGCCTCGCTGGTTCGCAGTGCATACCAGGCACCAGCACGAGCAAGTGGTCGCCGCCTCTTTGCTAAGCAAAGGCTTACAAGTCTTTTTCCCCTCCTACGAAGCAATTCACCGCTGGTCGGATCGCAAGAAGCGCGTAACGCTCCCGCTTTTCCCTGGTTATCTTTTTTTTGCGAATGAGATCGAGCGGAGAAGCCAGATTGTTTCCACCCCGGGGGTCAACGGCATCGTCGAGGTCGGAAAGGTCCCGGCAGAGATTCCCCACAGCGAAATCGTGGCCATCCGGCGGATGGTAGAAAGCACGCTGCGCGTGGAACCGCATCCGTTCCTGAATGACGGCGATCGCGTGCGCATCCTCGCCGGCCCGCTTCAAGGGCTGGAAGGAATTGTGCTGCGCAAGAAGGACGCCCTGCGATTGGTGCTTTCAATTGACCTCCTGGGGCGCTCCGCCGCGGTTGAGATTGACGGATGCGTTGTGGAGCGGCTGTCCCCCGCCCGCCCAGTCCCCCAAAAATTGGTTTCGCAAATCAAGCCCGCCTGCGCACACCTTCAATGATCTCAATGAAGCTGAAATAGGCTCAAGCTATGTTCCTCGAATTCTACAAACTCCGCGAACAGCCGTTTGGCGTAACACCCGACCCGCGCTTCCTTTATTTCGGGTCCACGCACCGGGAGGCGCTCGCGTCCCTGCTCTATTCCGTGGAAGCCAAACGCGGCTTTAGCGCCCTGGTGGCCGAGCCGGGCATGGGGAAGACGTCGCTGCTTTTCCACATGTTGGACTCGCTGCGCAACTCCACGCGGACGGCGTTCCTGTTTCAAACCGAAGGAGACTCGCGCGAAATCCTGAGCGGTGTGCTCCGCGATCTGGGCATCGAAGCGCCGGTCACGGATCCAGGCGTCATGCTCCAGGCGCTCAACGAAGGCTTGATGCGGGAGGTGCAGTCCGGGAAGCAAGTGGTGGTGGTGATTGACGAGGCGCAGAACCTGGATCCGAAAGTCCTGGAAACCGTCCGGTTGCTTTCAAATTTTGAAACCTCCCGGCAAAAACTGATGCACATCGTGCTCGCCGGCCAGCCGGGACTCGCGGCCAAGCTGGCCGACAAGTCCATGACCCAGCTCCGCCAGCGCATTTCCACGCTGATCCGTCTGGAACCGTTCCGCGACGAGGACGTCGTCAAGTACATTCATCACCGGCTGCGCGCGGCGGGGCATGAAGGCCCTTCGATCTTTACCCCCGAGGCTCTGCAAATGATCTGCCGGACCAGCCAGGGGATCCCGAGGAACATCAGCGGCATTTGCTTTCAGGCGATGTCGATCGGATTCGCCATGCAGGCCAAGCGGATCGGCGCGGAAACTATGGCCGAGGTGATTTCCGATCTCGATTTCAATGTCCAGTGGGAAGACCGCCGCAGGGGACCTGAGCCGGCACCGTGGCGTCCGCCCGCTGCGGAATCTGGACGCTTCCCTGAAAATGCGCGGCTCGGAGCCTGGGACACCCCGGAGCCCCTGCCGCGTCGGGGCAAATGGGTGGCGGCCATCGCTTGTTTGATCATCGCGCCCGCGTCACTCATCGCCTTGAGCGACAACAAACTGGGGCTGAGCCAAACGCTGCCGGGACGGGTTTCGGGGCAGGTGGTCAATGCTGTTTTGAATTCGAAAGATCCCACCTCCGATTTCATTCCCCCCTGGCCGAACAAACTCAAGCCGCCCGAGCCGCCGCCCGTAACTGAGGTTCCCACGGCGGTGGCAACAGCGCCCGCAACCGATTCCCCCGCACCGGCCGCCGAACCGGCAAGCACTCAGTTGGCGGAAGGAACTCAAAGCGTGGACCGGACAACTCCCTCTGCCAACAAGGCCGTCGCGAGCGCCCCATCTCCACCGCGGAACAAAGCGCTCGCCGACGACCGCGACGAAGCCAGGCGCATTCGAAATGGATTGTATGGCGTGCCGACGAGCGTGCAAATCTTGCGCTCCGAAACGGTCTTCCAATTCGCGCAGGAGATGTACGGGCAATCGAATTGGATCGTCATCGAGGCCATCTGCGCGGCGAACCCCGGGATTCACGATCCCTATGCCGTCCTCAGGGTCGGGCAGTGGATCCGTCTTCCCAAGGACCTGGAGACCGTGACGGCAAATTACAACTCACGCGGGACGATGGGGCGCCCGCATTGAAGCCCGTTTCAGGCTCGGCCCGAGCGAGC
>Ga0210398_10007123_pt1 | contig 10184 bp, 12 predicted proteins | sample IncBWC4OmetaG_FD_161047 | JGI IMG/M metagenome (GOLD analysis project Ga0210398, IMG submission 161047) | Forest soil microbial communities from Barre Woods Harvard Forest LTER site, Petersham, Massachusetts, United States - Inc-BW-C-4-O | ecosystem: Environmental > Terrestrial > Soil >...
GTTTTTGGCGTTGACCTGGCCGCCCGACTCCTGCGCCATGATGAAGCGCAGACCCGATTGCCACGACGACGGCACGCCTTCCAGCGTCATCGCGTGCGTCAGCGCCGCGTCCGCTTGCGCCGGAATGGCGGAATCCGGCTTCTCGACCCAGTTCGGATGCGCCATCGTCAGCGGCACACGCAGCGCCGCCGTCTGGAAGCCCGAGCTGGCCCCCGGGGTGGCGCGCGGCGAGCGTGCCCCCGCCATTGCTGCGGCGAGCACATGATGGAACGCCAGGGCGCCATGCCGCCACGCGCCGCTTGCTGCTTGACCGCCGTGGCGGCCGTTGGCAGCGCGCGAAGCAGTCAGCCCAAGGCGCACCGCGTCGGCCATCCGCGCAAGCTAGCGCTGGATTCCTTTCCACCCGGTTATCAGGATCGCGTGCTGCATCGCACGAGGCCTTGGCCTGCAAACTAACTTGACCGTATGTAAAGCCCATGCCCGACCGTACCTGGACGGTTCTCGTGGTTGAAGCCGAACACCCCGCGCGGGGCCTGATCGCGGGATGTCTGGACGAGGATTACCGGGTGCTGACGGCGACCTCCGGGGGCGCCGCACTTGAAATCCTGAGAGCGGAAGAGAGTGATCTGGTCCTCTGCGATCAGGTGCTGCCCGACATGACCGGCGTTGAGTTCTTCAGTCAGATCCGCGTCGCCAACCCGGAAGCCATTCGCGTCCTGCTCACCGAATGCCGCGATCCTGACGAGGTGATCCGCTCGATCAACGAGGCCGCAGTCTACCAGATAATCTCCAAGGCCTGGCAGTCGGACCAACTTCGCCTGCTCATCCGGCGAGCACTGGAAAGCCGGGAACTGGCCCGCCTGCACCGCTACCTCAGCCGCGAGCTGAAGTTCGCCGATGAGGTATTGCGTCAGCAGAACGGCAAGATGACGACGCAACTGCAGAGCGCCTATGAGTTCGACAAGCTGGTATTCGCCAGCGACAGCATGATCGAGGTCTGCAACTTCGCGCGCCAGGCGGCGGCGACCGATCTGCCGGTGCTGATCCAGGGGGAGACCGGCACCGGCAAGGAGCTGATGGCCCGCGCGGTGCACTTCTTCAGCGGCCGCAATAGGTATCCGTTCCTGGCACAGAACTGCGCGGCACTGCCGGACGAGCTGCTTCACTCCGAGCTGTTCGGCCACAAGCGCGGGGCCTTCACCGGGGCGATCGGCGACCGGCTGGGCCTGTTTGCCGCGGCCGACGGCGGCACCGTGTTCCTCGACGAAATCGGCGACGTGTCGCAGGCGTTCCAGGTGAGCCTGCTGCGGCTGCTGCAGGACGGCGAGGTCAAACCGCTGGGCAGCCAGGTGACCAAGCACACCAATGTCCGGATCATCGCCGCGACCAACCAACGGCTCAAGGAACTGGTCGAGCGGAACCGGTTCCGTCGCGATCTGTATTTCCGCCTCAGGGGCTTCGAGCTGAACCTGCCGCCGTTGCGCGACCGGGTGGAGGATATCCCGATCCTGGCGGAGCACGCGGCGACAAAATACGCGAAGTCGATCAATCGCAGGATCGCCGGCGTCTCCGCCGAAGTCTTGCGTCGGCTGCGTGCACACCCGTTTCCAGGCAACGTGCGCGAGTTGGAGAATGAGGTGCGGCGCATGGTCGCGCTGGCCGCGGACGGCGAATTCCTGTCGTTGAAACACATGTCACCGGAATTTGCCCGGCTCAATCCTGAAATCGGCGGCCAGGCCAGGATGCCGGGGTTCCTGAAGGGCAAAGCGACGCTGAAGGCCAAGGTCGAGGCGCTGGAGGCGCAACTCGTGTCCGAGGCGCTGCTGCGGAACAAGTGGAACCACAGCCGCGCGGCAGTCGAACTCGGGATTTCACGCGTCGGGCTGGCCAACAAGATCAAGCGCTACAATCTCGATCGGGTTACCACCCACTAGCACTGGAGCGAAGGATGTCGGCCGACAGGCAAGGGAGACCGGTTCCCCACGCCAACGCCTCGTTCAAGGATCTCGGCACGACGAAGCTGGCGCAGCAACTGGGTCTGACCGAGGAACAGACCAACGGCCACTGGTGCAGCCGGTGCCAGGGCATCTGGTTCGGCTCCACGCTGGAGGCCGAATGCCCCGTGTGCGGCAACCGCAAGGGCTGACACCTTTCCACTCCCTCTCCCGCGAGTCGGGAGGGATGTATTGGGCGCCCGCTCCACTAGCTTCAGTTGCAAAGCAGGTTTGCAAATCGCCTACTGCTGTAAACCAACTTCGCAGCCATCATTCCCGCGGATCGGCCAGCGACTCAGACGAAGCCGTTGAAATCGCCAGGAACTTCGATCGCGCCTTGGCTGGCTCAGAATTTGCTGAGTCAACCTCGCCAGCGCGACAAAACATTGGGAGGAGGGCGAAATGGCTAACCTGCTTTGGCTTCAGGGCGGTGCGTGCTCCGGCAACACCATGTCCTTCCTGAACGCAGACGAGCCCAGCGCCTGTGACCTCGTGACCGACTTCGGCATCAACATCCTCTGGCATCCATCGCTCGGCATGGAGCTGGGCGACAACCTGCAGAAGATCCTGCGCGACTGCGTCTCCGGCGCCATCCCGCTCGACATCTTCGTGTTCGAGGGCACGGTGGTGAACGCGCCAAACGGCACCGGCAACTGGAACCGCTTCGCCGGCCGGCCGATGAAGCAGTGGGTTCGCGACCTGTCAGACGCCGCGCAGTTCGTGGTGGCGATCGGCGATTGCGCGACCTGGGGCGGGATTCCGGCCACCGCGCCCAACCCGTCGGACTCGCAGGGCCTGCAATTCCTGAAGCGCGCCCACGGCGGATTCCTGGGCGCCGACTTCACCTCGAAGGCCGGTCTGCCAGTCATCAACATCCCCGGCTGCCCGGCGCATCCCGACTGGATCACCCAGATCGTCGTCGCGGTCGCGACCGGCCGCGCCGGCGACGTCAGCCTGGACGATTTGCAGCGGCCAAAGACGTTCTTCCAGAGCTTCACGCAGACCGGCTGCACCCGCAACATGCATTTCGCCTACAAGGTCTCGGCAACCGAATTCGGTCAGCGCAAAGGCTGCCTGTTCTACGACCTGGGCTGCCGCGGCCCGATGACTCACTCGCCGTGCAACCGCATCCTGTGGAACCGCCAGTCCTCGAAGACTCGGTCGGGAATGCCCTGCCTGGGCTGCACCGAGCCGGAGTTCCCGTTCTTTGATCTGGCGCCGGGTACGGTGTTCAAGACACAGACCGTGATGGGCGTGCCGAAGGACCTGCCACAAGGCATCGACAAACGTGGCTACATCGCGCTGACGGGAGCCGCCAAGAATGCTGCTCCGGCCTGGGCCGAACAGGACATGTTCGTGGTCTGACGCCGCCAAACAGACAGGAAACCGAGCAATGCCAGTACAGACACTCGACATTTCGCCGGTTGGTCGCGTGGAAGGCGATCTCGATGTGCGTGTCGATATCGAGAACGGCGTGGTGACCAACGCGTGGACGCAGGCCGAGCTGTTCCGTGGCTTCGAGATCATCCTGCGCGACAAGGACCCGCAGGCTGGCCTGGTCGTGACGCCGCGGGCCTGCGGCATTTGTGGTGCGTCGCACCTGACGTGCGCTGCCTGGGCACTGGACACCGCATGGCAGACCGAGGTTCCGCGCAACGCGATCCTGGCGCGCAACCTGGGTCAGATCACCGAGAGCCTGCAAAGCCAGCCGCGCTATTTCTACGGCCTGTACGCGATCGACATGACGAACAAGAAGTATCGCGCCAGCAGCTTCTACGAGGAGGCGGTGAAGCGCTTCGCGCCGTTCACCGGCAAGTCGTACGAAACCGGCGTCACCGTGTCGGGCAAGCCGGTCGAGATCTACGCGCTGTTCGGCGGCCAGTGGCCGCATTCGAGCTTCATGGTGCCGGGCGGCGTGATGTGCGCTCCCACCCTGTCCGATATCACCCGTGCATGGTCGCTGCTGGAGTACTACAAGAATACCTGGCTGGAACCGGTCTGGCTCGGCTGCTCGATCGAGCGCTACGAGCAGATCAGGACCTACGACGACTTCATGGTCTGGCTGGATGAGAGCCCGGCGCACGCGGACTCCGATCTGGGGTTCTATTGGCGCATGGGCCTGGACGTCGGCCTCGACCAGTACGGCGGAGGCGTCGGCAAATACGTCTCCTGGGGCTATCTGCCGCACGAGGACAAGTATCAAAAGCCCACTATCGACGGCCGCAACGCTGCGCTGATCATGAAAAGCGGCGTGTATGACGGCAAGACCGACTCGCATACGCTGATGACTCAGGAGCGGGTGCGCGAGAACACCAGCCACTCCTGGTACGACGAGGGCGTTGCGGACGTGCACCCGTACGACCGCACGACGCGCCCTGTGCAGAACAACGACACGGACTTCGACAAGAAATACAACTGGTCGACCGCCGTGCTGCATAACGACTTCGGGCGCCTCGAGGCCGGTCCGTTCGCGCGGCAGATGGTGGCCGGTGGCCGGCACGGCGAAGCCTGGCAGCACTATGACGGCCTTATCCTCGACATGTACAAGAAGATGGGCGGCCCCAGCCTGCACCTGCGCCAGATCGCTCGGATGCACGAAACCGTTAAGCTGTACCGGCAGGCCGAGCACTGCCTGCGTGAGTTCCGCCTGAGCGATCCGTGGTACATCAAGCCGCGCGAGCGCGACGGCCGCGGCTGGGGTGCGACCGAGGCGATCCGCGGTGCGTTGTGCCACTGGATCGAGCTCAAGGACGGCAAGATCAAGAACTACCAGATAGTCGCACCGACCACCTGGAACGTCGGTCCGCGCGATGCCAACAGCCACCTCGGGCCGATCGAGCAGGCGTTGATCGGCGCGCCGATCGCCGATCCGCGCGATCCCGTGGAGGTGGGGCACGTCGCTCGGTCGTTCGACTCGTGCCTCGTGTGTACCGTGCATGCCCATGATGGAAAGACCGGGAAAGAACTGGCTCGGTTCCGTGTCGGCTAGCAGCCCGAACCGAACGCCGTCGCTTGCGGAAGCCGCTGGTGAGGGGTGCCTCTCCTGACGCACCCTCTCCTCCACGCAGAGGGGACAAGGCATGACCACGGAGAAGGAGTCCGCGCTCCGAGCGTTTATCGGGAAGCTCCTGGCCGACGGCCTGAAGACCCTGACCGAGCCATTTCCCGAGACCAATCGCGAATTCGGCAATCTTCTGGTCGCGCTACGCGAACTTCCGCCGGACGATCTCGAAGCGAAGCTGGTACTGTCAGGCTTTACCGATCGTCCGTATGGTCCGGACCAGATGCGCTGCCAGGAATGCATGTACTACCTGGTGCACCGCAAATGGTGCGACCTGCCGGAGCTCGCGGTACCAGTGGAGGCCGACTGGTACTGCCGGCTCTGGCGGATCTAGCCGCGCCATGTTGACGATCATCGGCTGCGGCAATTCAACCCGCTCCGACGACGGGGTTGGCGTGTTCGTCGCTCAGGCGTTGCAGGCGCGTCTGCGGGAAAATCCGCGCGACGATGTGCGTGTGTTCGATGCCGGTACGTCCGGGATGGAGGTGATGTTCCAGGCGGCTGGAACGCGGCAACTGATTGTCATCGACGCGGCAAGCAGTGGGTCGACACCTGGCGCCATCTTCAAGTTGCCTGGCGCAGAGCTGGAAGCGGAGCGTTCACCCAGTTTCAGCCTGCATGATTTTCGCTGGGACCACGCACTTGCCGCCGGACGGAAGATTTACCGCGAACGTTTCCCGACCGATGTCACCGTCTACCTGATCGAGCTGCAGAGCGTTGCGTTCGGGTTGGAACTCAGTGGGCCTGTTCTTGCGTCGGCGACGCGCGTGATCGCGGAAATTCAACGCACGATCGATGACTATGTCGCATGCTGACGACGGCCCGATGATCAGCATCCGGCGCGGCAACATTCATCTCTCGCGGGAGCTATGCGATGCGCATCTGCCGGATGTCGGCGCGGTTGCTCTGCTTGCCCGCGACGACACAGTGTTGATCGTGCCGCTCGCACGGCAATCGGCAGGCGGTCTGTTGCTGAAGATCCGCAATGCGCGCGGCGACCGCGTGGTGCATGCGCAGGAATTCCTGCGCGCGAGGGGGCTGCCCGAAGATTTCGAGGAACGCCAGTTTCCGGTCCACTGGGTCGCCGAGCTGGAGGCGCTGGCGATCCTGGGGTTACCGCAAGTGCAAACTTGCTTTGCACAGTGATAAAGTGTTTGGCGGCTAGCTGGATCGCGTCTTAAGCTGATCGCAATAACATCGCCTCAATGAATGCGACGACCCTGGGGAGGATGCGGTGGGGCCAACGCTACCCGAAGCACAATTCGATGCCGCGCTGAGGGCGGTCGATGCTGAGGCAGAGACCGCCGAGGAGAAGGCGGAAATGCTCATGGAGATCGCCATGGGCATGCAGCTTCGGCCGAAGACGCCGGATCAGTTACGGCGCGCGGCCGACCTGTATCGCCGCGCTCTCGACCTCGCCGAGGACACCCTGTTGCGGGCGCGCATCACCGCGCGGCTCGGTACGGCGCTGCAGGCAGTGCCCGATGGCGGCACGACCGCGCTGAAGCACGCGCGCGATGCATACGAGGCGGCGCTGCCGACCTTGCAGGAACACGGGAAACCAGCAGAGTTTGCCGAAGTCGAAATGAATCTCGGACTGGTCACGCAATCGCTTGCCGGCACAGGCGCAGCACGGCTGCAGGATGCCATCCAGTCGTATCATCGCGCGCTGCGGACCTTCACGCGCACCGAGTATCCGCAGGAATACGCAATCCTGCACAACAACCTCGCCATCGCCTATTTGTCGCTGCCGATGGCCGATGAGCGCGCCAAGATGCGTGAGGCGCTTGCGGTGCAGTCGTTCGAGGAGGTGTTGAGCGTCATCACTCTGGTGGACCATCCAAGCGAATACGCGATGATTCAGAACAATCTCGGCAACGCGCTGCAGTACGCCTCCAGTGGTCATGTGCTGGACAACAATCTGCGCGCGCTGACTGCCTATGCGGAGGCACTGAAGGTTCGTAACGAGCGCGACACGCCGCTGGAATACGCGAGCACAATCGCGAACAAGGCGAACGTTCTGCGCAATCTCCCGGATGATCCAGACCAGCCGGGACTGGGTCGCGAGGGTTGCCTGATCGCCGCGCGCGATCTCTACCAGGAAGCACGCCGTATCCTGCTCCGCTTCGATCAGGCCGACAGCGTCGCAATGATCGAGGAGTCGCTGACCGGCATCGCCGACGACCTGGCTGCGATGTTCCACCATTCGGCCGGGAGCTGAATGCGCATGACCGGTTTCTGGCACCAACTCGCAAGCGGGCAGTTGACCGCGGTGACCATCATGATCTGGACGTGCTGCGGGTCCGTGGTGGCGACGTTGGGCGGCGCCCTGGCTGGTATCATGCTCGCCGGAAGGGATCTCGGCAACGAGCTGGCCGGGGCGATGGGCGCGATGTTCGGTCCGACCGGCGCGGTGCCAGGCGTGCTGCTCGGACTGATCATTCTTGCACTGCTTTAGGAGCGCGGTATGTGGCCGATGTTTACCAACTCGCTTCGACTGTTCCTGAAAGGCAAGTTGTTCAGGGACCCGAAAGCGGTACTGCTGCGGTGGTTTGCGGGTTTCGCCATCGCGCTGGTGGCGGTGGTCATTCTGGGACTGCTCGGCGTGCCGGTCTGGCTTGCCGTCGTGCTGGCGTCGCTGGGCGTCGGCGCCATCCAGCCGTATCTGTTCCGCGACCTGAAATACGCCTGAGGATCGGGCCGTGAGCAGCGCCGCGATCGAAAATATGCAGGCTAGCCCACAGGATGAGGCCGCGGCAGAACTGGACCGCCTGGTGCGCGTGATCGCCAGCCAGGAGGCCATCGTTGACGGTTGGGACGCCGCGCAGGCGGCAACGGTGCAGGCACTGAAATCGGCGATCGAGGCGCTGCACAAGGAAGCGCTGCGTCGGCTGATCCGGACCTTGAAGGATGATCCCGCTGCGCTGCCCAGATTGCGCGAGGCGGTGGCCGATCCGATCGTGCGCGGTGTGCTGCAATTCCACGGGCTGCTGCGCGAGCGTATGGAGACCCGGCTGGAGCGTGCGCTCGACGACGTGAGGCCATCGATGCATCTGCATGGCGGTGACGTGGAACTGGTCCGCGTGGTTCAGCCGGATGCAGTCGAGATTCGCCTGACCGGCGCCTGCCACGGCTGTCCGGCCTCCAGCGAGACACTGCGCGAGGGCGTCGAGCGCGCCATCCGCGCGCATTGTCCCGAGATCGTTCACATCCGGCAGGTCAGCAGAGGACCGGTGAGGCAGGCCGGTGACGCGACGCACTTCATCAGCCCGTTCGCAGCCAATACGGATCAGGGCTGGGTCGATGCCGCGCGGCTGGATGAGATCCCCGAGGGCGGCATCATCGAACGCAGGATCGCTGGGCGCTCCGTGCTGTTGAGCCAGCGCGCCGGCCGGGTCAGCTGCTTCGACAACGCCTGCGCGCATTTGGGCATGCCGCTGGAGATGGGCGACATCGCAGACGGCGTCATCACCTGCACGTATCACGGCTTTCGCTATCTGCTGGAAACCGGCGAATGCCTGACCGCCCCCGAGGTGCAGCTTGTTGTGCATGCGGCGCGCGTGCGCGGTGACCGCGTCGCTGTGCGGCTGGAGGGCTAGACGGTGGCAACCGCGCTCCGTGTCAACCTGATGCCCGCGTTGAAGCATGCGCCGGTCCCATCCAGTCTCGCGGTGCTGGACTGCGAGGGACCGTTTGCGTGCCTCGGTCTGTCCGCCAGCGCCGACGGACTGGCGATCCCGGTGGCGCCAAGTGCCACCTCCCTGTTTGGGCCGCGCGGCGCCAGCCTGATCGGCGCGCGCGGTCCGCTCTGGGTGAGCGACACCGGTCATCACAGGCTGCTCGGCTGGGCGAGGGTACCGGATGGCGACAATGCGCCGGCCGACTGGGTGATCGGACAGCCGGACTTCACGCGCGAGGGTCGCAACGCCAAGGGCCAGCCCGGGGCAGCCACCTTGAACGTGCCGACCGGCGTCACGCCGCTTGGCGAGGGGATCGCGGTCGCCGATGCCTGGAACCATCGCGTGCTGATCTGGCTTGCGCGACCGGAGCGCAGCAATGCACCGGCCGACGTGGTACTGGGACAGGCGGATTTCGCGTCGGGGGAGGCCAATGGCGGCCACACCACGGCGTCGGCGCAGTCGCTGTTCTGGCCCTACGGCGTGCACTGGGACGGCGCGCGGCTGTGGGTCGCGGACACCGGCAACCGCCGCGTGCTGATGTGGCATGGCGTGCCAATGAGCAACGGGAGCCCGGCCGATCTGGTGCTCGGGCAGCATGATTTTGGCACGCGCGATGAGAACGGCGGCGGCGAACCGAGCCTGTCCAGCATGCGTTGGCCGCACGACGTGGCGGTGTGGAACGGCAGGCTGTGCGTGACCGACGCCGGCAACAACCGCATCATGATCTGGGACGCGCGGCCGACCCGCAACGACCAGGCCTGTGACCGCCTGCTTGGCCAGATCGATCCGACGCAGGTCGATCATAACCAATCGCTCTACTGGCCGAGTGCAGGCACGCTGCACATGCCGTACGGCATCGCGTCGAGTGGAACATGGCTGGTGGCCGCCGACACCGCGAACTCGCGACTGCTGGGCTGGCACGCCGATGACAACGCCCATCAGGCCGATGCATGCGCGTTGACCGGTCAGACGGATTTCCACGCCAAGGGCGACAATCGCTGGGCGCTCCCCAGCCGGGACAGCCTGTGCTGGCCATACGGCATAGCGGTGTGCGGCGACGTGGCAGTCGTCGCGGATTCCGGAAACAACCGGGTCCTGCTCTGGCACCTTGCATCGGACCTTGTCGCGTCATGAGCACGCTGGCGGATCCGTTGCCTGATGATCGGGACGTCGCCGAACTGATCCGCGTGCGCGGCTTGGTGCAGGGCGTCGGCTTCCGACCGACCGTATGGCTCCTCGCGCGTCGCTACGGCCTGCGCGGCTGGGTGGCCAACGACGGCGACGGCGTCATCATTCGGTTGTGCGGCTCAGGGAAAGCGATCGAACGGCTGATCGTCAGTTTGGCGGATGAGGCCCCGCCGCTGGCGCGGATCGACCGGATCGAACGCACCGTGTGCCCACCATCGCCTGACGACGCCGCGTTTCGCATCATCAGCAGCATTGTGACCA
>Ga0210398_10007125_pt1 | contig 10182 bp, 10 predicted proteins | sample IncBWC4OmetaG_FD_161047 | JGI IMG/M metagenome (GOLD analysis project Ga0210398, IMG submission 161047) | Forest soil microbial communities from Barre Woods Harvard Forest LTER site, Petersham, Massachusetts, United States - Inc-BW-C-4-O | ecosystem: Environmental > Terrestrial > Soil >...
AGATGAGGTTCAGTAAACCGCTCTTCCAAGAAGCCGAGCCCGCTGATCACGCTCGTCCATCCCCACCCTTTGTGCCGCACCTGAAGAACATCGACCTGAAGAACATCGCCCTTCTCTGCGCCCTTCACACCGATCGGTCCCGTCAGTGCGTGAATCCATTCGCGGTTGATCCGAAGAAAATCCTGCACTGTCGATTCCGGCTTGACCTGCCCGCCGCTTGCGTCGAGACACTCCATGTGGACGATGTCCCCCGGGCCAACCCACAACCGTGGCTCCAGATCATGGTTCCACCGCGAATGCGTAGGCTCCGCGCTCAGAGTGTGTTCCGTCATTGTTATTCGATCTCCACTACCATCTGCAATTCGACCAGCGCGTTGCGCGGCAGCGCACTCACACCTACCGCTGCGCGGACGTGCCTTCCTGCGTCGCCAAACACTTTGACGAGTAAATCGGACGCGCCATTGATAATCTTCGGAGAATCTGCAAATGCTGGAGCGGCATTCACATAGCCGTTCACACTCACGATGCTCTTGATGACATCCAGCGACCCCAGATGCTGTCGAAGCACCGCCAGATGCATCAAAGCGCACGCCTGCGCGGCGGCATACCCTTCCTCGACCCCGCAACCATCCCCTGCCCTGCCTGAAATTACGCCGGTATCATTAGTCGAAATCACTCCGGAAAGATAGACCAATTTTCCCAGTGTCCGGGCGGGTACGTAGCTGCCGCCGGGTGTAGGCAGCGGGGGCAAACTATATCCCGCTTCCAAAAGTCGTTTCTCTATATTCATTGGCCGTACTTTATCACGCTATGAAAAGAGGGCCTTATTTACGGTCGTCGGAGAGAGGTTCGCGATAATCTAAGTCATGCCTCCATGGAAACTGCTCGCCTTGATCGTTGCGTGCTGTGCTTTACTCGGCGCTGGCTCCCCTTCGGCTGGGCATCTTCTTGGACTGAAACGCAACTCTCCAACAGATCTCGAGATCACCGGCATGATCCCGAGCGTTGTTCCGGGAACGTCCCGATACATCTCCTATGAGACACTCCTCTCGCTTCCTCAGGTGACAGTCACCGTCACTGGTGACGATAACTTTGCCGAAATTTCCCGGGAGAAGATCATGGTCACAGGCGTCTACCTCAACGTACTCGCCAAATACCTGAGCGCGTTGGATGGCTCCGACCTGCTTAGTGCGGTTTGCTCGGATGGCTATCGCGCGAACTATTCTCACGATTATGTTGTGGCGCACCGCCCTATCCTTGTGCTGAAGATCGAAGGACGCCCGGTCAGAAGTTGGGTGGCTCAAAGCCACAGCGATGATTTCGGCACATACTTCATTACTCATGCGATCTTCAAGTCGTCCTTCACGGTACTCTCACAGCAAGAGACGCCGCAAGTGCCGGTCGACATCGTGAAGCTGGATTTCAGCTCCACCCGGGTCGTTTTCGGAGCTATCGCTCCCCACGGAGACTATGCGCCCGACTCCCAGGTCATGGAGGGATATCGCATCGCCCAACAGCACTGCTACCGGTGCCACAACATGGGCGACTACGGCGGGACAAAAGCCAGAGTTACGTGGCAACAAATAGGCGCCTATGCCGCTTCGCCATCGACCTTCGAAGCCTTTATCCTCAACCCGAGATCGATTGATCACAAAGTGGCCAGGCCGCCTCATCCTGTCTTCGACGATGCGACGACAAAGGCGCTCCAAGCCTATTTTCAAACCTTCGCTAAGGGAAAACACCCATGACAGTCCGGATCTCAAAGTGTCTTCTGGTTTTTTCCGTGGCTTTCTTTTACACACTTGTCGTCTTCAACAACACGACGGACTACGGTTCCAACTACCAGTTCGTCCGCCACGTACTCCAGATGGATTCCACATTTCCCGACAATCACGGCATGTGGCGCGCAATCAACCAGCCGGCGATCCACACCATCTTCTACGCCTCGATCATCCTGTGGGAGCTTATCACTGCCGTCCTCTGTTGGTGGGGCTGCATCATGCTGGTACGTACTCTGAAACTCCCAGCCAAAGAGTTCATCCGTGCCAAAAAATTTGGTGTCGTCGCTCTTACTCTCGGCATGCTGATGTGGTCGACGGCATTTTTGAGCGTAGGGGGCGAATGGTTTCTCATGTGGCAATCGAAGATGTGGAACGGCCAGGACGCGGCCTTCAGAATGTTCGTCGTGCTCGGCATTGTCCTCGTCTACCTCGTGATGCCTGAACCTTCAGAGACTTAACCGGCCCCGCACTCGAGCGGTTTTTACGACAAAACAGTGCTCCCCGACTCGTACCTGTCGGAGGAATTCAGAATCGTTGCGACAAGCGACGGATGCTAATCTGCTGATAACTGCACAGGAGAGATGATCGTTCATGCGGCGACTGAAACCACACTCCATCCTTTTGATCGCCACTCTGTGCTCCCTCATCGCCTGTAAGCGGTCTGCTCAACCGTCAGGCCCCGTCTCCATCACGCTTCAGACCGACTGGTACCCACAGCCGGAACACGGCGGCTTCTACGAAGCTCTCCTCAAGGGCTATTACAAAGACGAAGAGCTCGACGTTCACATCGCACCGGGCGGTCCCTATGTCTCGGGGGAGCAGCAGGTCTCCGGCGGCGCGGCACAATTTGCCATGGGCTCGTCCGATCAGGTGCTCGTTGCCGTCTCCCGAGGTCTTCCTGTCATCGCAGTCGAGGCCACCATGCAGCAGGACCCCCAGGCTCTAATGCTGCACAGTGACTCTCCCGTCCACACCTTCGCCGAACTCAACGGGCACGCCATCGCGGTCAAACCCGGCTCCATCTGGTTTCAATATCTGGTCAAACGCTTTCATCTCACCGACGTCCGCGAGATCCCTGCCACCTATAGCGTCGCCAACTTTCTCCAGGGTCCTGGCTACATCCAGCAGTGCTTCGTCACCTCCGAACCCTACTTCGCGCGGAAAAGCGGGGCTGCGGTCAGAACCATGCTCATCAGCGACGGCGGCTATCAGCCCTATCGTGTCGTCTTCACCTCGACCACATTCCTCCACGACCATCCCGATCTGGTGGCTAAATTCGTCCGGGCCTCCATCCGTGGCTGGCGCGACTATCTCGCGGACCCCACCGTCGCCAACGCCGAGATCAGCGGGCTCAACCCAGCCATGAGCACTGACCAGATGCAGTTCAGTACTCAGACCCTCAAGGCCGAACGCTTCATCACCGGCTCCGATCCTTCTCAAATAGGTCAATTCACCCCTGAACGCTGGAACACCATGTACCAGCAACTCATCGATCTCAAAGTCATTACCAGCCCCATTGACCCGAAAACCGCCTACACGACGCAGTTTGTGGGCCCCGCCCTTAACCCGTAATCCTTGGCCGGTAATCCTTTGTAGGAACAATCTCGCCGTGATAGCGTTCAACATGGCAATCAAAATCCCATTCGATGACCTGCAAAAGGAAGTAGACCGCCGGTTCATGGAAGGTCTCATCCGCTTCACGGCGCAAAGCTTTTATACCGCCGCGCCCGTCCCCTTCGGCGCGCTTATCATCCACAGCGACACCGGAGAAATATTGATGCGGGCACGCAACGCAGTCGCTGCCGAAAGCGACCCCAGCGCCCACGCCGAACTTCGCACCATTCGCAAGGCCGCAAAAAGACTCAAAACATTCTCCCTGGCCGGCTACACTATGTATTCCACCTGCGAGCCGTGCCCGATGTGCATGGCCAATGCTCTCTGGGCCGGTCTGGATCGTATCGTCTACGGCGCCACCATCGCCGATGCCAACCGTCACTGTCGCCAAATCCAGGTCCCCGCGAAGGAAGTGGCCCGACGCAGCGACATGACCTGCACCGTTGATGGCCCGTTTCTTCGCGCAGAGTGTTACGCTCTTTTTACCCACCCGAATATGTTGAAGGCCTTCGCCACCTGGAGCACGCGCAAATAGAAGACGCAACAAGGAGCAGCCGTATCTTATGACCGCTTCGGACATTGCCGCCTTAACCATCTGCCTCTCCGACCCCGCTCGCGTGATCACGAACGCGCAGATCGTCCAACGCCTTTCCAGAGACTTCTACTGGTACTCCCCTATCCTCAAGAGACAACTCGATGACAAGACTGCCGAACTCGCCGTCCAGCCCATCAGCGTCAAAGAGATCGAGCGCGTCCTCGCCTGTTGCTACGAACGCAACGTCCCCGTGACCACTCGTGGCGCCGGCACCGGTAACTACGGCCAGGCAGTCCCTTTGCACGGCGGCGTCGTCCTCGATCTTGTCAACATGGACCACATCGAAGCAATTACTCCAGACGGCGTCGCCATCTGTGAACCGAACGTCCGCCTCGGAGCTCTCGAAACAGCAGCTCGCGAATCCGGTTTCGAACTCCGTTGCTACCCCAGCACCATCGTCAAAGCATCTGTTGGAGGCTTTCTCGGCGGCGGCTCGGGCGGCATCGGCTCCGTCGCCCATGGCGGCTTGCGCGACTTCGAGACCGTCCGTGCCATCGAGGTCGTGACTATGGAAGAAAAGCCTCGCGTTGTTCTCCACGAAGGACAGGCTGTGCACGATGTCTTGCACGCCTGGGGCACCAACGGCATCATCAGCAAGATCTGGCTTGCCCTGACTCCAGCTATCTCCTGGGCGCAGTGTTCCGTCGCGTTCGACACCTTCGAGCAAGCATTCACCTTCTCTGAAGAGATCGCCTACAATCCCCGGTGGATCAAGCGTCTCGTCACTACCTTCGAGTGGCCCATCGCTTCCTGCTTCACGCCGATCATCAACATCATCCGCCCCAACAAATCCCTCATCTTTTTTATGATCGCCGCCTCGCAACTCAAAGAACTCCAGACATCCGCGACAGCATCTGGTGGCGAAGTCACCTTAGCGGGTGATTACAATGGCCTCCGCACTACTCCCCTGCTATCCGACTACACCTGGAATCACACGACCCTCTGGGCCATCAAACAAGACCCCGCCTTCACTTACCTGCAATGCGGCTTCAGCCCCTCCGGCGCGCGCGCACAGTTCGCCACCCTCAAACAGCACTTCGGCGACGAAATCCTCTTCCACATCGAGTTCATGAAGATTGGCACAGGCAATGTCATCCCTGGCTCCATCCCGCTGGTTCGCTTCACCAGCGAGAACCGTCTCAACGAAATGATCGACATCTGCCGCTCTATCGGCGTCACCGTCGCCAACCCGCACGTCAACAACGTCGAGGGCGGCGGTCGCTACCGCCAAGACAACGTCCAACTCCTCACGAAACAAAAATACGACCCGCGTGGCCTCCTCAACCCCGGCAAGATGGTTACCTTCAAACCCGCACTTCGCGTTACCACATAAGAGAGCACATGCACACCTGGATATCCGCATCCCGCAACTTCGCCTACCTCAACTGGAAGCAGGTTGAAGTGCTACCCAAAGATCGCACCCTGCTTGTCCTGCCCACCGCGGCCATCGAGCAGCACGGCCACCACTTGCCTCTTGCCACCGACACCCTCATCAACAACCTCCTGCTCGGAAGGGCTTTGGAGAAACTGCCCACCGACGCTCCGGTCTACGCACTCCCACCCCTCTGCTACGGCAAAAGCAACGAACACATCGGCTTCCCCGGCACACTCTCCGTCTCTGCCTCCACCTTCATGGCTGTTCTCCATGATCTCGGCGCGAGCGTAAGTAACGCAGGTTTCAAGAAACTCGTCCTCTACAACACTCACGGCGGAAATTCCTCACTCGTCGACGTTATGGCCCGTGATCTCCGCGCAGAGTTCAACCTCCGCGTCTTCTGTCTCTTCGGGTCGGCCGGTGCGACCTTTGCTGGAGTCAGCAAACAGGAAAAGACCTATGGCTTCCACGCCGGCGAGATCGAAACCTCCTTGCTCCTCGCCGCGACTCCCCAACTGGTCGACACTACCGCCTACACCGCCAACTACATCGCCGACATTGATCATCCTGAACTCCTGCTTCCCGAAAACGCCGCCGCGACCTTTGCCTGGCTCACTCGCGACATCGCCCCCAGCGGCGTCATGGGTGATCCCACTCAGTCCAATGCGCAAAAGGGTGAGCTCTGGATCGAAGAGGCGACCACCAAAATGGCCGCCGCCCTCGAAGCCATGCTCAAGTACGAAAACCATCACCAGCCATGAGCGACACGACCAACATGATCGACTGCGGCCAAGGCGTCCGACTACAGCGGGGAGTTCATTGCACTCTGTCCGACGGCACTATTCTTTACTCCGACCACTACCACCCCGCCGGAACCGGCCGCCATCCCACGCTTCTCATGCGCCAACCCTACGGCCGCGACATCGCCTCGACCGTCGTGTACGCCCACCCTGTTTGGTTTGCCCGCAACGGCTACAACGTCGTCATTCAGGACGTCCGCGGCCGCGGTGACTCTTCCGGTGAATTCTACCCATTTCGCAACGAGCAGAAGGACGGAGTCGAGACCATCGCATGGCTCCGAGCGCTGCCTGAGTGCACCGGCAAGATCGGCATGTACGGCTTTTCCTATCAGGGCATGACGCAGTGGCTCGCCGCCGCCGCCCAGCCCGAAGGCCTCCTCTGTATCGCACCCGCCCAGACCGCCCACGACCTCTATAACGGCTGGTTCTACAACCATGGCGTTTTGCGCCTCGCCTCGTCACTTGGCTGGGGCTTGCAGATGCTCAAACAGGACGCCCGCCGCCTACATCTGCGCGAGGCCAGCGAGGCCCTCGAGCGCACCTGGTCGAGTCTCCCTTCGCAGATCCTCCATACCCCAGTCGCAACACACCCGGCGATCCAGGCCAAAGGCCTTCCCACTTACGTCAATGACTGGCTCAAACACGACCAACCCGACGAATACTGGGCGCAGATCGACATCAGCGGTCAAGTTGACCAAATAAGAATCCCCGCCCTCCACCTCTCTGGTTGGTACGACACGTATCTCCAAGGCAGCATCGCAGGCTTTCGAGCGATTTGTAACCGTGGCGGTTCGCAAGAAGCTCGCGACAATCAATATCTACTAGCCGGCCCCTGGGCCCACATCCCCTGGGGCAACCTCATCGGAGCGCAAGACTTCGGGCCCAACGCAAACTTCGACACGGACGAGCTCCTTCTGCGCTGGTTTAATCACTGGCTCAAAGATTCTGGCGAATTCTTCACCGAACCACGGATCCGCTACTTCGCCATGAATGAAAACGAGTGGCACACTGCCGACGAGTGGCCATCCACCAACTACACCCTCTACCTCCGCAGCGAAGGCCGCGCAAACTCGAGCCGTGGCGATGGAACTCTCACCCCAGTCCCGCCACAGGTCTCCGAACCCCCGGACACCTTCTTAGTCGATCCCGAAGTTCCCGTCCTTGCCCCAGGAGGCATAACTTCTGCCAGCGGCTGCTACAACCAAGCCGCTCTTGAACTCGGCAACAATCTACTCACCTACACCACGACACCATTCGTCACGCCCTTCCGCGTGTTCGGCACTCCTCAAGTTACCCTCCACACCATCACTTCCGCGCCGTTTGCCGACCTCGTCGTCAAACTAGTTTGCCTCCGACCCAATTGTGACGCTGACTTCATCTGTATCGGCACCGCCCGCAGCACCCACCTCTTCGCCGACCACTACGCCCCCGATACTCCACACCAGTGGCACTTCGATCTCGAACCCACCGCGTGGGTCTTCGCCCCCGGCGAATCCCTCCGCATCGAGATTGCGGGCAATGCCTACCCCCTGTACGACCGCAATCCCGGTGCCTCAACAAAGTCCAGCCACGCCACCTCATGGGATTGGCAACGTTCCACTCACACCATCCACCACGACCCCACCAAGCCGTCAGCGCTCCACCTGCCCGTAGTCGAACGAGTCGAGGATCCCACACAATGACCACTCGACCGATCGCCGTCCCCGCTATCGACTTCGACCGTGCCACGAAGCGCTACGGCACCGGCGCGACCACACTAGAATCCATCAGCAGTCAGGTTCAACGCCGCGAGTTCGTCAGCATCATCGGCCCCTCTGGCTGCGGCAAATCGACCCTCCTCAAGATGGTCGCTGGCCTTAGCCCTATTACCAGCGGGGGCATCGCCATCCACGGCATGACCCCGCAAAAAGCCCGCGAGCTCATCTCCTTCATTTTTCAGGACGCCACACTTCTACCTTGGCGGACCATCCGTCAAAACGTCGTCCTCGGCCTCGAACTCGACGGTATGGCGCGAGAAACCCGCAACGCCAAAGTAGACGCGGTTCTCTCCCTCGTTGGCCTCTCCCACGTCGCCGGGTCGTTCCCCCGTCAGCTCTCCGGCGGCATGAAGATGCGCGTCTCAATCGCCCGCGCACTCGCCACACGCCCCCAGCTTTTGCTTCTCGACGAGCCCTTCGCCGCGCTCGACGAGATGACCCGCGACCGCCTCAACGAAGAACTCCTCCGCCTGCGCGACGAGCAGAGTTGGACCGCCCTCTTCGTCACTCACTCCGTCTCCGAAGCCGTCTTCCTCTCCACCCGTGTCCTCATTCTCGCGCCCAATCCCGGACGTATCGCCCACGACGTCTCCATCGATCTGCCCTTTCCCAGAACCGAATCTACTCGCCGCAGCGAGGCCTTCGAGCGCACCATCGCTCAGGTCTCTCGGGCCCTTAGGAGTGTCAGTGCCGCAGCCGTCGCCACAGAAAACGGCGCTTCAATTAGCGACGAAGCCCGGACAGCGGGAGCCCACCCCGCATGAAAAGGCTGGGGCTCACCCTCATCTCGGCCATCGCAATCTTCGGAGGCTTGCTTCTCCTCTGGCAGTCCATTATCTGGATCTTCGCCCTTCCACCCTATCTCCTGCCCTCACCCGCACGCGTCGCCCACGCTGTAATTGCTCGCTTCCCATCGCTCGTCGCGTCGCTCTTGCTCACTGCTGCAGCGGCGGCCGGAGGCCTTCTAGCCGCCCTTCTTGTAGGCCTTGTCATTGCGCTTTTCTTCGCCCAATTCCCGTGGATCCGCCGCATGCTTTACCCCTATACCATCCTCCTGCAAACCGTTCCAATCGTCGCCATAGCTCCTATGATCCTGCTTTGGATGGGCCCCGGCCTCGGCTCCGTCACCCTTATTACCTTCATCATTTGCCTCGCGCCCATCATTGCCAATACCACCCAGGGGCTCATCAGCGTCGACCGCAATATGGTCGACCTCTTCCTCATGCATAACGCATCACGCGCGCAAGTTCTGCTAAAACTCCGCCTCCCTCACGCCATGCCCTCGCTCTTCACTGGCGTCCGCATCGCCAGCGGCATCGCCGTCATCGGCGCCATCACAGGCGAGCTATTCGCTGGATCCTCACGTGTGGGCGTGGGCGGGATCGGCTACGCCATCCAGTACGCCAGCGCGCAGCTCGAAACCGACTACCTCTTCGCACTCGTCCTCGCCGCCACTGTTCTCGGATTCAGCTTCTTCTTCACGGTCATGTTTCTCGAGTGGTACTTTCTGCACAGCTGGCACGAATCCGCACGGGTCATCGATCAGGAATAGATCGGTCTTTGGCATTAAAGAAACCCTTGCTACGGCAGCCACGATGAGTGCGCAGACAATCAAGGGCCGGCATTGAATGTAGCAGATAAAACGACAAATTATGGATTGGTCCTGATTCATCCGGGAGGATAGCAAACCCTTCCGCCTTATCTGCGTGGCGGCTCGTCGAACTCTGCGATTGTGGGTGTGATGCAGCATAAGCATTCGTGTAGATAAATTGCGATCCGATAATCAAGAGCCAGATCCAGAGAGCGAATCGCAGAGGACGCTTGGGAATCCAGCTTGCAGTAACGGTACCAAGTACGACACCAACAAGTCCTCCAATGATTAGGTGATGGAGGAGATTCAAGCTGGTTCCGTGAAAGAACCCATGCGCCCCACTTCCCACGAGGGAGAGGAGAAAGCCAAAGACAATGTCGGTGCCGACCACATGCGCCGGAGAGAGAGACGTGAGGCTGAGCAGCGCCGCTGTGCCCAACGCGCCAGCTCCCGCGGAGGAGAACCCTACCTCGGTTCCAACACCGAACATCAGAATCGGCAGCAACCGGATGTGGTCTCTGGGACGCGCCTCGGTACGCGTATGGCGGAAGGAAAAAAATAGCTGCCAGAGTGCAGTTAGAACCAGCACCCCGCCGAGAAGTCCATTGAGTAGGAGCTGCGGCCCGTGGACGTCGATATGACGCAAAACGAGTGAACCGGTGAGGACGC
>Ga0210398_10007126_pt1 | contig 10182 bp, 6 predicted proteins | sample IncBWC4OmetaG_FD_161047 | JGI IMG/M metagenome (GOLD analysis project Ga0210398, IMG submission 161047) | Forest soil microbial communities from Barre Woods Harvard Forest LTER site, Petersham, Massachusetts, United States - Inc-BW-C-4-O | ecosystem: Environmental > Terrestrial > Soil >...
CCGCCTTGGGTTTGGGCGATCCGGTTGATGCCTTTAGCGGCCTGTTTCTCTACGATCACACCGATTTGCAGCTCAAAGACGTGATGCCGATCGAGCTTTCTCGCTCCTACCGCGAGCTCGACGGACAAAATCGCGCCTTCGGCATCGGTATGGCACTCGGCTACGATATGCAGATCATAGAGGACCACAGCGAAACCACCGTGGTTATCAATGGGCAGCCGTATACGTATCCGAATTTCGCTTTTGCTGACCTGATTCTCCCGAACGGCAGGCGCGTCCACTATCCTCGGATCTCGCCGGGAACTTACTGGGAAGGAGCCCAATTTCAGAACACCAATTTTCCCGGCGAATACTTCGGCTCGATTTTGACTGCGTCAAACACTGGATGGGCTCTGGCCCTCAGAGATGGCACCAAAATGACTTTCGGCAGCCAGGCGACGCTCACACAGATCACAGATCGCAACAGCAACAGCATCGAGATCATTCGCGACCCTTCGAACAATTACGCGACCGCGGTAATATCTCCCAACAGTCGATGGATCTCGTTGAGCTACGATTCGCAAAACCGAGTAAAGCAGGCTGTGGACAACGCCAATCGGACGGTTTCCTACAGCTACGATACCAACGGCCGTCTAAAGCAAGTAACCGACGCGAATGGAGGCGTCACTTCCTATGCGTACAACTCAGCCGGACTCATGTACACCATCACTGACCCGCGAGGGAACGTGTTCGTCACTAACAACCAGTACGATTCCAACAATAGGGTACTTCAACAGACGGATGCAGATGGCGCGGTTTACAACTTAAGCTACCCGTCGGGGAACGTAATCACGACTGAATACACCGATCCCAATCAATTCACGCGCCACATGGAGTTCAATTCCGGCGGCTTCCTTACCAAGGACGTCTTGGCAAAAGGGCAGCCAGAGCAGCAGACCACGACCTACACTCGAGATCCGAACACCAATCTTCTGCAATCTAAGACTGACGCGCTGAGTCGGACGACCACATACACCTATGACACTTTGGGAAATACTCTGAGCGTGACACAGCTCGCAGGTACCTCGCAGCCTGTGACGACTTCCTACGCTTACGACCCCGTCTTCAGTCAGATCACCAGCATGACCAATCCACTGGGACATACCTGGACCCTCAGTCTTGACAGCAATGGCAATGTCAACACCATCACCGACCCGCTTGGGCATCAGACCTCGGAAAACTACAATACTGCGGGTCAAGTGACATCGATCTCCGATGCGCTCAGCGACACTACTCGCTTTGGCTATACACAGGGTGATCTCACCTCGATCACAGATCCTCTCAGCAACGAAAGCTTTCTGTTCTCTGACGCCGTAGGCCGAACGACGTGGATGCAGGATCCGATGGGGAGTAGGACAAACCTTTCCTATTCTCCGTTGGATGATCTCTTGCAGACTATGGATGAGGACGGCAATCTGACGAAGTTCACGTACGACCCAAACAGCAATCTCAACACCGTGAGCGACGCCAATGGTGGGTTGACCTCCTATTCGTATGATCTGATGAATCGGAAGGCTTCCCGGACCGATCCGCTAGGAGTAACCGAAACCTACGGTTACGATGGCAACGGCAACCTGACCGGCCATACTGACCGCCGTGGTAAGGTGACGGTCTATCAGTACGATGGAATCAACCGGCGCAAATTCGCAGGCTTCGGGTACACTGGCAGCAGCTACGAAAGCACGAGCGGCTACCAGTTCGATCTCGGGGATCGGATCAAGCAGATCGTCGACTCGATTGCGGGAACCACCATGCGCCAGTACGACGGTCTGGATGACCTCACAGACGAACAGACCGCGCAAGGCGAGGTTGGCTACCTTTTCGACAACGCTCGGCGGCGCCAGTCGATGACCGTGGTTGGACAACCCACGGTATCCTACGCGTGGGACAATGCCAATCGGCTCAATGGAATCACCCAGGGGACCACCTCGATACCGTTCGGTTATGACAACGCGAATCGGAAGACTACGCTGACCCTGCCCAACGGGATTCTGCTGACGTATACGTACGACAACGACTCGCGGGTGACGGCGATGACCTGGATGTTGGCGAGCAACACGGTGGGAAATCTTCAATACCAGTACGACGCGGACAGCCGGGTGATTCAAAAGACCGGCAGCTTCGCGCAGACCAAGATGCCCGTGGCTGTGAGCGGTAATACATTTAACGCGGCGAACGAAATGATTGCGTTCAACGGAACACCGCAGACCTACGATGCCAACGGCAACCTGACAAACGACGGTACAAATACCTACAACTGGGACGCGAGGAATCATCTGGTAGGAATCTCCGGATCGAACACTTCCAGCTTTGTGTACGACGCGGACGGTCGGCGCGCACAGAAAGCGATTAATGGGACATCTACGCAATTCCTTTACGATGACCTGAACCCCGTTCAGGAGATTCAGAATGGCGCCCCGAGTGCCAATTTGCTGACGGGGCTCGGTATCGATGAGTATTTTCAGCGTACAGACTCAGCCGGTGCACGCGATTATCTGACCGACATTCTGGCTAGCAGCCTTGCACTCACCGATTCGAACGGCGCCATCCAGACGCAATATTTATACGATCCGTTCGGCAATTCCGGGGCGACTGGGCAAGGAAGCTCGAACCCATATCAATTCACCGCCCGAGAGAACGACGGTACTGGCCTAGATTACTACCGAGCGAGGTATTACAACCCAACCACTCAACGGTTCGTCAGCGAGGATCCTATCGATTTTGGTGGCGGTGACTGGGATCTTTATTCCTACGCTCGCAATCAGCCTACCGACCTTCGCGATCCCAAAGGAACTCAAGTACCTATTACGCAGCCTGTGGAGGAGCTGTGCGACGACTTTCCAGAATTGTGCGACCCCGGTTCGTGGTTGAATCTAGCTAAAGCTGCTGCCGGCGCTGCTGCCGCAGGTGCGGGAGCTATAGCCGGCTATTGTTCCAGCTCGAAACCTGGTCGGTGGACGTGTCAAGCAAAGTGTGGGAATCAGGATATCGCCAATAACTCGGTCGTGGGATTTATCTACGGACAAGGTAGCGGAAGCGACCAAACACAGGCTTGCCAAAATGCAAAAGCTCAAGCAGCGAATTCTACGACGCAGGGTTTTCGCTCAATCCATTGCCGCTGTTTCGATTGTCAGAAGCGATGAAGATCACGAGCGTTCGCAAGGCGCTGCAGACTGTTCAGTCGGGCCAGCCAGTAGATGCGTTTGAGGCAGCGAAGTGGCTTATCTCCATAAGGAATCGAATTCGTGGAGACTCCTTGGCAGAGATCGCATCAAATAAGGGATGGAAACCAATAAATCGGGTCGCGGCGATCTATGTCATAGGTTTCTTGGGAAAAAATGGTCGGGAGACGGTGCCCACGTTGATTTCTATTCTGAATGATCAGCATGAAAATACGAAAGTTAGGAGCGAAGCTGCGGAAGCGCTCGGATATATTCGCGATCAAAAAGCTATACAAGTACTAGAAAAAATCATCCTGTCTAGCGCTGAACCGCAGCAAATAAGAATTCAGTGCATCTTTGCTCTGCCTAGGATCGGAGGAAGCAAAGCTTTGGCCATATTGAAAGAAGTTGAACGCACTCGGCCAACGGGCAAAATCGCAAAGCAACTTAAAGAAGCACTATCCGACATAAGCCGCGGCATAATTTAAGCGGAAAAAGTTGGGACATCATCTTGCCGCTCTCATCAATGTCGGACCCTCAGATCCTAGCGTTTCCGAAAAGCAGCCATTTCCGGGCCATCTTCGCTGTTGCGACGAGGTAGCGAGTGAGCGGAAGGAAGATGTCCCGAAGGGTGGTGTCGTAGTCGATGCCACCGCGCCGATTGAACGCGTTCGTGGATGAGATTTTGGAAAAGTGCAGCTAGGTCACGGGCGTGGCCGGAACGGCCTGCCAAATTGAAACCGACCCACTACCTAAAATTCAAACTGGGACACTCCCAAGGCAGCACGCAGTTGTAAATAGCTGTCGCAGACGAAGGCTGCGAAGCAGACCTATAAAATAGAACTACGTTTTAGATTTGTTCCCGAGTGTGTTAGCCAGCCTGCGTCAACCGCCGTTTGTCAACCGCCGCTCTAGTGTCAACCGGTTGACAGGTTGACGCGGAGAGCAGTTCGCATCAGACTGCGTCATCCGCCAGCCAGTCCACGATTTTCGCGTTCTCTGCTAAAAAATTAAAATAGTGCGCACGTTCGCGCATTATTTCCATCCTAATGGCACCAGAGACGGCCACATTCCCTCCTGATCGGCCGAATCAAGCTCGATTCTCTCTGTCGAGAGTCGGGGACGGTGCCCTATATGCCAATCGTATGATCGGGGACCGTTCAGGAGATAATACGGCGTTTGGAAAACGCCGCCAAATAGACGCATTCGATAGTCAACTGAGTATTTGGGCGGCTGAGAGGGAACGTTCGACGGCTCTCGTCCATTCTACGGAGCTTTTGGTGCAGGTGCGACCGACATCTTGTAGTTCGTGGCCTCTTCCATTCGCGAGATTGCGTATCGGTACGGATCATCCGGGATTGTCATCATCCCGTGGTACGGATGCGCCAATTCCAGGATCGCGAGAATGGTTATCCCAAGCCAAATGGAAAAGAAGGCGCACATGACTACTTGGGCGCGAAAATCGTGGCTGCTAAAGAAGTAGCTGAAACCGATCGTGATGATGCAACCTAGGTAAATTATGAGCCACACCATCGACGGAAGGTCGTCATGGTAGAATAGCAGCCGCTGACTGCGCGTCTGGCTGATCTGGCTGAGCTGCTCGAGCGCCTTGTCGAGTAGCATCTCCTCGTGGCTATCGGCCGCGTGATAGGAGACCACCATCGACCAGAGGTTATGGGCGCCTTGCTTGCCCGTGTGATAGCGCATAGTCGCCATCTGGGGCCATTCCTCATCCACCACACGATGGGTGTATTCGAGCACCGCGGAGTCGAGCTGGCTGCGCATCGGTTCGGCAAGTCCAGCTCCCAGCTTGTAGAGGCTTTCCAGTGCCGTCGCTTCATCCTGCGCGTTAGCGTTGGCCTGATTGAAGCGCTCCCAAGCCGCGACAATAACGAATCCGAGGACGAGCCCATAGAACGCACCCACTACTCCAAAGGTCACGCCTGCAACCTCATGGTTTTCTTGCAGGCGATCCACGGGCACCAGTCGCCTTACAACGTAAAGACCAAGGACACTGCCGCCTCCAAATACCACAGCGATGAATGCGAGTTGTGCGGGGATACCCCAGTCGAGCAAGAAGTCCATTTGTCGCCAATTCCTCCTGAGTTAACCGAGCGCTCGCATAAGGTTGATGATCTACGTTATAGCGTCTGAATCATAGTGGTGAGCGTGTCAGGGTCGAATTCCAATTCATGCAGCAGTTGGAGTCTGAAATAGGCCATAGCAATGTGGCGTCCAGTAATATGAATCAAGTCTAGCGATTGGCTGTGCGGGTACGCCACTCCTTTCTGCCGGAGTAGCTCCGGCCAGGCCGGTGTGACAGCGGTGTTAGTTGTAATAGGCCTTGTAATTGTCAAGCTTCCGTTCAAGATCTCCTCTGTTCCAAAATAAGGTCCGATCGAGATATTCACGTCGTACGGTCCCGATCAGTCGCTCAACGAAGGTATGGGAAACAGGCGTGCACGGCATCGTTTTGATCTCATCAACTTCAAGTATGCTTAGGTTCGCACGCCATCGATGAAAGCGAAATAGTGGATCGTTATCTGAGGAAAGGGTATTTCGGCGGTGTCTGCTTCGCAATCGCGTGATTGAACATGCGGCAGACGACAGGACCATTGAGATCAGCCGGTGCAACGCCAAAGCCGACGATACGGCGGGTGAATACGTCCATCACGATCATGATCCAGTAGCTCTTGAGCAGGATTGAGTCACAGGGAAAGAAGTCGACGCTCCACAAGCTATCCTTCGCATGACCAATGACGGTGAGCCACGAGGGGCCGTCATCGCCTGCTACAGGTCTGTAACACCGAATGAGTATGCGCCGGACGACATCCTTGTTGATCTCGATACCGAATGCGCTCGACATTTGTTCGGCAATCTTCCGGCAGCCGAAGGGGGGCGCCGCTTCATCTCGACGACCGCGTCAATTAGTTCTTTTGAGGGACCTTTGGGTCCAGAGCGATGACGCTTTCTTGAGTTGTAGAGAAGGCAATACTTGCGCTTCACCAGGGCTTGGTGAAAGTACAGAAGCGTGGAAGCCTTGAGTATCACGGCCATCTTGCTCAAGCGTTCGCGCGACACGAACAGCGCGCAAAATCCCAGCGTCAGCCGATCCCTCAAGGTCAGATTCGGAGCACGTTGCCGCGAACGCTTCATGATGAGCAACTGGTGTTTCACCGCGAGTGACTCTGCCGCCACTGCCCGAAGACCGCCCGGCCTGGCAAGCTTTGCTAGCGTCACCAGCAGATGAGCGGTCAATATGAACAGTTCTCGCATCAAGCGAACTTTAGCTGTAAGTGAGGGACTCACAAGAGTGCGTTTCGGAAGTGGTTTCTGCCAGAATCAACAATTCGCCACAGACAGGCACCGGAGAAGCCCAAAATCGGACGTCAGCAGCTGACCCTTGCTCGATTCTCTCTGACTCGAACTGAGCCCGTGCCCATTCGGGCCATGATTGGCGTCTCGGCGCGTCGCGGGCGGGACGGTTAGACTGTTCCACTACCGCAGAGTTCCGGCTCCGTTCACTGTATATTGACGTCCCCGGAGCTGGAGATTTTCAGTTTCCAGTTCGAAATTTCAGTGTACTTGCTCACGTCCAACTCGTTCGTGAAGTTGACCAGTCTCGCGGTGTCCGGGCCACTGGCGTCCTCGGCGCGCTGGCGCAGATAGTAAGGAGGAATACTTTGATAGTACAGGGTGGCCTGGACCTGTGCCGCGTTCGTGAGTCCTCCCGTGAGCGGTAGCCGATAACGCACTACGCTGCAGCCGCATCCGCCCTGATAGCTCGGGTCAGCGCCCGTGCCCACCGAAGCAGTGATATCGGCATTTGGACCGCTGGAAGACCTGCCCTGAGGCTGAATTCGATTGTCCTTAACCTTATTGTCGAGACTGAGAAAACTGGTGGTCAGCTGTCCCTGAGGATCACGGATCATCTCCTCGTAGATCTGCACCTGTTGGTCGCTCGTAATCGGATTGCCAGTCCAGAAGTGTGGTTGAAAGGACTGCTGGGAAGGGCTGAAGAATTCGGTAAGCAGTGGGTTGCCGGCAGTGTCAGTAATCACGCCGTCAGCGTTGGTGCCACCGGATTCCCACAGGACGTTCCCTTGACCGTCGAGCACCTGGAAATCCAAGAACGCGCGGCGGAAGCTCACTCCCGAAGGGAGGTTGTGACCGGCAAGATTCTGAATCCGAACATCTGCCACAAGTTGTCCGCCACCTTTGGTTGCGGAGTCGAATGTCACTTGCGCAGTGCTGGTCTGCGCCAGAGTGACCGCTCCATCAACCGCATTTTTCTGAGCGAAAACTATACTCGGGTCGGGCGGTAACAACCCATCTTGCGCGTACAGCCCCAGATCGGTCCGAAACTGATCGAACATTTCAAGTGCGAAGAGGTTGATGCCGCTGAGTTGATGACGCGCATAGAATGTACGGTTCTGGAGAATCAATTGGTCAGCCGGCAACGATGTTTGCTGACCCATCTCTGGTATCCGGGGGAATGTGCTGTCCTCGATGTTGGCGATTTGGAATTCCAGCTTCGCGCCCTTGAAATTATCGGGCATATGGCATTCCTGGCACGGTTGATAAACGAAGGAGCTGTTTTGCCACTCGAGGTAAGTGGTCTGCTCGAAATCGGTCTTGGGAACGCCATCCTCAATGACCTGATTGCCTTTGGCGTCATAGACCGGGAGCACGATCGTGTGGCAAGAGGCGCACAGTGCTGCCTCCCCGACCTGAGCTCCAAATATAGGTACTATTCCCACACAGTTTTTCATCGGCACCGGAATTACATTGTCGCCGACCTTCACGTCGGAACTGCCGGAGGGATATGGACCATAAAGTACGTCGGCAGGGCCGACGGGAAAACGCCCCGTATAAGCAGAGGGATCGTCCAGGTTCTGTCCATCGTCGGACATGTGATGGCAAACCGCGCACGAGACCCCGTCACGCGCCAGCGCTCCGTACGGCGAGGTGGCATTCTGCAGTTGATCGCGGGTGAATAGCGTCTTTGGTCCGTTTCCTTTGTCCAGGTGGAACTGCCGCTGTCCCATTACTCCGTGGCAGGATAAACACGTATCCTGAACGAACCCGGCACCATTGGGCTTACCTTTGATTTTGGCATGTATGGTCGACTCGGTATCCACTTGCGCGAAGAATATGGGGTCGCGGCCCGAGAGCCCCATCATCGAATAGCGCCATTCGCCATAGGTCGACAGGTTAACCGGAGTCGATGATCCGGGTGGCGTATAAAGCATGTGGGTGGGCATTGGTGCGTTGTTGGAAGCGTCGTGGCAGCTGGCGCATTGATTCGAAGTAACGAACAGCGAAGGGCCTCCCTTCGAAGCAGGCTTCGAGGTCACTTGATCCAGTGACTCTGGCACCATGCACGGGATCGTGGCAGCGGGGAGCATTCTCACATTGGCAAATATCGAGCTCGGCAGCCGGCCGGTGAATCCCGATGCCGGATCCGGATCGGCTTGCGCTTGCAAGTGCGCAGCGAAGGCCGGAAGCTGCGCATCAGCAGGGATCGATCCGGCCGCACCCGCCGAGGATGTCGAGGCTATAAATTCCGGGCCGGAGAAGGTTCCGGCTCCGGGCGCGGTTGAGATTGCCGAGGCATGGCAGCCTATGCAGTTAATGCTGGTGGGGCCATTAAACGAAAACTGCGGTTCGGCGCATCCGTTGGTCGCGGAAGGCGCAGCCCCGCTGCCGGTGGTTTCGGTTCCAACGACCGACCAATACCATCCGTCCCACCAAAGGCTTGAATCCTTGACCATCCCGCTCCAAAACTGGATGGGGGAAGTCTGACTTGAATACTCTTCCTTGATGGCTATCGCGCCGTCAGGTACCGGACCCTGTCGGTTCAGAACGGTCATCCATTTGAACAGCAAGGGCGAGTACCAGATCTGGACGAGGGTGTCGTGAATGTTCTGGCTGGTCCGCCGGTTCGCGTCATGCTTCCAGTTCTGCTTCTGGTAGCACAAGTTCATGACGAACTGATTGAAGCGATTTGTGAAGTCCGGCGCAGAAGGCGACGGCAATTTTGCGCAAGCACCTTAGAGGCCGAGTTGTCCGTATCGCCGCCGCTAGCATTGCTGGCGGACCAGGAACCACTCGCCACAATCAAGGAAGCCGATACAATCGAAATAAGAAGAAGTGACCCTCTGCCCCAATTCCCCAGTCCACTGCGCAGCTTCATCCACTCTCCCCCGCAGACTCTCGAGACAGAGGAGAGACCGCCGTTAGCGAAACTTCTCCTTGCCGATCTCGGCAAGGCTTCAGACTAGGCAAGTACTTATTGGCCTGGATGTTCCCGCGGCGCCGGGGACGGATGGCCTAGTCAGTTGCGGGCACTTTATGTTCGCCGACTGTCACGGATGCGTGACAACTAAATAGCATTCCACTACAAAAAGTCAACCTGGCCATCGTCAAAACCAAACGCGAACGTATTGATGATCGAGCCCACCGAGGACCGGCACCGCTGCGATCGCATCGACTGTCTGTGAGCGTGGAGACCGATCAGACTCCTTCGCAACTATGGTGACGAAGGCGGCGATTCACAGTAACCGTAATAACTTACGGATTGAGATGCGGTTAAGGGTAAAAGGGGGCTGGGGCAGGTATCAGATAAGGTGGTGCAGGTATCACAAATCCTTCCGTGCAACTTATAAAGATTCGCATCGCCTATTGTATCGCCGATGCTACCTGCCTGCTTTGCTCTTCCGCAGAAGTACTTGGTAGAACTCACGTCGCCGGCAGCCCTAAAGCTGGCAAAATTAAAGCATTGTACATATTGTGTGCTGTTCGTTGGTGGATTAAAGCCGCTGTCCCCGTCATATTCAAAAACATAAGCCGCGTTTCTCGGCGGAATGCCTTCGTTTTTATCTTTGACTGGAATACCCTCGAAGCCCGGAACGATACCCTTGCCAAGGTCGTGTAAACCGTCACTTGTCCAAAATACCGCCGCTGAACCTGATTTCATCCG
>Ga0210398_10007129_pt1 | contig 10180 bp, 9 predicted proteins | sample IncBWC4OmetaG_FD_161047 | JGI IMG/M metagenome (GOLD analysis project Ga0210398, IMG submission 161047) | Forest soil microbial communities from Barre Woods Harvard Forest LTER site, Petersham, Massachusetts, United States - Inc-BW-C-4-O | ecosystem: Environmental > Terrestrial > Soil >...
CCCTTTGCTCGGTGAAAGCACCGCGAAAGGTCTATGCGGGCGAGCGGCTGGGCTTTACCACGGTTTACCTAGGTGTTGGATGAAGGCGTCCATGAGAACGCTGGGATCGGCAGCGCATTGATAGGGGAACCAGAAGAAGCCGGATCTGGCCCAGGCCGTGCCCCAACTATTTTGGGCTTTAAAGGCGCCGACCGAAGCACCAGGGCACTCGACGGAGTCGTCGTAGCCGCAGAAGAATACTTCGTGGCCGCCGAGAAGCGATTCCCTTCCGCGATCCGGCACGGGCATCAAGCCGGTCTTGGCCAGGGCGGCGGATTCGAAGGAGTCGTACACGTTGAATCCGGCGATGAAACCGTAGCCGGAGGCGAGGCACGCTTTCATGTCTTGAACATTCGTAATCGCGTGGTAGGCGCCGCTGCGATATAGAATAGCTTCTTGCGATTCGGCGACGGTTGGAGAATGTTGGAAGGCGCTCGGATTGTATGGATCCGTGGCTTCCAGGCACACTCCGAATTGGTTTAGAGCTTTTACGCAAGTGCGTCCCGTGGAACCCGTGTCACCCTTGCTGCGATCGCCGTCGAGTGCGCGTTCCTGGTAATAGAGGTAGAGCGGGCTGAAGTTAGGCTTCCGGTTTTTGTATCTGCGCCAGAGAAATTCTGTCATGGCGGTGCCGGCGAAGGCGGTGCAAGCTCCCAGGTCGCCTTGGTCGCGAACGGGGCCGCACCATTCGGTCAGGTCGATCGCCGAAGGAATTGTTTTTGGTAGCGAGAGTCGGGCTACACCATAGTCTCTAGCGTCGGGCTTGCTTTTGAGCGCGCCGTACCTGCGATTATTTGGCGAAAGTGGCAAAGTCATTTTGTGTTCTCCAATTTTGTCGGCTGAGATCATGGCGCAGATTTCCTCCACCGACTCCTGGACGTGGAAGACGGCCCCGTTATCGAGTTCGACGCGGGTGCAATCCGCGTTGGCGACAGAGTGATCGAGCGAGAAATCCTTGATGCAACTTGGATCAGGGATGGCGATGGGATCTCCGTCGAACGGAGGGATTGCGTTTGTCAGGATCATTAAGGATTCATCTCGGAAGGAAAGCGACTGCGGCGGCGTTAAAATACCCGCCATGATTGCCGATGGGACGGTTCCCTTCTGCGGTCAGCTGCTAATCAGAAGGAGATATGCGGAGTTAAGCCAGGAGAAGATTTGCAGCCGCATTCCGTGGATGCAGCGGCCGGTTATTCCCAACGAAACACTTTCGCGGAGAGCGCTGTGCAGACGAAGAACACTACGGCCAGTGCCGCTACATCGCCGATGTGCGCGGACCAGGCATCGCCCTTCCAGATGCCCTCGAGTAGCGACACTGCGTAAGTCATCGGCAGCGCCAGGGCCAGGGCGTGAAGGACCGGCGGCATCGCGTTGACCGGTGTGAAGAGCCCCGAGATACCGATCATGGGATACAAAATGGCGGCGCCGATAGGTTGCGCAAAGCGCGCAGTTGGAACGATGCTCGCGATGAGGAATCCGATCGACAAGATGCTCAAAGTGCTGATCAGCAACGCAATCGTAAATCCGAACCATGGAACATGGATGCCGATCGGGTAATACCGTTTGCCCGCAAGCACCATCAAGGCGAGTGTGGCCGCTGTGAGCGCCAGCTTGACGATCACGTGTGCAGTAAGGATTGTCTGAGGGCGCAACGGAGTGGCGCGAAGCCGTTTGAGGATTCCCCCTTCGCGGTAGATGGAGACGATGGTGACGAGGGATATCACGGAGCTGACCGCAATCAACAGCGCCGCGAGAACCGGCAAGCCCACGCGGAGAAAACTGCTGGCCGCGAGCGAAGGCGCGGGGAGATTGCGGCCCGCTACTCGGCCGATCACGATGAACACCACGACGGGAAAACCGATCGTCCCAAACGCGCCAAGCGGCTCGCGCATGAAGACTTTGATCTCGATCCAAGTTAGTTTCCAGAGCCCGCGCAACATTCTTCCCTCTAGTCGCGAATCGAATGACCGGTCAGTTTAAGAAAGACGTCCTCAAGATTCGGGATGATCATGCGAAAGTCGGTAACGCGCATACGGTTCTCGGACAGGCAGTGGATCACTTCGGTGACCAGGTCTTCACCCTGGCCGCGAATCGTGAATTGCGTGTCGCTGCGTACCACGGACTCGATTCGCGGGATCGCGCGGAAGCGCTCCTCGGCCGTCAGGTCAGCAGTAGCTAAGACGACGGTTCGCTCAGGACAGTGCCGATCGACGAGCCTTTGCGGCGTGTCGATATCGATGATCCGGCCGCGCTCGATGATCGCCACGCGATCGCACAGCCGTTCTGCTTCCTCCATCAGATGAGTAGTCAAAAAGACGGTCTTGCCGCGCTCGCGGATGCCGCGCACAAGTTCCCAGATCGCGCGACGCGCCTGTGGGTCCAGACCCGTCGTTAGTTCGTCGAGAAACACGACTTCCGGATCGTTGATCAGTGCAAGGGCAATGAAGAGTCGCTGCTTCTGGCCGCCCGAGAGATTCATAAACCAGGCATCGCGCTTGTCGGCTAGACCAAGCTGATCGAGCAAGCGTTCTGCGTCCGCAGGTTTTTTCTTGTAGAGCGAAGCCCACAGGTCGATGGCCTCCCATACTTTGATGCGCTTCTGAAGTTGCGCCTGCTGGAGTTGCACGCCGATGCGATCCTGCAGTTTGTACACTTGCCGGAAGGGATCAAGTCCCAACACCGAGATGGTGCCGTGGTCGGGCTTGCGAATCCCCTCGACGCACTCCATCGTAGTGGTCTTTCCGGCGCCGTTCGGCCCGATCAAACCAAATATCTCGCCGTCTTTGACCTCGAAGGAAACTTCGTCGATTGCCACGGTTCGGCCGTAGGTTTTTCGGATTCCAGAAACTTGGATGACGGGACGAGAAGTCCTTTGATTGTTCATTCGACGCCGTGAGATATCGAGGGAAGTATCGGCCCGGCTATTTTTCCAGCGGAGAGATTCTCTCTCTACGACGCCGGGCCTTCGCTGGCGCTGGTTAGTTTTTGGAATTCCGGGTGGTCGCGCAAGGAAATCAGGTCCGGATCGCGTTTCGCCCAATCCAGGTTGGCCCAGCCTGCGTCTTTTGCAGCTTTCAACATCTCAAGCGCTTCCTCGGGTCCCTTGAGTAAAGCATACGTGCACGCGGCATTATAGAGGACGTTTGAATCGCGCGGACGCAGGGCCACCGCGGTTTGTAATTGCCGTACGGATTCTTCGCTCCTGCCCGTGGCGGCATAGTAGCCGGCGAGCAGCATTCGCGCGCGAACGTCTTCAGGAACAGAATCGAGTTGTTTCTCGAGCGCAAGAATGCCCCGGTCCAGCAGCATCCTCGCCTGCTCCTCTTTACCCAGCGATTTCAGAGCATTCGTGATCGGAATGTAAACGTTGTAGTCGTCTCCACTTGCTTGCAGGGCGCGATCGACTATGTCAGCAACTTCCTGAAACCGGCCGGAGGAAAAATACGTTCGAGCCAGGACCGTGTAGGCGCCCTCGCAGTCAGACTTGCACTCGATGGCTCGTTGGGCAAACTGGATAGCGTCGTCGTACTTTTTCTGTCCAGAGAGAATCCAAGCGCGAGCGGCCAGCACTTCGGCAAGACCAGGCTCGAGCGCCACTGCACGCTCGCAGGCGGCGAGCCCCTTCTCGATCCAGCGTGAATTTTCTTCGCGAAACTGATAGATCATCCCGCAAGCAGTGGCCAGCCCGGCATGAGCCAGAGCAAAATTGGGGTCCAGCTTGATGGCGTGCTCAAACATCTGCAATGAGAAATCCAAATCCAGCCGTCTAGCATAACTGCGGCCGCGCAGAAAGTAATCGTACGCCAGCGGATTTTCCGTCGGTTTGCGCGAAATCGTTTTCTCTTCTTGGGGAGTCAGCGTGATACGCAGGGCCTGCGCGATGCTGCGCGCGATCTCTTCCTGTATGGCGAAAACATCTTCCAATTGCCGGTCGTACCGCTCCGCCCAGACAGGATGCCGGGTGGACGCTTCGACAAGTTGTGCGGTGATTCGCACGCGATTTCCCGCGCGGCGGATGGATCCTTCCAGCACGTAACCTGCACCCAATTGCTGGCTTACTTGCTGCGCCGTCACCGGCTTGTCGCGGAATGCCAGCATCTCCGATCGCGGAAAGGTTTCCAGTTGCGCGATCTTGGAAAGCTCGGTGACGATGTCTTCCGTAATTCCGTCACGAAAGTATTCATCTTCTTTCGCGCCGCTCTGATTTTCAAAGTAGAGAACCGCAACGGATTTCTGCTTGGCCACGGCGGGCTGAGCGACGGCACCCGGAACGCTCGTCTCGGCGGCCGGCCGCCGGCTGGATTCCACGTCCCGCTGAAGTCGCTTCAGATCGGCGCGCAGTTCGGCAGCCGTCTGGCACCGCAGGTCCGGGTCCTTTTCGAGAGTCTTGCCGAGAACAACGTCTATCCCCGCGGGCAAGCGCGGATTCAGCTTCTTCGCAGGCGGGGGCGTGGAATGCAGGATTCCGTCATAGATGACTGCCGTGGTTGCTCCCGGAAACGGAACCGATCCGGTCGCCATCTCGTAAAGCACCACGCCGAGCGAAAACAAATCCGAGCGCGCGTCCAGGTCTTCGCCACGCGCCTGTTCCGGCGACATGTAAGCGACCGTGCCCATCGAACTTCCCGGACTGGTCAGATGTTCCTCGTGCAGAACATTCACCGCTGCCGTACGCATCGCTGTCGCGCCGACTGATTCGGCGGCCGGCCGATGCACGGATGTCAGCTTCGCCAAGCCAAAATCCAGAATTTTCGCTTGCCCGCGCTCCACTAGAAAAATATTCGCGGGCTTGATGTCGCGATGGACGATGCCTTTTGTGTGCGCCGCATCCAGACCGTTGGCGATTTGAATGCCGGTTTCGAGGAGCTCCGATATTTCGATGGGCTTCCCTTCGATGCGATGCTTCAATGTTTTTCCTTCCAGCAGTTCCATAGCGATGAATGGGCGGCCTTCGAATTCTCCGATATCGTGGATCGTGCATATGTTAGGGTGATTGAGCGCCGATGCAGCGCGCGCTTCGCGGCGGAATCGTTCAATCGCTTGCGGATCGTGGGAGATATCGTCAGGAAGGAATTTCAATGCAACGTTGCGGCCCAGGCGCGTGTCTTTCGCTTTATAGACAACGCCCATTCCTCCACCGCCCAATTTTTCCAGGACGCTGTAGTGGGAAATAGTGCGACCTACATTGGAGGACTTGTCTGTCACAGGCCGTGCATTGTACGTCAGCAGCTAAATACTGGCAATCAGCCAGCATGCTGCCAGGCTACTGAATCGCTACGACGCGGATTGTTCGCTGAGGCCAACTAGCTTTTGAAATTCGGGGTCGTCGTGCAGGAGATCAAGATCGGTATCTCTGGCCGCCCAATCCCGGTTGCTGTACCCAGCCGCAAATGCCTTCTTGACCGTGTCCAGCGCCTCGGCCTTCCGTCCAAGAACGCCGTAGGTGCAAGCGGCGTTGTAAAGCGTGCTGGGATCACCGGGCCGAAGGGCCACGGCCGTCTGCAAATGCCGCACCGCTTCGTCCTCGTCTTTTTTATCGGCAGCCAGGCTGACAGCCAGCAAAATGCGTGCCCGCACATCTTCCGGCACCAGCTCGAGTTGTTGGCGAAGGGCTCTTATGAACTTCTCCGTGAGCTGCTCTACTTCCTTCGTCCGTCCGAGTCGTCTGAGGACCCGGGTATAAGGAATATAAGTATTATAGTCGTCACCGTTGGCCTCCACCGCCCGATCCGTCAATGCCGCGGCCTCTTCAAAACGGCCGGACGCAAAATACGCCCGGCCAAGAATGTCCCAGGATCCGTCACAGTCAGGTTTACGCTCGATGGCGTGCTTGGCCAGCCGCGCGCTTTCCTCATATTTCTTCTGCGCGTAACAGATACGTGCGTGCGCTACCAGCACTTCCGGCAGGTCGGGCGCGAGGGCGGTGGCACGGTCGCAGGCAGCCAGTCCCCGTTCGATCCATTTCGGACTCTGTTCGCGAATTTCGTAGATGAGACCGCACAAGTGCGCGATCCCCGCGTGTGCCAGAGCAAAATTCGGATCCAACTGGATGGCTTGTTCGTACATTTGTAGGCCGTAATCCATATTGTAGCGGCGCGTGTAATTCCGGCCGCGCAGGTGAAAATCATAGGCCTGTGGGTTTTCCGTGGGCTTGCGCGCAATAGTTTTTTCTTCCTGCGGAGTCAGTGTAATGCGCAGGGCCTGTGCGATACTCCGCGCAATTTCTTCCTGAATGGCGAAGACGTCTTCTAACTGGCGATCGAAACGTTCGGCCCATACGGAATGCCTGGTCGAGGCTTCCACTAGTTGCGCAGTAATGCGCACGCGAGTTCCCGAGCGGCGGATAGAACCTTCCAGCACGTACGCGGCGCCAAGCTGCTGTCCGGCCTGCAGTGCGGTGACGGATTTATCGCGAAACGCGAGCATCTCCGAACGCGGAAAGATTTCCAGTTGCTTGATTTTCAGAAGCTCCGTGACGATGTCTTCGGTGATTCCGTCGCGAAAATATTCGTCCTCTTTCGCGCCGCTCTGGTTTTCAAAATAGAGCACGGCCACCGACTTCTGAGCAGCCTTCGCGGGCGCTGCGGAAACTCCCGACGGAGGAGTTGCGCCGGTAGTGCGCGTTCCCTCTGCACGTCCCGAAGATTCAATGCTGCGCTTCAGACGTCGCAGATCGGTTTTCAGCTCGGAGGCCGTCTGATAACGGAAGTCCAGATCCTTTTCCAGGGCCTTCAGAATGGTTTGATCGAGTTGGGCAGGCAATTGGGAATTTAATTTCGACGGCGGTTCCGGGCTGGCGTGCAAGATTCCGTCGAAGACGGCGGCGGACGTGGTGCCGGTGAAAGGCGGAGCACCAGTGGCCATCTCGTAGAGAACCGCGCCGAACGAGAAAAGATCGCTGCGCGCGTCGAGTTCCCTGCCCAGGGCCTGCTCCGGAGACATATACGCTACAGTGCCGATCGAACTGCCCGGACTGGTCAGTTCATGTTCGTTAAGCAAATGCGTTTGGGTGCGCATGGATGTAGCGCCCGCGGATTCCGCGGCGGAGTGATGAACAGGACTCAACTTGGCCAAACCAAAATCGAGAATCTTCGCCTGCCCGTGTTCCACCAGAAAAATATTTGCGGGCTTGATGTCGCGGTGGACGATGCCTTTCGTGTGCGCCGCTTCCAGGCCGCTCGCGATCTGGATGCCGATCTCCAAAAGCTCCGATATTTCAATGGCCTTGCCGGAAATGCGGTGCTTCAGGGTTTGCCCTTCGAGCAGCTCCATGGCGATGAATGGGCGGCCTTCGAATTCCCCAATATCATAGATCGTGCAGATGTTAGGATGATTCAGCGCCGATGCCGCGCGTGCTTCGCGGCGAAAACGTTCGATAGCTTGGGAATCATTCGAAATATCGTCAGGAAGGAATTTCAGCGCGACGTTGCGGCCCAGGCGCGTGTCTTTCGCTTTATAGACAACGCCCATTCCCCCGCCGCCCAATTTTTCCAGGACGTTATAGTGGGAAATGTTGCGGCCTACTTTGGGAGAAGTATCTGGCACAAGCCGTGCATTGTACGTCAGCCGCTAATTACAGGCAATCCGCGCGCTTCCGCATGAAGCTACGGTATGGATATGGCGGAGAGTGGAACGAGCTGCATCGAGAGGACGAGATCGCGCGGCGTGATTCGCCACACGTTTGCGGAGGGACTGAGAAGAGGGCAGCCAGCCGCTTCAAAGGCGGCGGCGATTAGTTCGGAGCAAAACCAGCGGCGTGAATCGCGCCAGTTACGGTCGAGCGCGATGCCGCCGATGGCGGAAAAATCGTAGGACTTCCCTGCTTGGGTCAGCGCCCACCGGAACGCCTGGTTGATTCCTGGAGCGCTGAAGCGCAGCACGCACGTGTAACGGCGGCTCGCGTGCACCGTGCGCCACTTCACTCCGGTACATCGCGCACCGAACGTGCTGCCGGTGGCAGGGTCCACAAACTCCGCGTGCGATACGCAGGAACGCGTGGAGAAACGAATCGCCGCGGAGATGGGATCGAAGCGCTCGGTGACGAGTTGCAAAAGCATTTCGTTATGGGAGCGGGATGCCAAAAACGTGTGCGTGCGGGACCGGAACTTTGATCTTGGCGCTGGGATAAGCCTTCTGCACCGCGATGACGCGCGCGTCGTTGTTGAACGATTTGGCGTACGCGTGCGGAGTGGGGACGGCAACTTTTACGCTTCCCGGCTGGATACCGGCGGATTGCAACGACGCAGTGAGCTTGGGAAATACCGCGGCCGTCGCCGGCGCAGGCAAAATGGCGATAAGCGCGAGGATCACCGTCTGCACGCTGGCAATTGCGGAATTCACTGCTGCCACGACTGCGGGATTCGCAATGTGGACGGCGCTTAGAATCGCTGCGATGTTTTGCTGCGCGTCGGCGATGGCGGCGTCAATTTTCCCGAGAACGCCTGCGGGAGCGGATGCCAGGTCAGTTTGATATTGCGCGACCAGCGAGTTTGCCAGCGTGAGGTCGGTCTGAATCTGGCCGGAGGCGTTTTGTACCGTGGCCAGAAGCGCCGAGCTGGGACCCGAGTTCCCTTCCGCTGCCGCAACGATATTCAGGATGCTCCCCGCGATTTGAACTGCGGTCGGAAGTAGCGCGATTACTTTTTGAATGTCGGCCTCCACCTGCGTTGCATTGCAGCCGCCGACTGTTACGGTTCCCATTGCTAGCGTGCCGCAAAGAATTCCAATCAGTACTGCGTGTGCTGCCTTGCTTAAATTGTGCATTTTGATTTTCTCCTGGAGTCAACTGCGGGTAGGGGTGCTGTACGAATCCGAGCAATTGTCGTAATGCAGACGAGGATGATTAGAGCGATATCGATACCGCCGTTACTTCGCAGCGGAGGTTTCAGCCGGGCATCTTGCCTGTGATTTACATTCCTACTGTGCGGTAACGGTGAAAGCTGACGGTAGGCCGGCAGCGATTACGGTCGGTGACGCGGCTGTCACGGGCGCGGTTACCTGCGGTTTCCCTGTTGAATCGATGTAGTTCACTACGATGGTGAAAGTATCGGAGCCGATGGGAAGCTGGCTGTTGGCTGTATCGGTGCACGCTTGTGGCTGCGCCGTGCCGGAGCATACTGACGCCGCGCTCGTTTTCAACGGGACTTGCGCGCCCGCTGCATTCAGATAGCCCCAGGTAAATCCGCTGATGCACCCGGAAGTGACGCTCGCGCTGCACTGCATGTAATTCGTAAAGTTGTAACTGAAGCTGGCGGTGATGAGCCAGTCTTTATTAACGGGCGGAGGCGCTGGTGGAGTAACCGGGACGCTCTTGGTGCAGGAAGTCAAACAGATCAACATGGCCGAAATTGTCAGCAGCATTAATCTCGCTAAAATCTTTTGCCACCCAGTCCCCTGCTTCGTGAGACATACCGAACGATCCGGCAGGTGCAAGGCAGCTAAGGGCAGACGAGAAAACTGGTTTTTGATTTTCATTTTTCACCGTGGATGGAATGGAAGGATCCGTCACCAGCACCCCAAAAGTGACAGGATTAGCTGGCGTCGGATTGATGACTGGAGGAATTGCCGTTCCGGAAAGGCTGGCCGTTTGCGGGCTGCCGGGGTCCGAATCTGAAATGCTCAGCGTAGCCACGCGCACACCAGTTGTAATGGGCGCGAAGCTGACGTAGATCTCGCAACTCGCTGCAATAGCGAGCGAAGTGCCGCATGTGGTTGCGGGAGGCGCGTCTAAATAATCCGACGAGTCCGTGCCTGTAATGGAAATTGAGATGGCGTTGACAATCGAGCTGCTGGAATTTGTCAACGTGAAGGTCACTGGGCTGTCGGAACTGTCGCTACCCACCGCCGTGCTTGCAAAAGTGTGGCTCACAGGCGTAAGCGTCACTCCGCCGGGTGATAATCCCGTGCCGGAAAGCGAAGATGACACCGTTGCTCCGCCGAGGGTCAGCGGATGCGGATATGTATAGGGCGTATATGTGTAGGTCACGGGGCATCCAGCCGTCACATCTGCCGCCGATTCGCACCGCGTGATGGCGGAGGGTGTGCTAGTCGGTGTATCCACGATGTCGCAAGGGCTGTGATTGGGAGATACCGAAGCGCAGGCTCCCGTGGTGGCCCCGATTTGCAAGACTGCCGTATTGCC